>JACCEB010812185.1_pt1 | contig 61133 bp, 53 predicted proteins | sample 7454761 | NCBI WGS metagenome assembly JACCEB01 (sample SAMN15323454, study PRJNA562643) | freshwater metagenome | isolation source: river surface water | place: USA:Blue River Watershed | collected 2017-08-18
CTGCCTCAAGCCATGACCAATCTCTCCGCGCCCGACCTTACCAGACACCCGCCGCGCAGCCCGCGCGTGAAACTCGGCGGCTTCGTCCACCTGCCCCGCCTGCTCGACAAGGCCCGCGCCGCCGCCGCCGGAAAACTCGGCGAATTCATCTACCCCTGCCCGCTCGACAACCGCTTCTTCGCCTTCACCGGGCTCAATCCCGACGCCCTGCTCGCCGAGGCGAAATCCGGCAAAAGCGATACCGAGATGCTCGCGTGGGTCATGGCCAACCTCTCGCCCAAGCGCCAGCCGTGGGAGATCGCCGCCTGGTCCGACTACTTGGCCGCGTTGTCGCCCGGTGACGTCCAGCGTCACAAGGTGTTCGCCGAGCACATAGAAAAACTCGGTCCCGGCCGCGACGACATCGTCACCTACTTTGATCGCCTCGATCTCGACGACTACGTAAGCTACGGCGGAAAAGGCTGATGGCTCAAGTATGGCATTCTCCCTTGACCCAACGCCAACGCCCATATCGAGTATGGCAAATGAAGATGACCATGCACATCGATGAGGCGCTGTTGGAGCGCGTGATGCGCGAATACGGGTTCGCCAGCAAGACCGAGGCGGTCGAAGCCGCCCTCAAGGAGATGGACCGCCAGATGCGCATCCGCGAGTTTCGCAAAAACGGTCTGGGCCTCACGCCCGAGGAACTGGCCGACGCCGTGGACCCCTTCTACGACGAAAAGCTGGGCCTGAACGTCTATCCCGCCCGCGCAGTCGCCGAGGAGCCCAAGCCCTTCGAGTCCCATGGATCTGCCGATCCTCGTTGATAGCAGCGTATACATCCGGCTGATGCGGCGACGGCTCGACCCCGTCGCCGTTCTTTTCGAGCACTACGACACCGTCAACCTCCTGACCTGCGGCATGGTGCGGCTCGAAGTGCTGCGCGGCGTGAAACAAGCCCGCGCCAGGGAGCGCTTGGATGCGTTCATGTCCGTGATGCAATACGTCCAGACCGACGAACGGCTCTGGCGCGCGGCCACCTCCCTCGCCGCGCAGTCGGATCGCCTCGGCGTCCCCATCCAGGCCACGGACGCCCTCATCGCGGCCTCGGCGTTGAGCAAAGGCGCCTCGGTCCTCACCCTCGATTCCGACTTCAAACGCGTGCCCGGGCTGCACGTCCTCTCACTTCCCCCCCACCTCGACCCCTGACCCGCGCGTGTCCTCGCCCGCATCCGAACTCGTCCTCGTCTTCGACGCCAACAACCGCCTCGCCATCCGCTTCACGCCGGAAGGTCGCGTGGCCGCGGATGGCTCCGCGCTCCCCCAAGCGCACCGCTCCAGGATCGGCTTTGATCTTCCGGGGGAAACCGGTCCGCTGCGGATCACGCTCGGCTGTATTCCTCCCGAACAGCCCGTCGACACGGGCGTCGTTTTTTATTCGATCGACCAACTCTCGGGCAGCCCAGGCGCCAACACACCCTTTCTCGCCGACATTCTCGCCGCGCTCGAGCCCCACCTCGTCGAACTGCCCTACCTCCACCTCGGCGAGAACGACTTCATCTACAAGTTCCGCCCCGCGCAGGAGCGCAACACGTCCATCTACGCGCAGGACGCCGCCTCCGGCGCCCTTTACCAGTCGGCCCTTTGCGCGACGATCAAGGCCCTCGCCCGGCGCCACGAACGATCCGCCGCCGATCCCGTGCCGCTCGATTTCGGCGCGGTGCAATACCTCCTGCCCAGCCACTTCGGCTTCTGCCTCGGCGTGAAAAACGCCATCGAACGCGCCTACGAGACGCTCGCCGAAAACCCCGGCCGCCGGGTCTTCATGCTCTCCGAGCTGATCCACAATCCCTTCGTCAACGAGGACCTCCTGCGTCGCGGCTTGCGCTACCTCCAGTCCGACAAGGGCGTCCCCTTCGCCGTCTCCGGCCGCAAGATCAACGCCGACCAGCCCGCGACGCCGGACGATCCCGCGCGCTGGGACGTGCTGGCGCCCGAGGACATCGTCATCATCCCCGCCTTCGGCGCGACCGACGAGGACAAGCGCCGCCTCGTCCGCCGCGGCCTCGCCGTCTGCGCCTACGACGCCACCTGCATGCTGGTGGAAAAGGTCTGGAAGGCGGCCCGTTCGTATGGTCGCGACGGATACACCGTCGTCATCCACGGCAAGCACGAGCACGAGGAGACGAAGGCCACCTTCTCCAACACCCGACGGCACGCGCCGGCCGTCATCGTGCGCAATCTCGCCGAGGCGCGCGTCCTCGCCGGCCTGATCCCCGCCCGCGGGGAGCCGGCCGCGCAGGCCCGCTTCGAGGCGGCCTTCGCCGGCCGCCACACCGAAGGATTTTCCGTCGCGCGCGACCTGGATCGGATCGCGGTCGTCAACCAGACGACGCTGCTGGTCAACGAGACCCGTGAGATCATCGAGCACCTTCGGGGCGCCTATCTCGCCTCCTGCGGCCCCGACACCCCGGGCGCCCCCGCCCGCGTCGGCGGCAGCGGCCGCACCGACACGCTTTGCTACGCCACGCAGGTGAACCAGGACGCGCTCGGCCGCGCCCTCGCCCGGCCGCTCGACGCCGCCTTCGTCATCGGCGGGAAAAACTCGTCCAACACCTACCAGCTCTGGCGCGTCTGCGACGAGAAGCTCGGCCGCATGGCTTTTTTCATCCAGAGCGAGGCCGACATCCTCTCCCTCGCCGAGGTCGCCCACTATGTGTTCCCCGCCCACGGCCCCGGCACCAAGGACGGCGGCCACACCGAGACTCGCCCTCTCTGGCCGGACGAGGACTTCGCCCGGCCGCGCCGCATTCTGATCACCGGCGGGGCGAGCTGCCCCGACGGGCTGATCCAGGCGGTGATCGCGCGCATCAACTCGCTCTTCCCCGCGGAGCGCCTGCGCCCCGTGGAGTCGGTCCTCGCGGATCTCGGACGCGCCTGATCCCGCCCGGCCGTTCGGCCGACCGCCCCGGGGACCGCCTCGCGGAGGGGACCGCGCGGAGGGGACCGCGCGATCAACCGGTCGTCGGCGTCAGCTTCCGCTCCGTCAGCGGCAGCATCACTCCGCGGCGGAAAAGCGTCACCTGGCCCGTGCTCGAGGAAACGACGATGCTGATGCAGTCCGTCGCCACGCTCACCGCCGCCGCCGCGGCGTGACGGCTGCCCAGGCCGCTCGGCAGCGAGTGGTCGGAGTCGGCGGCCTGCAACAGGCTGCCCGCGCTCGCCACCACGCCGTCGCCCCGGATCACGAAGGCGCCGTCGATGGAGGAGAACTCCTTCACCGTCTCGTCCATGAAGGGGTTGAGGATGTTGCGATCCTCCTCCTTGTATCCGTAAAATGGATTCAGCACGAGCGGCTTGGTCAGTCGCTCCACGCGGGCGGTGTCGCCGAGGACGAATAGGCAGCCGACGGGCTTGCCCTCGCGGCCCTCGACGCCGAGCTCCATCGCGATGCCGAGCACGCGCTCCAGCACCTCGGGCTTCACGTCCTCCGGCAGGAGGTCGGCGTGACCGCCGAGCAAGGTGTGGAACTCGCGCTCCACGTCGAGGATCACGACCGTGTCGAACTGGTTGCTGCCGGCGAGCCCGCCGACGCAGCAGAGGCGATCGCTGAAGGAGATGATGCCGCGGCTCAAGGCCACGAAAACCGCGCTGCGCAGCTGCGCCATGCGCTGGCTCGAGAAGGACCGGACCTGGATGACCTCGACCGCGCGGTCCGCGTCCGATTCGTCGTCCAGCTCCACGTGGTTGCGCGTGACCAGGATCGTCTTCGCCTTCGGAAACCAGGCCCCGGGCTCGATGCCGCCCACGAAGGTGTCGCCGAAGACCATGATCGCCCGGCACCCCGCGCCGCGGGCGACGCGGTCGGCCTCGCGGATCATGAGACGGTTGACGCGGTTCTGCTGCGCCTGGACCGGCCGGGCGAGCAGGCCGCCCACGCCCGCGACGAGCCGGTCGTGGAGATCGTTGAGCGTCGAGGCGCCGACCAGGCTGGCCACCAACTCCGGCTCCTTCACCAGGCGCGCCACGGTCGCGAGCACCTGCAGGTAGTCGCGCGCGCGCTCGTCGGCCAGGAGCAGGATGATCAGGTGGGCGCGATCGCCCTCCAAGGTGCCCTCGTGGATGATCCCGTCGCGGCTGCGTCCGATGACCAGCACGTAGCGGCGCGGCATCTTCACCCGCACGTGAGGCAAGGCGACCCCGTTGCCCAGGTAGGTGGTCATCGTGCTCTCGCGCTGAAGCAGACTGCGCAGAAGCGAATCGCGCTTCAGGTCGGAGAAGCAGGCGGAGGCGTTGTCCAGCAACTCGCCCAGCGCGCCCTTCAGATCGGTCGATTGCAGCTCGATGATTCGATTGCGGGCGATGTGTCGCTCAAGACGCATGGGACAAGGAAACCGAAGATGATCTCGACCCGATGTAACCCCGGATGACTCGGGCGGTCGCGGTTGAACGAGGGGTCATCCGCGGCTCCCGGCGCGATCCGCGGCGAAAAACCGTCACTTCTCCCACTCGAGGGCGCCCTTCTTGATCTCGTAGACGAGACCGAGGACGAGCACGCCGAAGAAAAAGCCGATGGGGGCCAGGATCGAGATATGGTTCGCGAGGAAGTCGCGATAGATGAAGGACCAGGGGATGAGGAAAACCACCTCGATGTCGAAGAGGATGAAGAGCATCGCGGTGACGTAGAATTTCACCGAAAAGCGCGTGTGCGGGCCGCCCTCGGCTTTGACGCCGCACTCGTAGGCCGTGTCGGTGATGGCGTTCTTCTTGCGCGCGCGCTGGCCGAGCAAATGGCTCGCGCCGACTATGCCTCCGGCGAGGCCGGTGGCCAAAATGAGCTGGATCAGGAGCGGCGCGTAGTCGGAGACGGAATTCATGCGGGCGGGAACAAAGGGAAAAGGGACAAGGCCCGCGGGCGGCGGGCAAGGTGTTTTTACTCGGAACGGGAGCCGGGACGGATATCCACCGGCGGCACCGGAACCGGATCTTCGCCCGCGCGTCGCCCGACGCCGAGCGTCTCGGCGAACTCCAGGGTGCGGATTTCGTCGGAGACCGGCTGGAACCCCGTCTCCTTTCGCGCGGCGTTGATGCGTTGCAACATGATCGCGTCCATCCGCACCGGGTCGGTGCCGAGCCAGAGTCGCGGCTCGCCCCGGGCATAGGAGGCGTTGTAGGCGGGGCCGCCGACAAATTGCCATTGGTCCAACGCGGCGAGGGTGAAGGCCCAGGTCTGCCGCAACTCGGGGATGGCCGCCATCTCGGCCACGGCCGCCGGGGCGCTGCGCGTGCTCCGGAAAAAGCGCGAGGTGTTGGACGCGTTCCACAGGGTCGCGTTGGCCAGCGCCCCGTTTATCCCCAGCGACTCGTGGTCGGTGTAGACCGGAAGGTTGATCCAGAAGTCGGCGTCGAGGAAGAGCGGCGTGGCCAGGAAGCTCTTGCGGTCCGCCTCGGCGTCGATCTTCGCCATCGGGTCGATCGCCGCGACTCCCAGTCGGTCGAGATCGAAGTTAGGCGCGCGGTCCTGACGACCGGACAAGATGGGATCAAAGCGCGAGGGCAACGGACTGTCGTAAAACCAGATCGGATCGTAGTAGCGGCCCGACTCGAGCACGAAGAAAGGATGGCCGGCGAAGGGCGGCGTCAGCCGCGGATCCGTCGGCAGGTAGCCGGTCAGTCGCAGGCGCAGTTGGTTCAAGCCGACGAGAAAGATATTTTCCCGCGCGTAGCCGCGACGCATCAACGCCTCGATCACCGCCCGCACGAGCGACTGGGGCGTGGCGAGACCGGGCCCGGACTCGGCGTAGATTTTCAACCCGACCTTGCCCTTCTCGCCGGGGGTGAGCGGTCGCCCGACCCTTTCCTCAAAAGCGCGAAACAAGGCCTCCACGCCTCCCGCATAGCGGTCCGGGCTCGCGGTGGAGGGATCCCGCCCGTCCGTGAGCGCCGGCAAGCGCACCTCCCAAAGCGCGGCCGGAAGCGCCTTTGCCGACGCGGACGCGGCCGGGCCTTCGGCGCGGGCGCACAGGACCGCGCACACGAGGGAAATCACGCAGGATAAAAAGACTCGAAAGGACATCGGGCGGAACCCTTGACAGAGCAGCCCCCGGACCGAAAGTGCAACCCCGTCCCGCTCGATGCCGCGCCTCAAGGAAAGCTGCAAACAAGACCTCAAGCTGCGCATCAACATCGTGGATGTTATTTCGCGCGTCGCCACGCCACGTCGCGCCGGCGGCAATCGCTTCAAGGCGCTTTGCCCCTTCCACCAGGAAAAGACGCCTTCCTTCCACTTCGATTCCGCCAAGGGTTTCTACAAGTGTTTCGGCTGCGGGAAATCGGGCGACATCTTCACGTTCGTCCAAGAGACGGAGGGCCTGAACTTCACCGAGTCGGTCGAGGCGCTCGCCCAGCGTTTCAACGTCCCGCTCGTCTACGAGGAAGGCGGAGGCGGCCCCTCCCGCGAGGAACGCTCGCTGCGCCAGGAGCTTTTCGACCTGCACGAGTTCGCCACCGAGCACTTTCACCAAGCGTTCAAGGCCAACGGAGAACACGGCGCCTGGATGCGCGACTACTGGACCCGCGAACGACGCTTCACGCCCGAGCTCGCCGACGAGTTCAAGGTCGGCCTCGCCGACCCGACCGGCTCCGGCCTAGGCGCCGCGGTGATGCGCAAAAAATTTTCCGAGGACGCGATCCGCAAGTGCGGCCTGTTCTTCATCTACGAGGACCAGCTGCTCACCGTCGGCGCGCTCAAGCCGCGCTTCCGGGGCCGCCTCATGATTCCCATCCGCGACCACCAGGGACGCGTGGTCGCCTTCACCGCCCGCCAGACCAAGCTCACCCCGGCCGACGACCCGGCGCACGAGGCGAAATACGTCAACTCGCCCGAGACGCCGATCTTCTCGAAAAGCAATCTTCTCTTCAACCTCGACCGCGCCCGCGCCCATGTCGGCGAGGGCAAGCCCTTCGTGCTCGTCGAGGGCCAGCTTGACGCCCTCCGCTGCTGGTCGGTGGGCCTGAAAACCGCCATCGCGCCACAGGGAACCTCCATCACGGATGGGCAACTCATCCTGATGCGCCGCTACCACTCGGAACTCGAGTGCTTCTTCGACAGCGACAGCGCCGGCCAGAAAGCCGCGCGCCGCCTGCTGCCGCTCGCCCTCAAGACCGGCATCGAGGTGCGTTTCCTCACCCTCGCCGGCGCCGGCAAGGTCGACCCCGACCTCCTCTTCCTTGAAAAAGGGCTCGCCGGCTACGAGGAGGTGAAACGCGGCGCCTTCGGCGGCATGCAGTTCATGCGCCGCTACGTGCTGCCCGACTCCCGCACCGCGACCCCCGAACGCACCCAGGCCGCCGTGCGTGAGATCTACGCCGTGATCGCCTCCGCCGAGTCCGAGCTCATGCGCCGCCGCCTGCTTGGCGAAATCGCCCCCGCGCTCGGCGCGCTCCAGGTCACTCCCGACGTTTTCGAACGCGATTTCGCCCAGTTCATCGCCAAAGGCGGCCGCGCCGAGGCCCAGGCGTCCCCGCCCCCGGCCAACCCCTCCGCCGCCGATCCAACCGCTCGATCCTCCGCCGCCACGCACGGGGCTTCGCCCTCCGCCACGGCCGGCCCCTCCCCCGCGGCCGACGATCCAACCGCCCCGGAACGCGATCTTCTCCTGCTCGTCCTGCATTTCGACCCCGCGCTCGGCCGTTCGCTCGCCGCCGCCTGTCCCCACGAGTGGATCAACGACCGCCTGCCCTCCGGCGCCCTGCTCAACCGCTTCCTCGCCGAACTGCTTCACGGCGAATGGCCCGGTCGCGACCACCTCGACGCGTTGCTCGAAACCGACGCCGAACGCGCCTTGGTCGCCTCCCTGCTCTTCGAAACGCCCCAGATCGACGACCCGTCCAAGGTCGCCCTCGAAGGCCTCAAGCGCCTCCGCGATCGCAGCCTCATGCCGCGCCTGCGCCAAATCGACCTGCTCCTGGCCCAAGCCACCACCGACAACACGATTGACGCCATCGCCTTGCTAAAAGAACGCTCCGAGCTCCAACGGCTCCTACGGTCGCCCCTTGCGCTCGCCGCGGTCGCCTGATAGCGTTTTCCCTTTTCGCCTCTTCCCGTCCGCTTCTCTTTTCGCCCTAGTCCCTGCCACCACTCATGCCGCGCAAAGCCAAGTCCGCCTCCGCCGATACCCATTCCGACGCCGTCGAGGCCGCCATCGAGACCACCCAAGGGGGAGCCGAATTCGGCGCCTCCGACAATCCCGCGGACAACCTCCCGCCCGGAGGCATCAACGACAAGATTCGCGCGCTCATCCGCCAGTCGAAGGAACAGGGCTACCTCACCTTCGACGACATCAACGAGGCGCTGCCCGATTCCGTCGAAAACCAGGAGGAGATCGATAACGTCCTCTCCATCCTGCAAAACCTCGAGATCGAGATCCTCGAGCCCGAGCAGGTCGAGGAGTTCAAGCAGCGCCAGACCAAGGAGGAGGAGGACGAGACCCGTTCGTCGCAGAACGACATCCTCGACGACCCGGTCCGCATGTATCTCAAGCAGATGGGCCAGGTCCCGCTGCTGACCCGCGAGCAGGAAGTCGAGATCTCCAAGCGCATCGAGACCGCCGAGCTCACCGCCCAGGAGGTGCTCTTCGAGGTCGCCATCGTCGGCAAATACATCGCCGGCCTCGGCCAGAAGCTCATCGACCGCACCGAGCGCTTCGACCGCATCGTCATCGACAAGAAGATCGAGAGCCGCGACGCCTACTTCAAAAACCTCCCCAAGCTCGTCGAGACCACCGTCAAAAACGAGGAATCCGTCGCCGAGTCCTGGGAGGAATACCAGAAGGCGAAGAACGACGCCGACCGGAAGAAGGTGCTCTCCAAGCACTCGAAGCGCGAGTCCGTCCTCCGCTCCAACTTCTCCAAATATTTCTTCAAGCTGAAGGTCTTCGAGGAGTGGCTCGAGACCCTCCAGCCCGTGCTCAGCGAGATCGAGGCGCTTCAAGCCCAGATCGAGCGCGCCAAGCATCCGAAGACCAAGAAGGACGCCGCCATCGACACCAAGGCGATCAACGCCCGCCTCAAGCAGATCGAGGCCGAGTGGCGCATCGAGCCCGTCCGTTTCCTCGACGTCGTCCGCCAGACCAACGTCCATGTCCGCGAGGCCCACAAGGCCAAGACCGAGATGGTCGAGGCCAACCTCCGTCTCGTGATCTCGATCGCGAAGAAATACACCAACCGCGGCCTCTCCTTCCTCGACCTCATCCAAGAGGGCAACATGGGCCTCATGAAGGCCGTCGAGAAGTTCGAGTATCGCCGCGGCTACAAGTTCTCCACCTACGCCACCTGGTGGATCCGCCAGGCCATCACCCGCTCCATCGCCGACCAGGCCCGCACCATCCGCATCCCGGTCCACATGATCGAGACGCTGAACAAGGTGATGCAGGTCCAGAAGCAGCTCCTCCAGGAATTCGGCCACGAGCCGTCCCCCGAGGAGGTCGCCGACGAGATGAATCTCCCCGTCGAGCGCGTGCAGCAGATCATGAAGATGGCGCAGCAGCCGATCTCCCTGCAAAGCCCCGTCGGCGACGGCGACGACACCAGCTTCGGCGACTTCATCGAGGACAAGAGCGCCGAAAATCCCTACGACATGACGGCCTACTCGCTCCTCCGCGAAAAGATCGTCGACGTGCTCGACTCGCTCACCGAGCGCGAGCGCCGCGTGCTCTCCCTCCGCTTCGGCCTCGTCGACGGCTACAGCCGCACGCTCGAGGAGGTCGGCAAGCAGTTCAAGGTCACCCGCGAACGCATCCGCCAGATCGAGGCCAAGGCCCTCCGCAAGATGCGCCACCCGACGCGCCTCCGCCAGCTCACCGGCTTCTTCGACGCCGAGCAGCCCGACAACGCGCAAAACCTCATCAAGCAGGTCCAGGCCAACAAGCCCGTCTTCCCGAAGATGTGATCGCCGCGCGATTCGTAGCGGAACGGCGGCCACCGTTTCGCCACAAGTCCGCGCCCGCCGCCTCGCCGCCATGTCCACGCCCCGTCGTCGCCACCGTCCCGCGACCGGGGCGTTTTTATTTCCCATCCTCGCCGCGCTCGCCGTGCTCGCGTCTTCCGGATGCTCCCTGCTTCCGAAGAAAAAGGCCGTTCCGCCGCCCGAGCCCGTTCTCGTGGCGCCCCGGCACGTCGAGATCGGCCGCGTCTTAAGCTATGATCCCGCGGACGCGACGGCGGTCGTCGAGTTTGTCCCGCAGTTTCGCGGCCCCGCGCCGGTCGACGGCACCAAGCTGATCTCGAGGAAGCTCGATACGCTCCAGCCCACCGCGCGCCTCGTCGCCGCCCCCTATCGCAACAGCCGCACGCTCGGCGCCTACGTCGTCTCCGGAACACCCGGGGTGGACGACGAGGTCGTGATCGATCCGGAATCGGCCTCGGCCGAGACGAAGCCGGCCGCGCCCGCCAAACCCAAGGGTCCGCCGCTCGTCGTGCTCCCCGCGTCGCCCGAGACGCCCAAACCCCGCGTCGGCGGCCGACGCTGAACCGGGGGCGCCTTCCGCGCATCCGCCAACGTCGACGCGCGAGGTCGGACCACGCGCCTACAGCCCGCCGCGCCGAATCGCCCAGTCCGCCACCGTGCCGCTCGCGGGCTGGCGCAGGATCGCCTTCAGCGCCTCGGCCTGGGCCCTGGTCTTTTCCACCCGCCCCGTATCCTCCAAGCAACTACGAAGCTCCGCCGCCAGGGCTCGCGGGGAGGCGGCGCCCTGCAGATACTCCGGATACATCGGCTCCTTCAGCAGCAGGTTGTTGATCCCGAGATACGGGATCTTCACCAGCATGCGCCCGAGCAGATAGGTGAGCGGGTTGGCCCGGTAGGCGATCGCGCCGGGCAAGGCCGCCAGCGCGCAGTGCAAGGACATCGTGCCGCTCGAGGTCAGCACCGCCGAGGCCGCCGCCGGCTCGCCCGCGTTTTGCACGAGCTCGATCCCGCGCGGCAGTCCGCCACGCTCGATCACCTCGCGGATCGCCTCGCTGGGGTAGATGACGCGCGCGGGCCGCTTCCCGTAGGCGAGATAACCCTCGCGCAGGATAGGCCAGATCCGCCCCACCGCCTGCTTGCGACTGCCGGGCAGCAGAAGCACGGGCGCATCCCGATCGTGGCGGACCGGCGCCGCGTAGTCGTCGGCGAGAAACGGGTGCCCGACGAAGTCCACCGGCAGATCCGTGTCCGCGTAGCAGTCGACCTCGAAGGGGAAGATGCACGCGAGCGCGTCGAGGTGACGCGCCATCGTGAACCGCCGCTTCGCCTTCCAGGCCCAGATCTGCGGCGAGATGTAGAACAGCAGTTTCACCGGCCCGCCCGCCTTCGCCGCCAAGCCGCGCTCGTTCAGCGCCGCCGCCAGCCGCAGGTTGAATCCCGGGTAATCGACGAAACACACCGCGCGCGGCTTGTGTTCCGCGATCCAGCGCAGCGTCTCGTCGAAGAGCGCCTTGAAGAAAGAGTAGTTCTTCAACACCTCGACGAAACCCACGACCGAAGACGCGGTGAGGTCGTGCAAGAGCTGCGCGCCCGCCACCGCGAGGTGCTTGCCGCCGAGCGCGCAGACCGCCAACTCCGGCCGCTTCGCGCGCAGATCCGCCACGAGTCGCGCCGCGTGCTCGTCCCCCGAGTGCTCGCCGGCGACGACGAGCAGGTCCACGCGTCCGCCCGCGGGCTCGTCAAAACGAAAGGGAAGCGCTTCCGCCATATGCCGCCCGGTTAGCGTTTCGCCGCCTTGATCTGTTCCGAGATCTGGATCGCCACCTCGAGGGCGGTCTTGCCGAGCGTAGCGCCGACCTTCGGCTGCTTCAACTCCGCCACGCTCTCCGTGAAGTGCTGCAACTCCAGCTTCAGCGGCTCGTCTTTTTCGATCGGGATCTCGCCGACCGGGATCTCGCTCGCGTCACCGGGCTTCGCGAGGCCGACCTTCACCTTCAATCCGTAGGCGATCACGTCGCTCTTTTTCACGAGGTGGCCCTTCTGATTCATGAAATCGAGGGACAGGTAGGCGTTGTCCTGAAACACGCGGATCTCGCGGTTTTTCTTCAGGCTCATCCGCGAGGCGCTGAGGTTGGCCACGCAGCCGTTCTCGAACTCGATGCGCGCGTTCGCGATGTCCTCGGTCTTCGAGAGCACGCTGATGCCGACGCTGTCGATCTTGCGGATCGGCGACTTCACCAGCGCGAGCACGATACCGATGTCGTGGATCATCAGATCGAGCACCACGCCCACCTCGGTGCCACGCGGCGTGTAGGGCGCGAGGCGCTCGGTCGTGATGTAACCGGGGCGATCGATGTGCTTTTCCAAAAAGCTCATCACCGGGTTGAAGTGCTCGATGTGTCCGACCTGCACGATGCAACCGCTCGCCTGGGCGGCGGCGAGCACGCGCTCGGCCTCCTCGAGGGTCGCGGTGATCGGTTTCTCGATCAGCAGGTGGGTTTTCTTCGCGAGCAGCGGCAAAGCGACCTTTTCATGAAGGTCGGTCGGCACCACGACCGAAACGGCGTCGCAGGCCTCGCCCAGCTCCTCGATGGTGGCGAAACGGCGGCAATTGTGCCGGGCGCAGATTTCCTTCGCCCGCTCGTCGTTGGCCTCGAAGACGCCCATGAACTCGACGTTCGGCAGCGAGGCGTAGATGCGCGCGTGGTGCTGGCCGAGCGAGCCGACGCCGGCCACGCCGCATTTCACCTTGGGCTTGGGGGAGGAGAACAGGTTCATCGTAAATCGGGTCGGGCCTCAGACGGCGTGGAAGCCGCCTTCGCGCAGGAAAAGCCGGCGCGCGCAGCGGGCGGCATGGGCGGTGTTGTGGGTGACGAGCACGAGCGCGCAGCCCTCCTCGCGTCCGAGCGAGAGCAGCAGATCGATGATCGAATCGCCGCTGCCTTCGTCGAGATTGCCCGTGGGTTCGTCGGCGAGGATCAGCCTGGGACGGTTCATCAGGGCGCGCGCGATGGCCACGCGCTGACGCTCGCCGCCGGAAAGCTTCGCGGGCGTGTGGTGCCCGCGCTCGCCCAGCCCCACGCGGCGCAGAAGCTCGCGGGCGCGCTCGCGCTCGGCCGGGCCGACTTTTCCAAGCAGGCGCGCGGCCAGCAGCACGTTGGCCTCGGCGTCGAGCTCGGGCACGAGGTAAAAAGCCTGGAACACGAGTCCGAGCAGATGCCCGCGGCGGACCGGATCCAGGCTCGTTTTCCCCTCCCAGCGCAATTCCCCCGCGTCGGGCGCGTCGAGGCCGGAGAGCAGGTTCAGCAGCGTGGATTTGCCCGATCCCGACTCTCCGCGGATCGACACGCTCTCGCCCGGCGAAACGGCGAGGTCGACGCCGCGCAACACCTCGATGCGACGATCGCCGCTGAGGTAGCTTTTGTGCAGCCCCGCGGCCTGGAGTATGGGGGATTCGTCACTCACTGCGAAGCGCCTCCACCGGTTTGAGTTTCGCGGCGCGCCAGGCGGGCAGCAGGCCCGCGAGGGTGGAAACAATGATCGCGCTCACGATGATCAGCAAAAGATCGCTCGTCGCGAGGTAGGCCGGCAACTGGCTGAATTGATAGAAGCGCTCGAGCGCCTCCTTGCCTCCGATCACGTGGGTGATCGCGGCGACGATGTCGTTGCGAAAATGCACGATGGTGAAGCCGCCCGCGAGCCCGAGCAGCGTGCCGGCGATGCCGATGATGACGCCTTGGTAGCAAAAGCAGGCGGCGATCTGGCGCGGCGTGGAACCGAGCGCGCCGAGGAGGCCGATCTCGCGGGTCTTGCGCACCACCGAGACCATCATGCCGCTCACGATGATGAAGCCCGCGACGACCACGATCACCATCAGGAGCAGGAAGATCATGTTTTTCTCGAGCTGGAGCACGAAGAGAAATTCCTGGTTCGAATCCATCCAGGACCGCGCGACCCCGTCCACGGGCAAGGCGCGGTTGATCTCGCGCGCCACGCGATCCGGATTCGCGCCCGGGCCCAGCTTGACGTTCACCCCATGCACGGAGCGGCCCAGTCCATAGAGCTCCTGCATCGTCCGCAGCGTCACGATGACCACGCTGCTGTCGAGTTGCTGGTGGCCGATCTCGAAGATACCGCAGACCTCGAGCTCGCGCGGCATCATGACCTCGTCGGCCTGGAGCTTCTGCAACTGGAGCGGCGAGTAGACCTGAACCTTGTCGCCCAGCCGCGCGCCGATGTTCGCGGCGAGTTGATAGCTGAGGATCACCCGGTCGTCGTCGAGATCGTCGAAAGACCCGTGGACGACATAGCGGCGCAGCGGCACGACCTCGTCCACGTGCGCGATGTCGATGCCTTGAATCGCGGGAAAGGCCGGCTGGCGGTCGCGCTTCAGCATGACCACGCCTTCCGCGAAGGGTGACGCCGCCACCACGCCCGGCACTTTTTTCACCGCGTCGATCACGGCGCGCGGATTTTCCATCAGCCCGGTGGCGCGCACCTGCACCTCTCCCTGGGTGTTCACGATCATGTTCCGGATCTCGCGGCCGAAGCCGCCCATCACGGAGATCGAGACGATCAACAAGCCGACCCCGAGCGCCACGCCCAGGATCGAGATGAACGTGAAGAAGGGAAAGCGCCGCCCGCTCGGGAAGAGCTGCTTGAGCGCGAGGTAGAGCGGCCAACTCATGGAGTCTGTTTTTTGGCCACAGAGCTCACAGCGCCCAGACGCAGAGGACACGGAGCCAAACCAGTATCGCTGTTTTCAACTCTGTGCACTCTGTGACAGGGCTCTGTGTGCTCTGTGTCTATGCCTTGATCCTCAGCCCGCCGTGTTGCGCAGCTGCGGGAAGAGGATCACGTCGCGGATGCTCTCGGCGCCGGTGAGCAGGATGCAGAGGCGGTCGATGCCGATGCCCATGCCGCCCGCGGGGGGCATGCCGTGCTCGAGCGCGAGCAGGAAGTCCTGGTCGACTTTCTGCTGCTCCTCGCCGGCCTGCGCCTCGAACATCTGGCGCTGCACGTCGGGATCGTTCTGCTCCGAGTAGGCGGGCGCGATCTCCATGCCGCCGATGATGAGCTCGAACACGTCGATCGTCGTCGGGTCGTCGACGGTGATCTTGGCGAGGGGGCAAAGCTCCTTGGGCAGATGCGTGACGAAGGTCGGCTGGATGAGCGTCGGCTCGATGAGCTTGCCGAAGATCTCGTTGGTCAGCTCGAACTCCTCCCACTTGGCGTCGGCGAAGAGACCGAGCTTTTGCACGCCGGCGATCTTCTCCTCCTTCGTGCGCGAAAACCACTGGGCGTCGCCGGTCTTCTCGATGATGAGGTCCTTGTAGCGCACCTCGCGCCAGCCGTTCTCGAAGTCGATGAACTCGCCGCTGGCGGCGTGCTTGATGCGCATGCTCGGGCGCGTGACGGCGGTCTCGCCTTCGCCCTCGGTCTCGGTGGGTTTGACCACGTCGCGCACGAGGTGGCGCATCAGATCCTGCACGAGCGTCATCATACCGCGGTAGTCGCTGTAGGCCTGGTAAACCTCGAGCATGGTGAACTCGGGGTTGTGGCGGCGGGAGACGCCCTCGTTGCGGAAATTGCGGCCGATCTCGAACACGCGGTCGTAGCCGGCGACGAGCATGCGCTTGAGGTAAAGCTCGAGCGAGATGCGCAGCACGAAATCGGTGTTGAGCGCGTTGTGGTGCGTCTGGAAGGGACGCGCCGCGGCGCCGCCGGCGACGGCCTGGAGCACGGGCGTCTCGACCTCGAGGAAGCTGCGATCCTCGAGGAAACGACGCACCGCGCTGACGATGCGGGCGCGCGTCATGAGGCGATGTCGGCTCTCTTGGTTGACGATGAGGTCGAGGTAGCGCTGGCGATAAACCTGCTCGGCATCGCTCAGGCCGTGCCACTTTTCGGGCAGCGGGCGGAGGGCCTTCGAGACGAGCGTGAAGGCGTCGACGCGGATGGTGATTTCGCCGGTCTTGGTCTTAAACAACGCGCCGGTGACGCCGATGATGTCGCCGAGGTCGAGCTGCTTCTTGAAGACGAGGTAGCGCTCCTCGCCGAGGACGTCCTTGCGGAAATAGAGCTGAATCGGGCCCTGCTGGTCCTGGATCTTGACGAAGGAGCTGCCGCCTTGGACGCGAAAGGTGATGAGGCGGCCGGCGACCGTGACGGTCGTGGCGTAGTCCTGGCCGTCGACATAGAGGGCCTTCGCATCCTGCGAGAAATGCGTGGTGGCGACGTTGGCGCGGAAGGGGTCGAAACCCGCGGCGCGGAGCTCGGCCAGCTTCTGGCGTCGCACGGCATGTTGGTCGTGGGAAATGTCAGGCACGTTGTCGCTCATGGAAACCGGCCAACGTGAAGCCCCGGCCCGCCTCCGGCAAACGCAAATCCCCGGGCCTCCCCTCGCCTGCTTTCGGGCACTCAGCGCCCCGCGACCACCGCCATCAAATGGCGCAACTCGTCATCGATCTCGGCGGGATTCGCGACCGTTTGCATGACCTCTTCGCGAAGCAGCTCACGGTAACGCTTGCGCAGACGATGGATCGCCACCCGCAAGGCCGGCTCGCTCAAACCGAGCCGGACCGCCACGTCGGCCTGCGGCGTGTCGGCGACGCGCCCGCCGAGGCAGGGCGCCAAGGCTTCGAACCATTCCGCACGCCCGGCCGCGACATGCTCGGACCGCAGGCGCGCCAGCGTCGTCTCCAGCAAGGCCATCGCCCAAACCCGGTCGAAAGCCGCGTCGGGCGCGGGCGTGTGCGCGTCGACGGCAAGCGCGCCCCACCCTTCGCTGTCGAGCTGAACGATCCGGTCCGCCCCTCGCTTCGCCGCCCGCGCATGGTCGCGCAGATCGGAGAGGTGGTGGTTAAACGCGGCGAGCAACCAGGCGCGGAAGCGCAGCTCTCGAGGACGCAACGAGGCGAGCGAGCCCAGTCGGAGAAGCTTGTGGAAAAAGCCCTGCACCGCGTCCTCCGCGTCGGCCGCGGACAGGCCGCGGCGCCGCGCATGCGCCAGCACGGGAGGACGGTAGGCGGCGCAAAGTTCGGCGAGCGCAGCCCGCCCAGATTCGGTCTCCCGATCCGGCACGCCTCCCGCTTTTCCCGCCGCGAGCACCAGCGTCCACCGGGTGGTATCGAAACGCGAATCCATGCGCACGCCCCCGGTCAATTTGCCGCCGGGGCCACCTCCGGCTCGAAATCGCTCTTGATCGCCAGATCCGGCCGCACGCGGCGCAACGCGCGCACGCCCTCCGCAGTCACGCCGGAGACGGAATATATTTTGAGCTCCTCGAGCTTCGCCGAGGTCGACAGCGTGGCGAGACCAGCGTCGGTGATCGCGGTCCCTGAAAGGTCGAGCTTCCGCAAGTCAGGGAAGCCGGTCAGCACGGCGAGCCCGCGATCCGTGAGCAATCGGCACTCGGGCAGATAAAGCTCCCGCAGCCCAACCAGTGGAGCCAAGGCCCGAAGCCCCTCGTCCGACAAGGCGCCCCCGGTGACGCCCAGCGCCTCGAGCGCGGACATCTTTGCGACGAAGGGCATGGCGCGGTCGCTGGCCTGTCCGTCATACATCATGAGCCGACGCGCATCATGGAACGCCGGCAACCACTCCCGGATCTCGTCCGTGGTGTTCTTGTTCAAAGAATCGCCATAGGGATCGTCCCCCTCGTCGTGCCGGGCATAGATGAGATGCACCTTGGTCACGCGCCCATACGAGTCGCGCACCACGCCCCCGCCAAAGTTTTCGACCGCGAGGACGGCCAGCTCGAGCGCGCCGGGGACTTTGACCTCGGTGAGCGGCGTCCGCGCGCCCCGGCTCAAGGCCAGATGGCGAAAAACCACCGGCGCGCCGGTCCGTTTGATCAGGCGAAACTCCCGCACGTTTTGCGCGACCAAGGGCGGCTGCGACGCGGCCTGCCCGAACGTGAAGGTGATCTGGCCGGCGCGCCAACCGCTGACCATTTGTATCGTCCCGGTCGAGGGATGGACCAATCCCTCGCGATCAATCGCCACGACCGACCACTCCACGCCTCCGGCCGATCGGGTAAACTGGTCGAGCGTGAAATCCATCTCGCCGCCAGGACTGGCACCGATCCGGCCATCGATGACTCCCGCGTCTTTCCACGGGCCGAAACCGACGTGGAACGTCGCGTCCAATTCCGTCGCCGATGGATCGGCGTCGAGGTGGCAGATAAACATATCGGAGCGGCCCGGCACCTTGACCGGGTAGAAACGGGTTTGAAGCACATGGCTCTCCGCGGGGAATTTTCCCCGCACCAGCAATTCCACACCCCGGCGGCCCTCGACCGGCGACGGGTATTCGCCGGCGCGAACGAAGGGAGGGATGTCGGACGGGCCTCCATCGGGCGCCCACCAGGCCGCGTCGCTTGCTGCGGGATAACTCCGCACCGCGACGACCTCCAACTCGCCGCCGCCGAGCCGCGCGAGCAGCGGCGCGTCGGCGCGGGCGTCGCTCGTTTTCGCGGAGCCGGAACGCCCGCCGCCGAGACCGGCCGGGGTAACCTGACTCCGGCGAAGCGTCGCGCCCTTTTCGCTCCACGCCTCCATCCACAACCGGCCTTTTTCGTTGAGGGAAAACCCCACGTAGAGCCCCCCCTCCTCGCCCGCCAAGCACTCGATCCGGTAGGAGCCGAGGTAACGATTGTCGGCCACCTGCGCGCCGACGCCCCGATAGACATCGAAACGCAGCACCCGGTCGGTCGACGCTCCCCCCGAAACCCGGAAAAACGGCGGGCCTTCGGAGCCGCCCCTGGGGAAGGGCTGCGCCAGATACATGACCGGATGAAACGAACCATCCGCTTCGGCCCAGCCCACCGCCTCCGCGCGCAAGGGATGCACGGGCACTCCATTCAACGCCTTGTCGGGCGCGACCAGCGGGGGGTATTCGTCGACCAGCCAACGCAGTTTCTCGTAGGGCCGTGAAACCACCTGCTCGCGCCCGGGCCGTGGCGCACCCGCCCTTGCGTCCCGAGAAAGCCAAAACGCCGGCAACAGCACGGCCAGGATGGCTCCGGTCAGGCAGAGCCACAGAAACCACTCGCTTCGCCTCGCTTTCGTTCCGCCTCCATCGTCCGCCACCGCGGGTTGCCCGCCTAGCCTTTTGCGCGCCCAGGCGCGGGCCGATGCATTGAGCAGAACGCCCAGCATCACCACCGGCATGCAGGCCGGACCGGCGACCTTGATAAACGCGCCCACCCACGGCTCGAAAAAAGCCAGCGCCTGCGGATCCTGGCTCGCCGGCGAACTCACGAAAGCCCCCCAGGCGACGCCGCCGCAGGCATACCACCCCAACGCCACCCCGCCGACCGCGACCGGCGCCACCGCGCCTCCGGCGAAGGCCAGGAGCGCCGCGAGCCCGAAGCCGGCGTAGACGCAAAGCCCGAGCGCCAGCCCACCGAACGAGAAGACGCCGAGCGCCAAGGCCCCAAAGGCAAAGACACCCGTGGCCACGCCGCCAAAGGCGACCACGCCACGCGCCCGGTCGCCCACCGCGAAGACACCACGCGCGACTCGCCTGCGACCGGTCGCGGGATCGACGCCGGTGGCGACGTGCAAAAGCGGCCACCCGAAAAGCGTGCGTCGGCTGCGGTAATCGAGATCCCACCGTGATGACGCAGGCACTGGCGTCGTCGCTCCGGCGACCACCGAGGATGGGTCCTGCGCCACCGTCTCCACCTGCGTCTTCAACTCCCTCGCCGCCGCGTAGCGGCGGGCGGGGTCGGTCTCCAACGCGCGAAGCACGATCTCGTCGAGACGCACGTCGAGGCGCACGCGCCGCGAGGGCGGCTGGAGTTGATCCGGCGCGGGCAGCTCGCCCGTGAGCATCTGATAAAACACGACGCCGAGCGCGTAGAGGTCGGCCCGGTGGTCGACCGAGCCGGGCGTGGCGCGCTGTTCGGGCGCCATGTAGGCGGGCGTGCCCATGACCTCGCCCGCGAACGTGATGGTCTCGCCTCGCCGCGCGCCCGCGCCTGAAGAATCGTCCGGCTGAGACGTATCGGTCGCGACGATACGCGCGAGACCGAAGTCGGCGATCTTCACCCGGCCGAGGCGGTCGACGAGGATGTTCTCCGGCTTGATGTCGCGGTGGACGAGACCGCGGTCGTGCGCGTATTGGAGCGCGTCGCAGAGCGGCGGCACGATGGCCAGGGCCTCGCGCGGGGCGAGACGTCCGACGGAGAGGAGCTGGCGGAGATTCACGCCGTCGACGAACTCCATCAGGATGAAATACCGCCCCGCGGCGCCGCGGCCGAATTCGTAGAGCGTGACGATGCCCGGATGGTTGAGCTGGGCCAGAGCGCGGGCCTCGCGGGCGAAACGCTCGGCGAAGCCCGGGTCCACATCGAGACCGGGACGCAGGATCTTGAGCGCCACGATCCGGTCGAGGTCGCGCTGACGCGCCTTGTAAACCGCGCCCATGCCGCCGCGGCCGAGGAGTTCCAGGATCTCGAGATCGGGAAACTCGGGCGCCAACTCGGCGGGCGCGGGCGGAGGCGACGCGTCGTCGGTTTTTCCGGCGGCGCCGGGCGCTTCCGTCGCGAGGCCGGCCGCCAGGAGATCGGCGAGGGAAAGCCCGTGCAGAGGGTCGCGGCACGAGGAATCGGGGGAGCCGGATGGGGGCGGCGGGAAGGAGGTGGAGTCGGCCATACCCATATCGGAGGAAAGCGCGGGCAAACGTTACACGCGAGCCCGGGAAAAGAGCGGCTCGCGGAGCTTCGTCCCGTAAAGGCCCGGCTTCGTCACTATCGGGCGGACCTCCCCGACGGACCGGCTTCGGTGCCGTCACAGCCCGCGGATCCCGCGATCCGACGGGCGACATTCCACCTGATTCAAAATCCAACGCCTACATCCCCCCATGCAACCCATGCCCCGCATCGCTCTGCTCGCCACCCTCGCCTGCGCCGCCTCCGCCGCGGCTTTCGCCGGATCGTCCTCAACCAAAGCCGCCAAGGCCACCCCGCCCGCCAAGCCCGACGCCGCCACCCTCGCCAGCCACCTCGCGGCGGTCTACGCGGCGGAGGCCCCGTATGATCTCAACGTCAACGGCGCGCTCGAGACCTCCGAACAGGAGCAACTCGCCGCCGCGATCACCGACGGCTCCGTCACGCTTCCCGTTCCGCCCAACGCCCCCGCCGACGCGCCGCAGCCGCCGGTCGACGCGATTCTCCCCCATCTGGTGGAGCTGTATGCCGCCGTCGCCCCCTATGACGTGAATGTCGACGGCGCGATCGCCAGCGACGAACTCACCGCGCTGCAAACCGCGATCACCGAGGGCACCCTCAAGCTCACGCCTCCCGGAGGCAAGGGCCCCGGCGGCCCGGGCAAGGACAAAGCAAAGGGCAAGCCCAAGAAGGGCTCGACCGGCTCCTCGTCCTCCACGACGAGCAGCTGAGACCGGCGCTGGAAATTTGGTCGACGCAGGGATCGATCACGGGTGTCGGGGTTGGCTCGTTCACACCCGGCCGGCCGCAGGTAGTCGCGACCGGCCCGATCCTCCCGGCGTCGGACCACAAAAACGCCCCGTCCGGAAATCCGGACGGGGCGCAAACGTTTTTAAAGCCGGGAAATAGGGCGCGGATTCGCTCGCCCCCCGCCCGTTGTCCGCCCGGCGCCGATCAGGCGCGGAGCGTGCCGGCGGCCTGCTCGGCGAGAAAGCTGGCGTAGGTTTTCTCGATGCCCTCGCGCAGGGCGATCTTCGCCTTCCAGCCGAGGCCGGCGAGCTTGGAGACGTCCATGAGCTTGCGAGGCGTGCCGTCGGGCTTGGTGGCGTCCCAGGTGATCACGCCGGGATAGCCGACGACGGAGGCGACGGTCTCGGTGAGTTCCTTGATCGTGACGTCCGTGCCGGTGCCGAGGTTGACCCAGTCGGGCGGGTTATCGAGGCCGAGGATGAAGGCGCAGCCGTCGGCGAGATCGTCGACGTGAAGGAACTCGCGCATCGGCTTGCCCGTGCCCCAGGCGACGACCTCGGGTTTGCCGGCCAGCTTCGCCTCGTGGAAGCGGCGGATGAGCGCCGGGAGCACGTGCGAGTTGGTCGGGTGGTAGTTGTCGCCGGGCCCGTAGAGGTTGGTCGGCATGGCGGAGTGGAACATCACGCCGTATTGCTTGCGGTAATACTGGGCGAGCTTGAGGCCGGCGATCTTGGCGATGGCGTAGGCCTCGTTCGTCGGCTCGAGCGCGCTGGTGAGGAGGCAGCCCTCGGTCATCGGCTGCGGGGCGTGCTTCGGGTAGATGCACGAGCTGCCGAGGAAGAGGAGACGCTTCACGCCGGCGCGCCAGGCGCCGTCGATCGCCGCGGTGGCGATGGCGAGGTTGTCGAGGAGGAACTCGGCCGGAAACGTATTATTCGCGTGGATACCGCCGACCTTGGCGGCGGCGACGATCACGGCGTCGGGCTTTTCCGCCGCGTAGAAGGCGCGGACCGCCGACTGGTCCGCGAGGTCGAGCTCGCGGCGGGTGCGAAGGACGAGGGACACGCCGGGCTGGGCGGAAAAACGGCGCACGAGGGCCGACCCGACCATGCCCTGGTGTCCGGCGATGTGGAGTTTCATGGCGGAAGCAGATAGACTAAAGGGGAGCGCCCACGGACCACACGGAAGACACGGGAAAGGAATTTCCAAACGGGGTGGCCCACGAAACACACGAAATCACACGAAAAGAGAGAGGCAGGGCTTTCGTGTCTTTTCGTGTGTTTCGTGGGCGTTCCCTCCGGGGTGTTTCGTTCGATGTTGTCCGTGGGCGACGGTTCGGATGCCCGAGGCCGATCAGCCGAGACGGGGCAGCTTGGCGATCTGGGCCTCGCGCTCGGCGAGCTTGAGATCGTGCTCGGTCATGATCTTGACGAGATCCTTGAAGCGGACCTTCGGCTCCCAGCCGAGCTGCTTCTTGGCCTTGGCGGGGTCGCCGATGAGGAGCTCGACCTCGGCGGGGCGCTCGTAGCGGGCGTCATACTTCACGTATTTCTCCCAATCGAGGCCGAGGAGCTGGAAGGTTTCCTGGCAGAACTCGCGGACGGTGTGGAGCTCGTTGGTCGCCACGACGTAGTCGTCGGGTTTGTCCTGCTGGAGCATGAGCCACATCATCTCGACGTATTCCTTGGCGTAACCCCAGTCGCGCTTGGCGTCGATGTTGCCGAGGTAGAGCGCGTCCTGGAGGCCCATCTTGATGCGGGTCGCGGCGCGGGTGATCTTGCGGGTGACGAAGGTCTCGCCGCGGCGCTCGGACTCGTGGTTGAAGAGGATGCCATTCGAGGCGTGGAGGTTGTAGGACTCGCGGTAGTTCACGGTCAGCCAGTAGGCGTAGACCTTGGCGCAACCGTAGGGGGAGCGGGGCCAGAACGGGGTCTTCTCGGTCTGGGGAATCTCCTGCACCTTGCCGAACATCTCGGACGAGGAGGCCTGGTAGAAGCGGACCTTGTTCACGAGGCCGGCCTCGCGGATGGCCTCAAGGATGCGGACGGCGCCGACGCCGTCGACGTCGCCTGTGTATTCCGGGATGTCGAAGGAGACGCGGACGTGCGACTGGGCGCCGAGGTTGTAGATCTCGTCCGGCTTGAGGTCGTAGAGGAGCTTCACCATCTGGACCGAGTCCGCGAGGTCGCCGTAGTGGAGGAAGAGGCGGGCCTTGTCGAAGTGCGGGTCCTGATAGATGTGGTCGATGCGCGAGGTGTTAAACGTCGAGGCGCGGCGGACGATGCCATGGACCTCATAGCCCTTGTTGAGGAGGAGTTCGGCGAGGTAGGAACCGTCTTGGCCGGTGATACCGGTGATGAGCGCTTTTTTCATGATGGTGAAGTCGACGAGCAGGTTGCGCGGAATCGCAGACCGATAACAAGCTGCTTATTTTTGCATTTCATGCCTTGAAATGACCAATAAAAGAAGACTGCGTCATGCTTGCGAAGGGGCGGCGTGCACGTGAGGGTCAGGCCATGCAGGTCGTGTTAATCGCAGCGCAATCGCTAGATGGATGGATCACCCGCCATGCCTCGGCAGGCGACGCCTTCGCTTCGGAGGCGGACAAAACGCATTTCCGCGCCACGATTCGCGATTGCGACGCCTGCGTGATGGGTCGCGCCACTTACGAGATATCGAAGGACCGGATGCGCCCTCAGGCCTTTCCCGGACTGCGCCGCGTGGTCTGGACGCGCCGGCCGGAAGCCTTCGCGGCGGAGGCGATCCCGGGCGTGCTGGAGTTTACCGGAGAAATCCCCACGGAAACGGTCGCCCGCCTGCGAAGCGACGGTCGCAAACGCTGCGCCCTCCTCGGTGGCGGCATGGTCAACGCGGCTTGGCTCGCGGCGGGTTTGGTCGACGAAGTCTGCGTGACGGTGGAATCGCGGATCTTCGGCTTCGGCACCGCCTTGGCGGGCACCGGGCCCGGAGCCGGAACGACGGCGCCCGGCCCCGCCCTCGACGTCGCCTTGGAATTGATCGAGGCGAGGACGCTTGCGGCGGGCGGGCCGCTGCTGCTGCGCTACGCCGTCAAACGATGAACGAGCGCGCGAAATTCTGGCTTCGGCGAACCGGAGGTTTCTTCTTCACCATCCTGGGCCTTTGCGCATTGGGCGGGTTGCTCGGGGCTCTGGTGTTTCCGCTGGCCGGGCGTTTCGGCGGTTCGCAAAAAAGCTACGAGGAGCTCGTGGTCGTCGGCGCAAAAAGCGGCGGCTTCATCTTCATGGTGTGGGCGCCGGGCGTGGCTTTGGTTCGCGAATTCATCCGTGGAGCCAAGGACCGGCCCGTGAACCCGCCGAACCCGCGACGGGCGACAGGGGCCGATCCAGACCGCCGCTCCGCCTGAACGCCCCGCTCCGCTGTCGGCGTCCCGCCCGCCCCTCAGGCGAGCCCGGCCCGCGAAATGCTACGCCGCGTGCGTCGGCATGAGCTTCCATCCCCCTCCGTCCGCCTCTCCTTCGCCAGTCTCGCCCCTTTCCCAAGGCCTCGCGCTTTGCGTCGCCGACGACGCCAGCTTTTGGCCGTGGCTGCGCTGGACGGACTTCGCACGCTGGTCCGACAAGTCCCGGACCGTCGTGGTGATTCCGCTGGCGGGCTTCGCGGACTGGGGCCTAGGCCATCCGCTCGATCTCGAGGAAACGCTCGCGTCCGCGATTCTTCGGGAGGCGGCGGGAGGCATCGGGTCCGACGCGGGGTTTCGCCTCCTGACGCTGCCGCCCCTGCGCCTCGTCGTCGGAAACGGCCCCGACTCCGCCTTCGCCGCCGAAGCGCCCGAGACGCATCGCTTCATCGACGAGGTCGTGGCCGGCGTGGCGGCGGGCGGTTTCACCCGCATCGTGCTCTACAACGCCAGCCCGTGGAACGAGGAACTGATCGACGTCGCCGCGCGCGACATCCGCATCGGCCGCGGACTCCAGATGTTTTGCGTGAACTTGAGCGGACTCGGCCACGACCTGCATCCGACTCGTGGAAAAAACCGGCGAGACGCGCAAACGCTCGCGACTTGGCTGCTCGGCGCGGAACCGGAGGCGCCGGCTGCTTCGCCCGACCACCGCCCGTTCCGCCCCGAGGAGGAAGCCATCGTCCCGCTCGTAACCCCGGCCGCGACGCTTGCGGAAGCCGCCTCGCTCGGGCCGGCCATGCTCGCCTCGGCAGGGCGCCGCCTGCGCGGCCTGCTTGAAGAGATCGCGGCCCGCCCCCCCCTCTCCCACTGCGGCGCGATTCGGACGATGCGGCCCTGAGCGCTTCCCCGCCCTCCCCACGCCCCACCGCTCCGCACACCACCTCGCCGCGATTCGCGCCCGCAGCCCCACGTCCTCCCGATGTTTCCCGCCTACCGCCACCGCTACCTTCCCGCGATGACCCGCGGCCGTATCGCCACCCTGCCCGACAAAGCGTGGGCGCCCGTCCTTCTCGCCACCGGGGCGATCGAACAACACGGCCCTCATCTGCCGGTGGCGGTCGACTCGCTCCTCGGCCAGATGTGGATCGGCGAGTTGATCAACCACCTCCCGCCCGGAGCGTCCTGCTACGTCGCGCCGCCAATCACCATAGGCAAAAGCAACGAGCACGTCGGATTCCCTGGCACCTTGATGATTTCAAGGGACACGCTGCGGGAGCAGATCCTCCTCGTGGCGCGCCAAATCGCCGCCTGGGCATTTCGTTCCCTGATCATCGTGAACACGCACGGCGGCAACTCGGCCGTCCTCCACTCCACCTTGCGGGAGGTGCGCGCCAAACTCGGCCTGCGCTGCGCTTTTATCGGAGGCGATTACCAGCCCGATCTCTCCGCGCAGGAGTCGACCTACGGCTTCCACGCCGGCGAATACGAAACCTCGCTGCTTCTCGCGACCGCGCCGCGGCTCGTGACGATGGAGACCGCGCTTTGCCACTACCCCGGCCACCTCGAAGACCCCGGTGAACTCCGGCCCGAGTGCGCCCCCGCCACGTTCGCCTGGGCATCCCAGGACATTTCGCCGAGCGGCGTGATGGGCGACGCGACCGCCGCCACCGCGGAAAAAGGCGCGCGGTGGCGGGACGGTCTCGTCGCCGCCAGATCCGCCTGGCTCGCCCGCTGGTGCGCCGAGATGCGAGGCGCTGCGGACATAACCTAAGACGGCCGCCTCACGAGAAAGCGGACGGCCCGACGCCCCGGAGGTTTCTCCGCCACGAGCCGTCCCGCACGCGTGGTCAGCGCTTGTCGCCCGCCCAGTCGGCGGCCGGCTCGACCAGCATCCATCCCCGAGCCTTCGCCTCGGCGCGCAGCTTGGCGGCATCCCCGTCGACACCGGTAGGCACGAAAAACGCCGCGGAGGGCAGAGGGTTCGCCAGCGTCGTATACTCCAACATCGCGACGTCGCTCGCCTCCGCGCCGAGCGCCAGCACCGGACGACGCCCGCCCAGCGCATGATCGATCACCACCGGCTTCGCCGTTCGGCGCGCGTCCGCGCGCGGCAGCACCAGCGGGCGTCCGCCTCGCACCACGTAATCCGCCTCGGCATAGGCCCCTATCACCTGCCGCTCCGACAAGCCAAGCCTCTCCGCGGCCGGCCCGCGCAGAGACGCACCATCGACGTCGCTCACCAGATATACACGATAGCCGTTGGAGCCGAGGTAGGCGACGGCCTGCCGCAGGGGAGCGAGATCCGCCGTGCCGGACAAAAACGCCGCCGACACCACCGCCACCCGGTCCTCGGGCGGGACGTAGCCCCGCTCGCCGCGCACCAGGCTTCGCTCGACAAATCCCGTCAACGCGAGCTTCGCCGCGCTCTTGTCCGTCCAGGCCGGCATCAGGTCGGGCTTGGCCGACACCACCTTGGACCCGGACTTCACCGAGCGCGAAGGCACCGGAGCGCCGGGCGAGCTGCACCCCGCGAGGACCAATGCGGAGGAGACGGCCAAAACAAACATGAGACGAGGGGCGAAACGCATAAGCCTCCACTGTCGCGCAGGCACCCGCGCCAAGGAAAGACGCAAAAAGCCGCCACGTTTCGCAGGGACTCGGACCGCCCCAAACGTGACGGCTGCGAAACGCATACCCGGGCGCCCCCCACGAATCACCCCTTCGTAACACACGCGCCATCGTTTCGTAACATTCACCTGCGATTTTGTGACGGTCGGCGGCGTCCTCACATGGCGACCGCCCGCGACCAAACCCTTTTCCCAGCAAACCACGAAACCATGACCACCCGATCCACCGTCTCCCGCCTCGCCCTCGGCGCGGCCCTCGTCGCCGGCGCGAGCTCCCTCGCCCAAGCCCAGGACAGCGGCCCGCTCGTCGACGCCCTCGTCCGCAAAGGCATTCTCTCCGACCAGGAGGGCGAAGAAATTCGCGCCGAGCTTCTGCGCGACTTCGGCACCAGCTCCCCCGGCAAGGTCGACCTGTCCTCCTCGATCACCCGCTTCAAGCTCGGCGGCGACATCCGCCTGCGCCAGCAGTTCGACTCCCAAACCCCCACGTCCGACACCGACATCTCCAACGAGCGCAGCCGCACGCGCGTCCGCTTCCGCCTCAACGGCGACTTCGAGCTCCAGCGCGGCTGGAGCGCCGGCTTCGCCCTCGAGACCGCGAGCGCCTCCGACTCCGGCAACCAGACCTTCGAAAACGGCGCCGACGACTACGGCATCCACCTCGCCCGCGCCTACGTCGGCTACACCAACGGCGATTTCACCTTCGTCGGCGGCAAGCAGAAGAACATTTTCTACACCACCGACCTCGTCTGGGACGCCGACATCAACCCGCAGGGCCTCACCGAGCAGTATGTCTGGACCGCGAACGACAAGACCTCGGTCACCTTCCGCGCCGGCCAGCTCCTGATGGACGACAACAACGAGTTCTCCGGCCCCACCACCAGCGCGACCGACGCCTGGATGTTCTACCAGCAGGCCGAGCTTTCCCAAAAGATCGGCTCCCGCGTCGAGCTCAAGGCCGCCCCCGGCTTCTTCCTCTACAACGCCTCCACCCTCGCGGGTCTCGGCAACGAGGCCGCCTTCAACGGCACCACCGAAAACCTCAAGGTGATCGTCCTCCCCGGGGAGCTTTCCTTCAAGAACGTCGGGGGCGCCGGCTACGGCCTCAAGGCGTATTGGGACATCGCCTACAACACCGACGCCGACAACCGCGTCCGCGAGGCCTACGCCCAGCCCGCCTCCGTCGACAAGGATCCGCTCGCCTGGCTCCTCGGCCTCAGCTACGGCTACGGCGCCGGCAAGACCGCCGGCGACTGGAAGATCTCCGCCGACTACCGCCAGATCGGCCTCGGCTCCATCGACCCGAACATCAACGACTCCGACTTCGCCTTCAGCCGCCTCAACCAGGAAGGCTTCAAGATCTCGGCCGCCTACAACCTCACCGACTTCACCTCGCTCAACGCCACCTACATCGGCGCCCGCGAGAAGGAATCCCTGCCCGGCGCCGGCCCCTCCGTCGCCAACCTCGACTCGTCCGAGCTCTTCCAACTCGATCTCAACGTGAAATTCTAAGCGCCCCGCGGCGCCCGACGTCACGTTAACGTCACACGGACGCCGCCCGGCATCGTGTATTTTAACCGCAATCACCTCATGAAAAAACTCGTTCTCCTCTCCGCCGCGCTCCTCGCCACCACGCTAGGCGCCCACGCGCAAAAGCTCGTCATCAAGGGCTCCGACACCCTCGGCGCGAAGCTCGTCCCCATGCTCGCCGAAGAGTATAAGGCCAAGAACCCCGGCGTCTCCTTCGAGATCGCCGCCGAAGGCTCCACCACCGGCATCGCCGCCATCACCGCCGGCACCGCCGACATCGGCATGTCCTCCCGCCGCGCCAAGCCCACCGAGCTCTCCGCCGCCGCCGCCAAGGGCGTCAACATGAAGCCGATCATCGTCTGCTTCGACGGCATGGCCGTCATCGTCCACAAGGACAGCCCGATCAAGGATCTCACCAAGCGCCAGATCGAGCAGATCTTCACCGGCGACGTCACCGACTGGTCCGCCGTCGGCGGCAGCCCCGGCCCGATCTCGATCTACACCCGCAACACCTCCTCCGGCACCTACTCCGACTTCAAGGACCTCGCCATGAAGAAGCGCGACTACGCCGCCTCCTCCCAGAAGATGGCCGGCAACGAGCAGATCGTGGCCGAGGTCGCGAAAAACCCCAACGGCATCGGCTACGTCGGCCTCGCCTACATCAAGGAGCCGGGCATCAAGGTCGCGACGGTCGAGGGCCACTTCCCCACCAAGGACGAGGTGCTCAGCAAGAGCTACCCCTACGCCCGCCCGAACTTCTACTACACCAACGGCGAGGCCTCCGGCGAAGCCGCCAAGTTCATCGAGTTCACCCTCGGCCCCGCCGGCCAGGCCGTGGTCGAGAAGGTCGGCTTCATCCCCGCGGTGAAGTAAACCTCCCGCCCGTCGAACCGTCCGCCTCCGATTCCGCCCGGCCCGGCCCCTCCAGGGGAACCGCGCCGGGCGTTTTGTTTCCCGCCCCGAACGTAACAATCCGCGAGGCGTCGTAACATTCCACCCGCCTCCCCTTCGGACACTTACGAAAGCGTAACCTCGATGTCACAGAGCCCCGCTTGACCGTCCTCCCGGGCCGCTCTGCCCTCTCTCTCCGCCCAACACGCCCGATGCCGACCGAGCCCACCATGCCGACCGCAGCCGACACCGCCGCGCGCCCCTTCCGTATCCAGAAAGAAAGGACGCGATTCCTCGGCCTCACCCTCGACGAGTGCATCCAGGGCTTTTTCGGCGGCAACGCCTTCGTCGCCGTCATCATCCTCGCCCTCATCACCCTCTTTCTCTTCCGCGAGGGATCCACCTTCTTCGAGCAAAACCGCGACAACCTGACCATCTACCGTCGGGCCGGCCTCGAATACGTCGACTTCATCCGCCAGCAGGAGAAGGACCACACCGCGCTCACCCGCTACCTCTCCGACCTCCGCCTTCGCGCTCTTCGCCAGCACACCGAAGCGGAAAAACTTTCCGTCTCCGAGGCCAACGCCCGCCTCGCCGCCTTCGACGATTTCGCCGGCCGCTACGCCGACGCCGTCCAGCCGCTCCGGGGGCTCGTCTCCGACCTCGGCGACGTGGCGGTGGCGATCAAGACCCGCCACCAGAACAACCTCAACTTCGCCGAGAAACGCGACCAGCTCCTCGCCGCCGGCAAGGCCGACGAGGCCGTCGCCGTCCAGATCGAGCCCATCGACTTCGCGACCGAGCTCGCCGCCATCACCGGCACCTTTCCGCTCTACGAGGAAAAAACCGCCGCCTTCGCCAAGTCCCTCGAGGAACTCGTCTCCGCCCCCCCCGCGCTGCCCTCGGCCGAACTCACGGCGCGCATGGAGCGCTTTCAGCGGCTCACCCGCGACTACCTCGCCACCTTTCCCGCCACCGCCGCGGCGATGAAAGCGTGGGACCCGAACAAGCCCGTGCCTTTCAGCCAGGCCTTCACCGCCTTCGTCTTCGGCAAGCAATGGCTCACCGCGAGCTTCTGGCAGGACTGGTATGGCGTCGTGCCGCTGCTCACCGGCTCCATCCTCGTCTCGATGATCGCCCTCGCGCTCGCCGTTCCCCTCGGCGTCGGCGCCGCGGTCTATGTCAACCAACTCGCCAGCCCGGCCGAGCAACGCGCCATCAAGCCCGCGATCGAGTTCATCTCCGCCATTCCCTCCGTCGTGCTCGGCTTCTTCGGCATCGCGGTCCTCGGCGAATTCCTCCGCCAGGCGTCCGGCTGGTCCTGGCTCTCCTGGGTGCCCGGCTTTCCCTTCGCCGAACGTCTCAACGCCCTCACCGCCGGCTGCCTCCTCGGCCTCATCGCCGTGCCCACGATCTTCACCCTCGCGGAGGATGCGATCAACAACGTCCCCCGCGCCTTCAAGGAGGCCTCCTACGCGCTCGGCGCCACCCGTCTCCAGACGATCATCCGCATCATCGTCCCCGCCGCGCTCTCCGGCATCATCTCCGCCGTGCTCCTCGGTCTCGGCCGCGTGATCGGCGAGACCATGGTCGTGCTCCTTTGCGCAGGCAACCGCATCGCCATACCCGATTTCTCCGCCGGTCTCGGCGTCGTCACCCAGCCCGTCCACACCATGACCGGCATCATCGCCCAGGAAATGGGCGAGGTCGTCCCGGGCAGCATCCACTACCGTGCGCTTTTCGTCGTCGGCCTGCTGCTTTTCTTCATCGCGCTTCTGCTGAACTTTTTCGCGCAGAAGATCGTCCGTCGCTACAAACTTTCCATCGGCTGAGCCGCGTCGCCATGTCCTCCTCCGCCCCTGCTCCTCTTCTCGATTCCGCCGCGCCCGATGCAAATCCCTTCGCCGCCCGTCCCGGCGGCGCGCGTCGCGCGGAAAACGCCGTCGCCTGGATATTCCGTCTCGCCACCTACCTTGTCCTGGTCTGCGGGCTCTTCATCTTCGCCAACATCATCTGGAAAGGCGCGCCCACCGTGGTCTCCGGCTTCCGCGCCACCGGCCAGTTCCCCTATTTCACCAACACGTTCCTCCTCAAGGCGCCCGAAACACTCTACGTCTTCGAGCACGAAGGGAAAAAGCACGAACTCGGCGACGCGGAGTATCGCACGTTTCAAGCGACCGAAACCGCCAAAGCCGCCGCGGCCGGACTGCCGGCCCCCAAGTTCCAAAGCGCCAGCTACGTCTACGCCGCAGGCGGCATCTGGCCCTGTATCGTCGGCACCGTGCTGCTCGTCGTCGGCTCGATGACGATCGCCCTGGTCCTCGGCGTCGCCTCCGCCATCTACCTCAGCGAATACGCCCGCGACACCGCCTTCGTGCGCTTTATCCGCCTGGCGATTCTCAACCTCGCGGGCGTGCCCTCCATCGTTTTCGGTCTCTTCGGCTACGCGATGTTCGTGATCTATTTCGACCTCAAGGTGTCGCTCATCTCCGGCTGGTTCACCCTCGCCTTCATGGTTTTGCCCGTGGTCATCACCGCCTCCGAGGAGGCCCTCAAATCCGTGCCCAAGGGTTTCCGCGAGGGCTCCCTCGCCCTCGGCGCGACCAAGTGGCAGACCATCCGCAAAAACGTCCTGCCCTACGCGCTCCCCGGCATCCTCACCTCGTCCATCCTCGGCATCGCCCGCGTCGCCGGAGAGACCGCGCCCATCATGTTCACCGCCGCCTACGTCGTGCGCGACAAACTCCCGTGGGAGGTCGAAAAGGTCTCTGATTTCTTTTCCCAGGGCGTGATGGCCCTGCCCTACCACATCTACGTCGTCTCCTCAAAGATCCCGCAGAACGAATACACCCAGCGCGTCCAATACGGCACTGCCTTCGTTTTTCTCGCCATCGTCGCCCTCATCGCCGCCACCTCGATCGTGCTGCGCAACAAGCTCCGCGGCCGCTACCGTTGGTAAACCGGCCCGCCCCGCGCCCGAAATCCCGCGTCCACTCCCGCCCGCCTCTTCTCCTCCGCGTTTATGGAATCCGCCTCCCCCGCCGCCGCGCCCGCCTCCCGCCCGCTCGCCGCCCCGCCCCGGGCCGCCGGCGCGTCCGCCTCCGAACCGACGCAAACGCTGATCGACATCCGGAACCTCGACTTCTTCTACGGCGCCAAACAGGCGCTCTTCGACATCGGCCTCCAGATCCCCGACAAGCGCGTCACCGCCTTCATCGGCCCCTCCGGCTGCGGCAAGTCCACGCTCCTCCGCTGCCTCAACCGCATGAACGACCTGATCGACGGCACCTCCGTGAAACGCGGCTCGATCAAGATCCGCGGCGTCGACATCTACGGCCCTTCGGTCGATCCCATCGAACTGCGCAAACGCGTCGGCATGGTGTTCCAGAAGTCGAACCCCTTCCCGAAGTCGATCTACGAAAACATCACCTACGGACTCCGCATCCAGGGCATCAGCAGCAAGACGCGCCTCGACGAGGTCGTGGAAAAATCCCTGCGCGGCGCCGCGCTTTGGGACGAGGTGAAGGACCGTCTCCACGAGTCCGGACTCGGTCTCTCCGGCGGCCAGCAACAGCGTCTCTGCATCGCCCGCACCATCGCGGTCGAGCCCGAGGTCATCCTGATGGACGAGCCCTGCTCCGCGCTCGATCCGATCGCCACCGCCAAGGTCGAGGAGCTGATCCACGAGCTGAAAAAACAGTTCACCATCATCATCGTCACCCACTCGATGCAGCAGGCCGCGCGCTGCTCCGACGCCACCGCCTTCTTCTACATGGGCAAACTCGTCGAGTTCGACGCCACGCATAACATCTTCATGAACCCGAAGAACCCCCAGACCGAAGCCTACGTCTCCGGCCGCTTCGGCTGATCCTTAATCCCCTAAAAAAGCCCGCGGAACAGACGCATTGCGCGAAAAGGGAGACGCCCGGATTTTCTCCATCCTTTCGTGTCTTTCGCATGTTTCGTGGTTATCCCCCTCTGAAATCATGAAACGCTTCTTCGACGCCGAACTCGAAACCTTCCGCTCCGACCTCCTTCGCATGGGCGAGGTCGCCATCCGCCAGGTGCGCGACGCCCTGCAAGCCCTCGTCACCGGCGACACCAAGCTCGCCGAACGCGTCATCGCCGCCGACGACGAGCTCGACGAACTCGAGAAGCGCATCGATACCGAGGCCATCCGCTACATGAACCTCCGCTCGCCGATCGCGACCGAGCTGCGCCTCGTCATCGTCGGCATGAAGGCGTCCCACGACCTCGAGCGCGTCGGAGACGAGGCCACCAGCATCGCCAAGCGCGCCGTCAAGCTCGCCGCCGAGCCGCCCCTCAAGCCCTACGTCGACATCCCCCGCATGGCCGAGACCGCCATCGAAATGCTCGGCGCCGCCCTCGACTGCTTCATCCACGCCGACAAGGAAAAGGCCATCGCCGTCGTGAAGCGGGACAAGGAGGTCGACGCGATCAACAAGCAGCTCTACCGCGAGCTCAGCAGCTACATGGTCGAAAAGCCCGGCACCATCACCCGCGCCCTCGAACTCATGTTCATCAGCAAGAGCCTCGAGCGCATCGCCGACCACGCGACCAACATCGCCGAGGAAATGGTCTTCCTGAGCGACGCCCTGGACATCCGCCACGACGAAGCGCTGAAGAAATTCGGCAAGGCGGACAACTGATCCACGCCGCCGCGAGACGCGCCCTACGCGTCCCGGTCCTGTCGACCTTTTGATCGCACCGTAAAAAGAAGGAGGCCGCATCCGTTGGGATGCGGCCTCCTTCTTTTTCCACAAGTCGCAAACCGAAGCCGGTCCGCGGCAAGCGGGATCAGGGGCTCGAGTAGAAGGCGTTGATCTTGTCCGCCACGTCGCGGAAGCCGATGTCCTCGCTGTAAATCAGCTTATACTCGGTGATGGCGTCCTCGCGGCGGCCCATGCCCTCGTAGCACTCGGCGAGCTGATAGATCACGTCCTTCTTGAGGTCGTCCATCGTGGGAAGCTCGTTCTTGGCGGTCTGGAACTGCTGCACCGCGAGGTCGAACATCTTGCGAGCCTTGAGCGCGCGGCCCATGCCGCCGAGCGCGGCGATACGCACCTTGGGCGCCTTTTGCGCCTGCTGGTAGTTGCCGATCGCGGCCTGGTAGTCGCCGGCGTCGTAGAGCAGGTTGGCGAGATTGAAACGGGCGGCGTAGTCGTTCGGGTAGCGTTCGACGTAGGCCCGGGCGTCGTCGAGCTTCACTTTGTTCAGCTCGGCGCGGGCGTCGTCGAGGGCCTTCTTGGCCGCCTCGTCGGCGGGCGTGGCCTCGACCGCCACCACCGCGGCCTTCACCTTGGCATCGAGCACCGCCACATGCAGATCGCTCTGGAGCTTTTCCAAGGTGGCGTCGCCCTGCGCGGTCGGCAGCTGGCGGGCCTTCTTGACGTATTCCAAAGCGGAGGCCGGATCTTCGAGACGACGATAGCCGTCGATGATCGAACGGTAGTGGTTGAGATTCTCAGGCTGCTGCGCGAGGCGCTCCTTGGCCTCGGCGATCAGACGCTCGGTCATTTCCGCCGAGGTGACGACCTTGTTGGCCTGCTCGAGCGACGTCGCGAGATTCTCGTCCTTGAGCTTCGCGCGGAAGGAGCTCTGCGACTCCCAATTGCCCTTGTCCATCGTCTGGGCGACGGAGGCCTTGCGCATGAGCGCGAGCGCGTCTCCGTCCTGGGGCCGTATCTTGAGCAGTTCGTCGGCGACGCGCACCGCGTCCTTGTGCATCTTCGCGGCGATGTAGGCCTCGGCGAGACGCACGAGCGTGTCATGGTCCTTGGGCTGGAGATCACGGACACACTCCCACGCGAAAGCGGACGTCTCCATCAGGCCAAGCGCGGTGGCGGCTTCGGCAAAGCTCTTCAGCGCCGCGATGTTGGACGGATCCGCTTGCAGCATCTTTTCCGCGTTCTCGAAGGACTTCGCCGGGTCCTTTTTGCCCGCAAACATGAAGCCGGCCATCGTCACCGAACCCAAGGCCTTGGAGAGAAGCTTGTTCTTGCTCTCCATGCGCTTCATCAGCGCGGCGCGCTGGAGGCGGCGAACAGGCAGGCAGCCGGGGGCGTGCTTGAGAACCTGGCCGGTCACTTCGATCACATAGTCGAAGTTGCCGCGCTGCAGAGCCACTTGAGCGGTCTCGACCTGTTTTTGCAAACGAACGTCGAGGGAGGTAAGGGGAACTTCCTGCATAGGGGGAATCAGGAAAAAAAGCCCGCGGCCCCTCGCTCGGTCAACGCTAGAGTGCGGGCGGCAAGTCCCTACGCGCCGCGCTTTCCAGACGATTAAGCGCGCTCATTACCAACGCATCGTCGCCGGCCTCGACCAAGAGACGCAATTTAGCCTCGGTGCCGGAGAAACGCACCATCACGCGGCCGCCCGCGCCCAGCTCCTGCTCCACCGACACGATCTCGGCCGACAGGGCCGGACACGCCGCCAGCGGCTTCTTCTCCGCGACCCGGAGATTGCGAGTGCCTTGCGGAAATTTCTTCAGCACGCGCCGCAGCTCCGACAAGGGCCGGCCCGTCGCGCGCATGACCGCGAGGATGCCCATCGCCGCCGCGAGACCGTCGCCCGTCGGCGACACCGTAAGATCGATGATATGGCCGCTGGACTCGCCACCCAAGGTCGCGCCCGTGGCCAGGAGCCGCGCCAACACGTGGCGATCGCCGACATCGGTGCGCTCCACCCGTCCGCCCGCCGCCTTGATCGCGGCGTCGAGCCCCAGATTGCTCTGCACCGTGACCACGAGGGTCCGCGCGGGCAAGGCGTCGCGCCGCAGCGCATCGAGCGCGAGGATCGCGAGGATCTCGTCGCCGTCCAGCACCGCGCCGGTTTCGTCGCAAAGGATGCAGCGGTCGCCGTCGCCGTCATGCGCCACGCCGAGACGCGCCCCGCGGGCGACGACCTCGCGCGCCAGTTGCTCCGGATGCTCGCTGCCCACGCCCGCGTTGATGTTCCGGCCGTCGGGCGAGACTCCCAACGCCGCCACCTCGGCGCCGAGGCGGCGAAGCACCTCGGGCGTCGTCCCGGCCGTGGCGCCGTTCGCCGCGTCGACCACGATGCGCCAGCCCGCGAGGGCGCCGGCGGGCAGCGCCGCGGCCAGATCGGCCACGTAAGCATCCCGGCCGTTTTCCTCGGCGGGCGCCGCGGCCCCGCGCCAGGCGGGAGCCTGGTCCGCAGGGGGCAGGGCCGCCTCGATCGCGGCCTCGTCGGCGTCGGAAAGTTTCAGCCCTCCCGTAACGAAAAACTTGATACCGTTGTCCGAGGCCGGATTGTGCGAGGCGGTCACGACCACGCCCAGCCGGGCCCCGCGGGCGCGCACCGCGCGCGCCACCGCCGGGGTCGGGGTGACGCCGAGCGAGACGGGCTCCAGGCCGCCCTCGCGAAGACCGGTCGCCACGGCGGCCGCCAGCGCGAGGCCCGAGGCGCGGGTGTCGCGCCCGATCAGCACCTCCGAGCCCGGAGCGGCTCCCCGGGAAAGCGCCCAGCGCGCCGCGGCGAAGCCCAGACGGGCCGCGAAATCCTCGTTGATGACCGGGCCGCCATAGGGACCGCGCACGCCGTCGGTGCCGAAATACTGACGTTTCATGATATAAAAGAGAGTGCTCAGGCGCGGGCGAAAAACTCGCGGGTCGCCGCGATCTTCGCCTTCACCGCGCCGCCGACCAGCAGCTCGCGAGCATGCCCCAGAGCCTCGGCCGGGGCGGACGCGCGTCCGCAGATCCACAGCGCGACGGACGCGTTGAGCGCCACGGTGTCGGCCAGCCCGGCCGGGCCGCGGCCATCGACCAGAGCCTCGGCGATCGCGAGATTTTCCGCGAGGTCGCCTCCGCGCAGCTCGGCGAAGTCGCAACGCCGCGCGCCCAGCTCCTCGGGACGCCAGACGGCGTCGAGATCGCGCAGGCGACCGAAGCCACGCACGCGCGTGTCGGTCGCGCTCGTGAGCTCGTCCACCCCGCGCTCCGAGTCGATCCGTCCGTGCGCCGCGAGCCCTCCCGCCGCGCCCAGCCGATGCAGGGTTTCGGCGAGCTTCGGCGTCCACGCCTCGGAGAACACGCCCATCAGCACATGCGCCGGCCGCCCCGGATTGATGAGCGGACCGAGCACGTTGAAGATCGAGCGCCGCCCCTCCGCCGCGAGACGCTTGCGAGCGGGGGCGATGTGCTTGAACGCCGGGTGAAAGCCCGGCGCGAAAAAGAAAACGTAGCCCAGCTCTCGCAAAGCGCCGCGAAGCTTCTCCGGGGACGCGTCGATCTTGAAGCCCAGGCCCGCTAGCAGATCCGCGCTGCCGCACTTGGAGGTGACGCCGCGATTGCCGTGCTTCATCACCGGCACACCCGCGCAAGCCAGCGTCAGGACGACCAGGCTGGAAATATTGAACGCGCCCGTGTGGTCGCCGCCCGTGCCGACGACGTCGATCGCGCGCGGGGAAAACTCGGCCACGCCGGGATCCAGCGCGCGGGCCCGGAACGCCTCGGCAAAAGCCGCGATCTCCGCCGCGCTTTCGCCCTTCTCGGACAAGGCCCGAAGAAACTCGACCTTCACGGCGTCGCCGGTCTCGTCCGTCGCCTCGGTCAACGCCGCGGCCGCCTCGGTCGCCTCGGCGGCGCTGAGCTCGAGACCTTGACGCAAACGCGGGGTGAGTTCGTGGAGCGCGGTCATAAATCGGTGCGGAGAATTGCCCCAGCCCTGCCGAGGAGGGGAAGCATAAACTCGACAACAGGCCCGCCTCCGTGAGGCCATGCGGACATGCGCCGCTTCCTCGCCGTCCCGCTCGCCGCCATGTTGATCGCCCTCGCCAGTCCGCTCCCGGCGGCCACGGAAAGCGCCCCCGCATCCCCCGCCCCGCGGTCGGAGAAAGCCCCCGTCCCCACGCTCGGCGACGCGGTGGTCCTGGGACTTGTGGAAGGCGTGACCGAGTTTCTGCCCATCTCGTCCACCGGTCACCTCGTCATCGCCAACCATCTGCTCGGGCTCGATTCGACCGCGCCGGTGCACACCGACAAACACGGCGAGGTCGTGACGCTCAAAGACGCCGCCGACACCTACGCGGTCGTCATCCAGGTCGGCGCCATCGCCGCCGTCGCCATCCTCTACTGGAGCCAGCTTTCGCGCATCATCGCCGGCCTCGTGGGCCGCGACCCCGCCGGCCTCCGCCTCCTGCGCAACCTCATCCTCGCCTGCATCCCGCCCATCGTCACGGCACTCGCGTTCAAAGGATTCATCAAGCATCACCTTTTCTCCGTCACGACGGTAGCCTGGGCTCTCCTGTTCGGAGCGGGGCTGATGTGGTTTGTGGAGCGTTGGCGCCGCCGGCGCGACGCCGCCGCGCCCGTCGGCTCCTACGCCACCGAACTCGGCGCGGCCGACCTCACCCCCGTCCAGGCGCTGACGATCGGGTTTGTTCAATGTCTCGCCCTCTGGCCCGGCATGAGCCGCTCTATGACGGCCATGGTCGGCGGCTATTTCGTCGGCCTCCGTCCCGTGCGCTCGGCCGAGTTCAGCTTCCTGCTCGGACTCCCCTTGCTCGGAGCCGCGGCGGCCAAAGACGCCTTGGACGGCGGCTCGGCCGTGATCGCCGCCTTCGGATGGACGAATGTGTTGGTCGGTCTCGTCGTCGCCTTCCTCAGCGCGGCCTTGGCCGTGCGTCTCTTCGTCGGTTTCCTCACCCGCCACGGACTTGCGCCCTTCGCCCTCTACCGGGTCGGTCTCGGGATCGCGCTGCTCACGCCGTTGGTGCGGTGAAATAGCGGTCCGACTACAAGAGCCGACATCGCGCTTGACCACGCCGCGCGCGACACTCATTTCAATCAACTTTTTCCACCTAAAACCCGCGCGGCCCACGCCTCGCCCTCACCACCAAACCCGCCTTCACCATGGCCAATCCGAAACGCAAACAGTCCAAACGCCGCAGCGCCAACCGCCGTGCCGCCAACGCCTTCCAGGCCCCCGAGTTCGCCAAGGATCCCGTCGATGGCACCACGTTCCGCCCCCATCGCGTGAACCCCAAGAACGGCATGTATCGCGGCCGTCAGGTGCTCGACGTCTCCGTCTGAGCCCTCCTTCGTCCACAAACTCCCCAGAGTTTTTCTGTCTCCGATGGGCACGCCCACCGCTCCTGCGGGACGCATCGCCATCGACGCCATGGGCGGAGACCTCGGCCCCGCCGAGGTGGTTGCGGCCGCGCAACTCGCCCTGGCCGACTCCCGGCTGGCCAACGACCTCACGCTTGTCGGCCAGCCGGCCCTTCTCGAGCCCTTGCTTAGCCAGCACGGGCTCTCTTCGCATCCGCGCATCCGCATCCACGCCGCCTCCGAGGTGATCACGATGGAGGACAAGCCGCTCAAGGCCCTCCGCACCAAAAAAGACTCCTCGATGGTCCGCGCCATCGAACTCATCAAGGCCGGCGAGGCCGGCGCGGTGGTGAGTTGCGGCAACACCGGCGCTCTCATGGCGGGCGGCACGCTTCGCCTCCGCACCTTGGACGGAATCGACCGCCCTGCCCTCGCGGCGGTCATCCCGCGCGCCAACGGCCACTTTATCCTGATCGACGCCGGCGCCAACCCCGAGGCCGAGCCACGCCACCTGGTTCACAACGCCCTCGTCGGCAGCCATTACGCCCGCGTGATTCTCGGCTGCGAAAATCCGCGCGTCGGCCTTCTCACCGTCGGCACCGAGGAAGGCAAGGGCAACGCCCTCACCAAGGAAACCCACGAGATCCTCAAACGCGCCGGCGCCGCGAACCTGCTCAACTACGCCGGCCCCACCGAGGGATTTCAGGTCTTCACCGACCACTGCGACGTCGCCGTGTGCGACGGCTTCGTCGGCAACCTGCTCCTGAAGAGCTGGGAGTCCCTCGCCAAATTTTTCAGCAACACGCTCAAATCCGAGCTCAAGGCCAATCCGCTTCGCATGGCCGGAGCGACCTTGTCCAATGGCGCGTTCAAGGCCCTGAAAGCCCGCATGAATCCCGACGTTTACGGCGGCGCTCCCCTCCTCGGGCTCCGCGGCAACGTCCTCAAGGCCCACGGCTCCAGCAACCGCCACGCGCTCCACCACGCGATCATCGCCGCCGACAAGGTCGTTCGCGCCGACTTCCTCGCCCACGTCGCGCAGGACACCGCGGCGATCAACGCCTTGGTCGACGCTCCCGCGCCCGCCGCAACGGAGCCGAGCGCAACCTCCTAGTCGCCGCCGCGCGACGCCCGCGTCCGCCCTTTTCTCAACCGCGTCCCGTGTCCACGCCGTCTTCCTCCCCCATCGCCATCCTCGGCACCGGCTCCCACGCCCCCGCACGGGTCCTGACCAACGAGGAGCTATCGCGCCAGGTGGAGACCTCGGACGATTGGATCGTCACGCGCACCGGCATCCGCGAGCGCCGCATCGCCGGTCCCGGCGAATCCACCTCCACGCTCGCCGCGGCCGCCGCTCGCAACGCGCTCGCCGACGCCTGTCTTCAGGCGTCCGACATCGATCTGCTCATCGTCGCGACCTGCACGCCCGACATGCCCATGCCCTCGACCGCCTGCCTCGTGCAGACGGCCCTCGGCCTCGGCGAGCGCACCGCCTGCGTCGACCTCAACGCCGCCTGCACCGGCTTCGTCTACGCCATCGACCACGCCTGGGCGCTCCTCTCCACCGGCCGCTACCGCCACGCGCTGGTCATCGGCGCGGAAAAAATCTCCACCCTGGTCGACTGGAACGATCGCGGCACCTGCGTGCTCTTCGGCGACGGCGCCGGGGCCGTCGTGCTCGGCCCCGCCCGGGCCGGCAGCGCCTCGCGCATCCTCGACGCCCAGCTCGGCGCCATCCCCGGCACCGCGGGACTGTTGACCGTCCCCGGCGGCGGCTCCTCGCCCGCCTCCCCCGACGCCGCGCGCTGCATCGCGATGAAGGGCAAGGAAGTGTTCAAGTTCGCCGTGCGCGGCATGGAGGAGGTCACCCGCGATCTCCTCGCCCGCAACCGACTGGCCGGCTCCGACGTGACGCTCGTGGTTCCCCATCAGGCCAACCTTCGCATCATCCACGCCCTCGCCCAATACCTCGAGCTCCCTTACGAGCGGGTGCTGGTCAACGTGGACCGCTACGGCAACACCTCCGCCGCCTCGATCCCCATCGCGCTGGACGAGGCCCGCCGCACCGGCCGGCTCAAGTCCGGCGACCTCCTGCTCCTCGTCGCGTTCGGGGCGGGCTTGACCTACGGGGGGGCGCTGGTTCGCTGGTGATTTACACCATGGTCGCCGCCGCCCGCCGTATCGGAATCTTCACTACCGTTCTTCTCGCGTGGGCCTTCCTGGCCGGTGCCGTGCTTCGCGCCGACCTCGTCTGGGAGCCCTCCTCCGGCTGGCGCGTCGAGGGCGGCGTGCTGTCGCCCTTCCTGTCGAGCGCGGAGGGCAAAAACGCGAAGTCCCTGATGGACGCCGCGCGGCGCGCGGAAGACGCCGGACAGACCGGCAAAGCGGTCCGGACCTACAACAAGGTCATCAAGAAATACGGCGCCTCCGTCTACGCTCCCGAGGCCCTTTTCCGCACCGCCAAACACTACGAGGAACAGCGGCGTTACACGAAGGCCTTTCGCAATCTCCAAAAGATCATTGCCGAACACCCGGCCTACCCGCGCTTCAACGACGTCCTCGGAGCGGAGTATCGCATCGCCGAGAAACTCGTGAACGGCGCCCGCCCGCTCTACTTCGGCCTCATTCCCGGCTTCCGCCAGCGCGAAAAGGGCATCGAGTTCATGGAGCAGGTCGTCACCAACGCCCCTTACAGCGAATACGCCCCGCTTTCGTTGATGAACGCCGCCCAAGCCCACACCAAGGCAGGCGACCGCGACGCGTCGATCGACGCGCTCGACCGCATGATCAACAACTACCCCGAGAGCTTCCTCACTCCCGACGCCTACCTGAAGCTCGCCTCCGCCCAGGCTTCCATCACCCAAGGCCCGCCCTACGACCAGGCCTCCACCCAGCTCGCCCTGACCTACTTTCAGGATTACCTGATCCTCTATCCGGGCGACGCCGAAGCCGCCGTCGCGAACAAAGGCTTCAACGACGCGCGCACGCTCCTCGCCGAAAGCAAGATGACGATGGGCGACTTCTACTACAAACATCGCTCCAACTACAAGGCCGCCAAAATCTTCTACAACGAAGCCGTCACCATCTATCCGGACTCGCCGGTGGCCGAACGGGCTCGAGGCCTGCTGGCCAAGATCGAAAAGATCGAGGCCGGCGGTGACGCCTCGGCCATCTCCTCCGAACGCCCGGGTCCACGTGGAAAGCGCTTCTGGCTCTTCTGAGCCGCCACCAAGCCGCATTCACACGCGCGTTCCACCGCCCCGCCCCACTTTCCATGTTTCGTCGCCTCGCCGCCCTCGCCCTTCTTGTCTTCGCCGCCTTCGGAGCCGCCTGCTCGCATTACCGTCTCGGCACCGGCGTCTCGCGCGATATCGACTCCATCTACATCGCCCCGGTCGACACGAATGCCGTCATTCCCCAGTCGGCCGGCCTGCTCACCACCCAGATTCGCGAGGCGTTCATTCGTGACGCGCGTCTCCGCGTCGTGAACACCCCCGACGAAGCCGATGCCATCCTCACGATCAGCCTAAAGGGACTGCGCCGCGATACGCTGACCTCGTTGCCTTCCGACGCCGGCCTGGCCCGCAGCTTTGGACTCGTCCTGGACGCCTCCGCCACGCTTCGCGACGTGAAGGGCGAAAAGACCTGGTTCGCCGATCGCGCCCTGCGCGTCGAACGCCAGGTTTTCACCAACGACGGCACCGCCATCGCCACTCCCGAAGGATCGTATCTCGTCCCGCTCCAGCAGACCCAAGCCGAATACACGATCGTGCCCAATATCGGCGAAGACCTGGCCGCGAAGGCTAAATCCGCGGTCCTCGACACCTGGTAAGCCGCCCGCGTCGAATAGGGGCCGAGCCATACGACCATACGAAGACGTGAGACGTCCTTGGCGCGCCTGGATTTTGACGGCGCCCCGATAAACCGTCTTGGGCTCGTCCGTCGTCGACGTTCACCCCTCGGCGAACAGATCCGGGTCGTCCTATCGCCCTTCCGCTTGATCCAAAAGAGCCCGGCTCGCGTTCTCCAAGACGCGTCCGTCTTCCATATCCCGCGCCCATTCGACACTCGCCGCCCGCCAATCCTTTTCCCGCCCGGCGCCCAACGCGCTCCATGCCCGGCCAAGGGAGCCGGCCGCATTGCTGTAAAAGGGATGAAATCGCGTGAAATCGACCTCGATGATCCCGGCGCGTTCCGCCAACACGGCCTTTGCCCAGGGCTCCTCGCGCGAGACCCATTCGCCCCAGGGCGGCAACACGCGCTCCGCACCGGTGCGAGCTTCCATGACCACGACGCGGGAAAGCCGCTCCAATCGCCGGCGCGACTCCTCCGCGGTGAACATCGGGGTCGTTCGCGCGAAGGCGAAGCGGGCGGCGGCGACTCGCCAAGCCAGCTCCCACTCGCGGGCCTCGCGCGGCCTCGGCGTCAAACGCGAGAATTCACGCGCAAGAGCCGCGCCCGAAGACTCTCCGCCGAGCAGGGCGCCGACAAAACGCTCCCATGCGCCGCTCTTGCCGCTCTCGTCCCGCAGCCAAAGCCAGACGCCGTAGGCGGCCGTGTCGCGCGCCTCGTTTGCATCGACAGGATCGGCGACCTCCCCCAGCAGGATTTCACGAAGACCGGCCGGGTGAGCCAAGCCGCCAAAGTCCCCGCGCCAGGCGTCCATCATCGAAGGACGCTCGGCCACGACGGCCGCCTCGGCCGCCGCCGCCGCCAGCCATCGGGGCGCCCGCGTCTTGGCGGGATCCAGTCCGAGAAGAACGGCCTTTCGGCGTAACACCCCCTCCGCCAAGGCCCTCAGCCAGAGACGTTCCCGCGAGACCCCGGACCCGCCATCCGCGCGTATCCATACGCTCACGATGCCCGCAGGATCCACGACCACCCGGCTCGGGACCTCGCCAAACCCCCAGTCATCGCGTGGCGACAAACGCACAATGATCGCCGTCGGCAATCGCGCCGGCAAACCCAGCGCACCGGCCCACTCCGTCCATGCCGCGTCGGCCAAGGCGGCCAGCCTGGCGCCGTCCGATCCAGGCGACGACAACACCTCGAAACGTCCGCTGCCCTCGGAGTGCAGGCGCACCGCCTGCTTGGTCGGCGTCGCCGGCGGCACGGGAGCCGCGGAAGCGGTCCCCTGCGCACGGGCGATAAAACCGGCCGCAGCAAAGGCCAAGGCGCCGCAAACCCATCCCCGCCCCGTCATGCTTCGCGGCAGGCCCATACCGCTCAGCGCAGCGAAATCACCAAGGCCCCGTCACGGACGGTGATGTCGTTTGCCTCACGCAGGATCTTCTCCACCACCTGAGGGGGCTGGGCGGCGCCGAGCCGATCCGCCAGCACAGGAAGCAACGCCGGGAGCTTGTGCAGGGGCAAGGCGCCGATCTTGGCCTCGTGCGCCACGAAGCGCCACCCTTGGCCCGAACGTTCGAACGCCCCTTGCGCTTGCACGACCAGCGGCGCCTCGGTGCCGAAGAAATTCACCGTGTTCACGAGTCCCAGATGAAAGGAAGAGCCCTCGATCCGAAAATTCGGGGCGCCGGCGAGGATCGCGAGCGTGGACCGCTTCTCTTCGTCGGAAAGCTTCACCTGCTCGAAAGTCGCCGCCGACCATCCGTTCAGTTCCGCTTCGTTGAGCGTCACGCTTCCCGATCCGGTCGAGGCGAGCAGGTCGCGCTTCATTTGCCAGCTCTTGCCGGCGGCTCCCGAAGCGCCCAGCACATAGTAGAGCTTGTCGGCGGGCGGGGTTTCCTTCGGCGCGCTCTTCATCACCTCGACCGGCTGGGACGCCAGGTGAAGACCGGCCAAAAGGGCGCCAAGAGAAATGCTCAAGACCGCGCCGATAAACACGCTGATCACGCCGGGAGCTTTGCGTTCGGAAGATGCCATTGGGGAAAGGGAGGTAAAAGAAAACGGGACGCCGGTTAACCCCGGCCTGCGGAGCGCAGGGAGGTTTCCACATGATGGAACACGGCGGCGTAGGTCGCCCCGAAAAGGGCGACGCCGGAAAACAGGGTGAAGGTCATGAACGGCAGGCCGATCACAAGAAAGCCGACCAAGGCCAGGGTGGGCACCAGCAGGGGAATCCCCGTGGAGCGAATCATGCGCAGGAGGACCCAGATGCGAAACGCGTCCTGATAATCCTCGCGCTTCTGATAAAGATACACGCTCGCCGCCGTCAGCGGGAAACACAGCAGCAGGACGGGCATCATCGGCGTGTAGCCGAACCACCCCGCGCCCAGCTTTTGCAAAGGCCAGGTGAGCAGCCACGCCACCGCGAGCGGAGCGGCCGTGAAAACGAGAAAAATCACGAACAACGGCACACCCTGGGCGAAAAGCCGGCCCCAATCCTCCCAATCCGGCAGCTCGATCGGCTCGCCCCTCCGGGCCCGGTTCAAAAGCTCGTAAAGGTAGCCGCAGGCGAAAAAGTGGGCCACCGGAACCGCCAGCAGCACGGCGCCGAGCAAACACTTCAGAATCCACGCGGGATCCGAGAAGAGACGTTTGCAAACGAGTTCGAGCGTGGGCATTGCAGCGCGGAATTTCCGCCCGAATCCTCCGCGCGTCGATGGACTTCTCAACTAAATTAAACGCCTTGGTCGCCCGCGTCGAAACCGCCCTCGACGCCCATGTGCCCGCGCTACCCGCCGGCGCCCCCGCCGGCCCCGCCCGCATCCACGAGGCCATGCGCTACAGCCTGCGGGCCGGGGGCAAACGCCTTCGCCCGGTCCTCGCCCTCGCCGCCGCAGAGGTCGCCGGCGGGGAGGCCGCCCTCGCCTCCGCCCTGCCCGTCGCCGCCGCCCTCGAATGCATCCACACGTATTCGCTGATCCATGACGATCTGCCCTGCATGGACGACGACGACCTGCGCCGAGGCCGCCCCACCTGCCACCGCGCCTTCGACGAGGCCACCGCCCTTCTCGCCGGGGACGCCCTGCTCACGCAGGCGTTCCTTATCCTGGGCGAAGCCTATGCGGCCCGTCCCGTCCTCGCCGCCCGCCTGCTGCGCGAGACGGCCGGCGCCGCCTCGGGCCGACGCCTGGTCGGCGGCCAGATGCAGGATCTCCTGGCGGAGGATGCCCTGGCCTCCGGCCGCGCCCCCGCCACCGCGGACGATTTGGAGTTCATTCACCTGAACAAAACCGCGGCCATGCTCGAGGCGTCCCTCGTCTGCGGCGGCCTAGCCGGCGGCCTGGATGGAGAGCCGGTCGAAAATCTGCGCCGCGCCGGCCGTCACCTCGGACTGGCCTTTCAAATCGTCGACGACGTCCTGGACGCCACCGCCGACACCGCCGCCCTGGGCAAAACCGCGGGCAAGGACGCTCGCGCCGGAAAAGCGACCTACGTCTGCCTTCACGGTCTGGAGAAAGCGCGCGCGCTGGCCGCCGAGGAAACCGCCCGGGCCGACGATGCGCTTCGCGCCTTGCCCGGCGATTCAAGCTTCCTGCTCTTTCTCGCCGGGCGGATGCTGGCGCGCAAAAACTGATTTTCAGTCCCGTAAAATCGACCTTGCGCTTTGCGAGCCGGCCACCCTTTTTCGCCACCTATCCCGGAGAGGTGGCTGAGTGGCCGAAAGCAGTGCTTTGCTAAAGCACCGTAGGTGTAAAAGCCTACCGGGGGTTCGAATCCCCCCCTCTCCGCCAGTTTCGCCCCGAGACGCCGTTGAACGTCTCGGGGCTTTTCGTTTCAGGGCCGCCCGGAGTCGTCCTGTTTGCCCCCGATGCGTTCCTTAGAACGCCCGGATGGAAACGCTCCGTTCAGGGACACGACCGCGGCGGTTGACACCCGGCCCGGCCGTCCGCTTTGCTGACCAATCCCGTCCCGTAACCTCTCCGCCATGAATTCCGAAGCCATCGCCGCACTCCTAGCCAAGAACCCGTCCCTCAAGACGGCCAAAGCCAAGCTGGAGGCGATGGAGCCGGGCGCCTACTGCATCCATAAGAGCTGGGGCTTCGGTCAGATCAAAAAATACGACGAGGCGGCGGGGAAGCTCATCATCGATTTCAAGACCAAGCCCGGACACGCGATGGATCCGGCTTTCTGCGTCAACACGCTCGATATCCTTCCGGCCGCCCACTTGCTCGTTCGCAAGGAGACCGAGCCCGCCGTCATCGCCAAGCTCGCCTCCGAGAACCCCGCGCAACTCCTGATCGAGGCGCTCGCGGCCTACCCCAACTCCGCCGCCACCCAAATCGAAATCGAAATCGTTTTCGCCCAGGTGCTCGGCGAAGAGAAATTCAAGAAATGGTGGGCCGGCGCCAAGAAAGCCGTCGCCAAGGATCCCCGCATCGCCTCCCCGGTCAAAAAGACGGAGTGCTACTTCCTGCGCGAGACGCCCGTCTCCGCCGAGGATGAGCTCGCCGAGGCCTTCAACGCCACGCGCTCCGCCCGTCGCCGCATCGAGCTCGCCGAGCAAATTCTCGCCGCCTCCGACAAACAGAGCAGCAAGACCGACCTTTCCGCCATCCTCGCCGGCCTGACCGAGGGCGTGAAAACCTCCAACCAGCTGGACGCCGCCCAGCGCCTTTACGGCGCCTCCGTCCGCGATCGCCTCGCCGCCCTCGCCGGCGCCGAAGTCGCCTCGCTCGAACCCTCGCAAGTCTCCCTTGTTTCCAACGTCCGCGACCTCCCCGCCATCGTCGAGAAACTGCCCGTGAATTTCCAAGGCTCCTTCCTCGAGCTCGTGAAGGAGGCCCATCCCGTCGAGTATCGCGATGTCGTCATCTCGCTCCTCAAGACCTCGCAGGGCAAATTCACCACCGAGTGCATCAATTTCCTCGTCGAGAACGGCCACGGCGAGGAGCTCGCCGCCACGTTCAAGCGCTGGATGGCCGAACAGAATCTCCGCGCCCCGGTCCTCCACTGGATCGTCAAGAATCGCAATTCGAAGAAGTTCGCCAAGCTCCTCGGCGACATGATCTCGCCCCGCCTGCTTTCGGCGATTTTCTACGCGATCGATTACGAGGCGCTCCAATCCGCCTCCGCCCGCCGCATCCCGCTCGCCGACTCCCTCAGCGAAGACGCCGAGCTCATCCCCGACCTCCTCGCCGCCGCCTCGGCCGAGACCGCCCGCGACCTCGCCCACGCGCTTCTGCTCAACCAAGGTTTCGAGGACCTCACCAAGAAGTCCCTTCTCGCGCGCTTCATCAAACTCTTCCCATCCATCCAGACCGTCCTCTCCGGCGAGAACGAGTCCAAGGAAGAGCAGTTGCTCGTCTCTCGCGACAGCTACGAGCGCAAGCGCGAGGAGCTCGAACTCATCATCTCCAAAAAAATCCCGGACAACTCCAAGGCCATCGCCACCGCCCGCGAGCATGGCGACCTCAAGGAGAACTCCGAATACAAGATGGCCAAGCAGGACCAATCCGTCCTCATGGCCCAAAAGGCCCAGCTCGAGAAAGATCTCGGCCGCGCCCGCATCACCGACTTCAAGGAAGTCACCAACGAGATCGTCGGCGTCGGCAGCGTCGTCGAAACCAAGCTCGTCTCCTCTGGCAAAACCGCCCGCTACACCGTCCTCGGCGCATGGGACTCCGTGCCGGAGCAGAATGTCATCGCTTACAAGACGCCCCTCGGACAGGCGCTCCTCGGAAAGAAGGTCGGCGAAACCGTGAAGGTGAAGATCGGCTCCAGCGAGGAGTCCTACACCATCACCTCCCTTGGCCGCTACGTCGCCTAAGCCGCCCTCCCCTAGCCTTTTCCGCCCAAACCGCACCCCTGACGGGGTGCGGTTTTTTATTTCCCAAAAACAAAATCCACCACAAAATACAACTTATCACACTCCACAAAAATAAGTTATGTTTTTATAAAAACTAGCTCTTGAACACCTCCTCTTCGTTTCTGATGTTTCTGCTCGTTCCTCTGCTTAGCAGAGGATTTTGGGGTAACTAAGAAAGCAATGGCCGGACGCCTAGGGGTAGGCGTCCGGCCTCTTAATTTTCAGGGATCGAGATCCGGCTCCCACAAACTCCCCTCGCCGACTGCCGGTGATCCATTCAGGGCTCGAAGCCATCTGATGGCCAGGCTGGCTGATTACGAGTGCGCATGAACATCTTGTGACAAAAGGCGCCACACGGGGCATGAATAAACGCGCTTTGCCCTTTGCTCAATAGGACCGTAGGCGAAGGTCAGGCCGCGCCTCTTTCCCTTCGCCAATCAGCGAGGACATTCGTGTAGCCGAAGTGCCGCGATCTGACCTTATCCGATCATCCAGCAGCAACACGGCCAAAAGCATACCCCGCGTCGCGCATACGGCACCTGAAGCGGAACACGGGACATAAAAAAGCCCCCGGCGATATGAGCCGGGGGCTTAAAATAGGCCAAAATCACGCCTGAAAGCGCACCATCAACCTTGGGCGACTCGGCTCTTCAAAAAGGCGAGCACGTCCTGAAACTTCGTGCGGTTCGCCTCGTCCGCCGCGACCAAGTTTTCGTGGGCGGCCAAAACCAGGCGGGCGTTCTCCAGTTCGTTCATCTTCGCCTGCGGAGCTAGCGCGGTGCCGCTGGCGCGGATTTCCGAGGCGCCTGCACCATCGTCCACGATGAGCAGCCGGTGAAGCCCCAGATTTTTGATCAACTCGAGATTGCGCTCCCCCACCCGACAAAGCACGAGGCTGCCGCCGCCCTCCGCCTTGCGAAGCTCCAACGCCGCTCCGGCCAACACCCCGAGAAAGGTGCTGTCCATGCTGGTGCAGGCTTGGAAATCCATCACGAAACGCGAGCGGCCCTGCCGGCGCATTTCGGAAAGAAACTGCTGCAGGCTGGCGCTGTTTTGGAACGAAGCGCGCCCTTCGATGCGAATCACCACAGGATCGCTGGCGGCATCGACGAGATAGGTGGGCGCGGCGGCTTCGGGCATACGTCGGAAAGGTGTGGAAGCAGGTTGTCCCCCTCGGGCCGGCGCAGGCAAGCAAGGGCCGCGCCGAACCGATGGGATGTTTACCTAGAGTGCGGGCCTCAGTTCTTGGCGACGATCTGGCGCAGCACGTAAGGCAGGATGCCGCCGTGCTGGTAGTAGTCGATCTCGATGGGCGTATCGATGCGGCAGCGCACGGACACGTTTTCGACGGAGCCATCCTTGCGGGTGATCTTCAGCGTGAGGTCCTGCTGCGGCTTGATCGATGCGTCGAGGCCGACGACGTCGTAGGTCTCGGTGCCGTCGAGCTTCAGGGTCTGCGCGGTGACGCCGTCCTTGAACTGAAGCGGGAGCACGCCCATGCCGACGAGGTTGGAGCGGTGGATGCGCTCGAAGGACTGCGCCACGACGACCTTCACGCCGAGGAGGTTGGTGCCCTTCGCGGCCCAGTCGCGCGAGGAACCGGTGCCGTATTCCTGGCCGGCCAGGATGATGAGCGGCACGCCGGCCTTCTGGTAGGCCATCGAGGCGTCGTAGATGGAGGTCTTCTGGCCGTCGGCGCCGATCGTGTTGCCGCCTTCTTCACCGCCGAGCATCAGATTCTTGATCCGGACGTTCGCGAAGGTGCCGCGGGTCATCACGCGGTCGTTGCCGCGGCGGCTGCCGTAGGAATTGAAGTCCTCGAAGGTGACACCGTTCTCGAGGAGATACTTGCCGGCGGGCGAGCTCTTCTTGATGGCGCCGGCGGGCGAGATGTGGTCGGTCGTGACCGAGTCGCCGAAGATGCCGAGGGCCTTCGCGCCGTTGATCGGCTTGATGGAGCCGGGCGTGAGCGAGAAGTTCGAGAAGAAGGGCGGCTCCTGGATGTAGGTCGAGGACGCGTCGAAGGAGTAGACGTTGCCCGTGGTGGACGGGATCTCGTTCCACTTCGGGTTTTGCGCGGCGAAGTCGGTGTAGAGCTTGCGGAAGACCTCGGGCTTGAGGGCGGCCTGGAGCTGGTCGCGGACTTCCTGGAGCGTGGGCCAGATGTCGCGGAGGTAGACGGGCGAGCCGTCCGTGCCGGTGCCGATGGGCTCGGCGGCGAGGTTGATGTCGACGCGGCCGGCCAGGGCGAAGGCGACGACGAGCGGCGGGGACATCAGGAAGTTGCTCTTGATGTTCTGGTGCACGCGGGCCTCGAAGTTGCGGTTGCCGGAGAGCACGGAGGCGGCGACGAGGTCGTTCTTCACCACGGCCTCCTCGATCTTGGCGTCGAGCGGGCCGGAGTTGCCGATGCAGGTCGTGCAACCGTAGCCGACGGTCTGGAAGCCGAGCTGGTCGAGGTAGGGCTGGAGGCCGGTCTTGTCGAGGTAGTCGGTGACGACGCGCGAGCCGGGGGCGAGCGAGGACTTGACGAGCGGGTTGACCTTCAGGCCCTTCGCGACGGCCTTCTTCGCGAGGAGGCCGGCGGCGAGCATGACGCTCGGGTTGGAGGTGTTGGTGCAGCTCGTGATGGCGGCGATGAGCACGCTGCCGTGGCCGAGCTTCTGGCCGCCGACCTCGGCGGTGACGGTGGAGAACTCGTCGGCCTTTTTGCCAAAGCCGTTTTCGGTGACGGGCTTCGCGAAGGCGGTGGTGAATTCCTTCTTGAGCGCGTCCAGCTCGATGCGGTCCTGCGGGCGCTTGGGGCCGGCGACGGAGGGGACGACGGTGGAGAGGTCGAGCTCGAGCTCGGTCGAGTAGTCGATCTCGCCCTTCTGGGGGATGCCCCAGAGGTTCTGGGCCTTGTAATAGGCCTCGTAGAGGGCGACGTGGTCGTCGGCGCGGCCGGTGGCGCGGAGATAGTGGGAGGACTCGGCGTCGATCGGGAAGAAGCCCATCGTGGCGCCGTATTCGGGGGCCATGTTGGCGATGGTGGAGCGGTCGACGACCGGCAGCGCGGCGGCGCCGGGGCCGTAGAACTCGACGAACTTGCCCACGACCTTCGCCTTGCGGAGGAGCTGGGTGAGGGTGAGCGCGAGGTCGGTCGCGGTCACGCCCTCGCGGAGGGCGCCGGTGAGGTGCACGCCGACGACGTCGGGGGTGAGGAAGTAGACGGGCTGGCCGAGCATGCCGGCCTCGGCCTCGATGCCGCCCACGCCCCAGCCGACGATGCCGATGCCGTTGATCATCGTGGTGTGCGAGTCGGTGCCGACGAGCGTATCCGGATAATAGATACCGTTGCCGTCCTTGAGCACGCCCTTCGCGAGATACTCGAGGTTGACCTGGTGGACGATGCCGATGCCGGGGGGAACGACCTTGAAGGTGTCGAAGGCCTGCATGCCCCACTTGAGGAACTGGTAGCGCTCGCGGTTGCGGGAGAACTCGAGCTCGAGGTTCTTCGCGAGGGCGTCGGCCGAGCCGGCGAAGTCGACCTGCACGGAGTGGTCGACGACGAGGTCGACGGGCACGAGGGGCTCGATGATCTTCGGGTTCTTGCCGAGCTTGGTCACGGCCGAGCGCATGGCGGCGAGGTCGACGAGGAGCGGCACGCCGGTGAAGTCCTGGAGGACGATGCGGGCGACCACGAAAGGAATCTCCTCGGTGCGGGGGGCCTTGGCCTGCCAGCCGGCGAGGTCGCGCACGGCGCCCTCGGCGACGCGCTTGCCGTCGCAGTTGCGCAGGAGGGATTCGAGGACGAGGCGGATCGAGACCGGGAGGCGGGAAACCTTGAAGCCGGCCTTCTCGAGCGCGGGCAGCGAGTAGAAGGAGTGTTCGGCGCCGTTGGCGGAGAACTTCTGGAGGGTGTTGAAGGGATTCGGGAGGCTCATCGTGGTCGTAGAAAATCTAATAAAGGTCGGATACGAAATCGCCCGCGCGGGTCAGGCGCGGGCGAGGAGGAAAGGAATCGCGGTTTATTTCGCGAGGGCGGCCTTGATCGCCTCGAAGTTGGGCAGATCCTTCGGGGTCGGCGTGCGCTCGGCGTATTTGATCACGCCGTCCTTGCCGATCACGTAGGCGGCGCGGGCGGAGGTGTCACCGATGCCGGCGAGAGCGGGGAAAAGCACGTCGTAGGCCCTGGTCACGTCCTTGTTCAGATCGGAGACGAGCGTGATCTTGATCTTGTGCTGCTGGGCCCAGGCCTCCTGGGCGAAGGGGCTGTCCACGCTGATGCCGATGACCTCGGCGCCGAGGGAGGCGTAGGCGGAAAGGCCGGAGGTGATGTCGCACATCTCGGTCGTGCAGACACCGGTGAAGGCAAGCGGGAAAAAGAGCAGCACGGTCTGCTTCTGGCCGAGATTCGCGGAAAGCGCGACGTCGACGAGACCCTCGGGGGTCTTGGACTTGAGGGTGAAATCAGGAGCTTTGGTGCCTACGGCGAGAGCCATGAGATGCGTTGGTTTGAAGATTGCGGGAAGTGGCGGAGATACGCGTCGGCGCTCGAAGCGCGCGAGGCGAAGGGACGAAACGTGAGTCGCTGGCGCGGAAGCCGCAACCCGTTTTTACCCGGTTCGCGCCTGCGCAAAACCACCCGATGCGCGGGGCGGGGCGCGGGCATTGACAGGCGGACCCCCGACCCTACCGTTCCGCATCCATTTCGCGACCGCGGCGCCCTTCGCCCACGATCAAGACTCCCGCACCAGCCATGTCTCCTCTGTCTTCCCCGCAAGACGCCCCAGGCGGCAAAGACTTCGTGAAACAATCGAGTCTTTACCAAGAGTTCCTCGCCGAACGGGAAGAGATCCTGCGCCACAAGTGGCTCGAGTCCGAGCGGCTCGGCTACGACATCGGGTTCGAACGCGCCTTGCTCGACTGGATCCGCAAACACCGCGACAGCTGGCGCGCAGCCCGCCGGGCCCAGCAACCCTACTCTTCCGCGAAGGCCGCCGATTTCCGCGTAACCGCGACCGTCACGCCTTTCACCGAAAGCCACACCACGGCCAACGGACACTCCGCCAAGACCGAGGGCTCCCGCTGAAGTTCGCCCGCGGGTGATCCGACGCGGCCCCGTCCGCCGACAACGACGCCTTTTATCGCGGCGGAATCGGCGCCAGGTCGATCACGAGGGGGCGGTGATCGCTGGCCCGAGCCGTTTCCGGTTGGTCGGCGATCCAGGCGCGGGAGACATCCTTGACCAGGGCGCCGGACGCCAAGGCGTGGTCGAAACGTGAATACAAACCCGCCTTCGGATAGGCGTGGGTCCACCCATGGCCCCGCGAGTCGAAGGCCTCGACGGATGTGGCGATCCGCGTTTTTCCCCGAGCCTCCACCGCCTGCAGGGTGCGGCTGCCGGGAAGATCGTTGAAATCGCCCAGCACCAGAAAACGCGCCTCGGTCGGCAGCGGGAAAACCTCGAGGATGCGATCGCGCACCGCCTGGGCCTCCGCCACGCGCTGATCCTCCGCGCGCGGATCGTCTTTGTCCACCGCCAGCCGGCTCTTCAGGTGCACCACGAATAAAGTCAACGCACCCTCAGCCCGGGGAACCTCGACCTGGAGAAGCCCTCGCCTGACCGGCTCGGCCTCCTCCGTCCCCCTTCGTCGCGCGCGCAGATCCCGGTGCGCCACGAGTGCTCCCAGCGGCACCCGGCTCAACACCGCGAGCCCGCGCGCCTCGTCCGACGCGAGCATCGCCTCTCCATACGGATAGTCGGCTCCCTCGCTCGCCAAGTCGCGGCGAAGCTCGGCCAAAAAGGCCGGACCACCGAGCTCCTGCAACACGAGCACGTCGGCGTTCAAGGCCCGGATCACCGCGCGCAGGGCGGCCTTCTCCGCCTCGGGCTTGGGGTAATCCGGACGAAACCCGTCCGCCGCGCGCCGATCCGCGAGCGTGTAATTTTGCACGTTGTAGGTCGCCACCGTAAGCGGCTGCGCCGCGACCCGCAAAGCCCCGGCCAGCGCCACGCAGCCAAGCCCCAGGACCCACCGCAGCGCTAGCGACCCGAAACGCATCCCCGACCTCGGCGCCTTCATTTGCCCGCCATCAAGGCCCGCTCGCGCTCCACCAGCGCCGGATGCGAGTAATACACCGCGCTGAAAAGCGGGTGCGGCGTGAGGTTCACCAGGCTCTTGCCCGCGAGCTTCCGCAGGGCCGAAACCAGCGCGTCGGGCCCGCCCATCGCTTCGCGAGCGAAGGCGTCCGCCTCGAACTCGTGCTTGCGGGAAACGCGATTGCCCAGCGGCGCGAACCAAAACGTCGCCAGTCCGCTCGTGAGGCCGAACAGCAGAAAAGCCGGCGCCAGCTCGCCCGCCGGAAAGCCGAAGCCCGGATTGAACCATCCGCTCTTCGCCAGCCAGGCCACCGCGAAGAAGCCGCCGAATTGCAGGGCCGCCGACGTCGCCAGCATCTTCGGCACGTGGCCGCGGCGGTAGTGCCCCACCTCGTGCGCGAGCACGGCCTCGGTTTCCTCCTCGGTCAGCTGATTCAGCAAAGTGTCGAGCAGCACGATGCGCCGGAAGCGCCCGAAGCCGGTGAAAAACGCGTTCGCGTGACCCGACCGCTTGCTGCCGTCCATCACCTCGATGGTCGAGGCCTTGAAGCCCGTGCGATCCGCCAGCGCGAAAAGACGGTCCCGCAAGCCGCCCTGCGGCAGCGGCGTGAGCTTGTTGAACAGCGGCAGGATCAGGCGCGGATACAGCACCAGCATCAGCAACTGCACCCCGAAGAGCAGGCAAAAGCCCCACAGCCACCACGACGCGCCGACCGCGTCCACCAGGGCCAGCAACCCCCACAAGAGGGGGAATCCGATCGCCAGCAGCAACGCCGCGCCCTTCAGGCGATCCGCCATCCACAGGCCCGGCGTCATCTTGTTGAAACCAAATCGCGCCTCCAGGCGAAAGGTCTCCCACCACTCGAACGGCAGGCCGGGGATTCCCGACAGGATGCCCGCGGCGAGGATGAACAGCGCGTCGTCCCACTTCGCCGCCGGCGCCCACGCGCCGATGTGCGCGAACAGCCAGGGCAGAACCCCGCTCGCCAACAGCAGCGCCAGCACGCCCGCGTCGAAGACCAGAGAGACCACGCCGAAACGATTTTTCGCCAGCGTATACTCCACGCTGCGCCGATAGGTCTCCGCATCCACCATCGCGGCCACCGCCGCCGGCGGCCGGGTCGCGTGTTTCAGCACCTCGCGCCGGTTCAGCGCCGAAAGCGCCGCCTGCGCGACGAGCCGCGCCGCGATCAAGCCCCACACGAGCCACATCACCATTTCGGTCGCCATAGAAAGAGAGCGCGCAGTCCAGCCCCTCGCTCCCGCGGGGCGCGAGCCCGAACCCGCCCCGACGGCCATTTTCCCGCAAGCGGGGCCGGAATCGCCTCGTCCGCGCTTTTCTTTTTCAACCTCGCCACCCGCCTGCAACCCGCGCGAGCCTCGCGCGTCTTACGTCCCGATGTTCCGCCCCTTTCGCACCTCCCGCCCCCTCCCGCTCACCCTCGCCCTCGGCCTTGCCGTCGCCCCCGGCTTGACGCCCCTGGCCGCCCAAGACGCCGCCGCGCCCTCCGCCGCGCGTCCCGTCAACACGAGCCTCGCGATCAACCCCAACGAAATGGTCGGCGACCTCGTTCTCCGCGACACCCCGCTCGACCAGATCCTCGAGCTCATCGAGCGCTACACGGGCCGCGTCATCCTTCGCCCCGCCAGCCTTCCCCCCGGCAACTACACCCTCACGCTCGGAAAGGTGCCGAAGTCCGAGGCCCTCCGCGCGCTCGAGACCGTGCTCAACATGAACGGCGTGGGCCTGAGCCCGCTCGGCGACCGTTTCCTGAAGGTAGCTCCGCTTAATCTCATCCGCACCGAGGCCCCGGAGTTCATCGAAGGCAGCACGCTCGACTTCGCCCCCAGCGGCCGCGTCGCCGCCAAGCTCTTCACCCTCTCCTACCTTCGCGTCGCCGAGTTCGTGCCCCAGGCCGCCCAGATCCTCAGCCCCGCCATCGGCGCCGCCCCGATCATCTTCGAAAAGAACAACTCGGTCCTCATCACCGACTCGATCTCCACCCTCCAGCGTATCGAGCGCCTCGTCTCCACCCTCGATCGCCCCGCCTCCGCCGGCCTCACCGTCAAGACCTACACCGTCTCCAACGCCAAGGCCTCCGATCTGGTCAACAAGCTCCGCACCCTGCTCTCCGGTCCCCTCGCCGCCCAGATCGGCACAGCCACCACCTACCAGCCGGATGACCGCACCAACCAGATCATCCTGATCGCCGACCCGCGCGAGCAGGCCTTCTTCGACCAGCTTATCGCCAAGCTCGACGCCGAGGCGTCGCCCAACACCCGCAGCGAGGTCATCTTCCTCAAGCACGCGAAAGCGCCCGAGGTCACCACCCTTCTCAGTCAGCTCGTCAGCGGCCAAAATTCCGCGGCCAGCCAGAGCGGCGGCTCCGCCAACAACGCCCAGGGCCGCAACAACCGCCGCGCCACCGGCAACAACGCCACCGGCGGCAACGGCGCCGGCGGTCCCGGCGGCGCGGGCGGCGGCAATAACGCCCCCGCCGCCGCCGCGGCCGCCGCGGTGGTCAACTCGGCCGCCGCATCCGAGGAGTTCTCCAGCTACCTCACCATCGTCGCCGACGAACGCTCCAACGGCATCGTGATCGCGGGCACGCCCAACGACATCAAACTCGTCAAATCGCTCGTCGACCGCATCGACGTCCTCCTCGCCCAGGTCCGCATCGAGGTCGTGATCGCCGAGGTCAGCCTGACCGATGGCGCCACCTCGGGCATCAGCTCGCTCGGCCTGAAGGTCGAGGGCAACAAGCTCACCGGATTCAACGGCAACGTCGCGGGCGGCACCGTGGGCGGCCTCACCACAAGCGCCAATAGCACGAGCTATGCGAGCGTCGTGCAAAACGCCAACGGCTCCTACGATCTCAGCGGCGCCATCGGCCTCAGCACCACGCCGCGCAAAAACAACACCTCGATCCTCCAGACGCCGTCGATCACGACCACGCACAACGAGGAGGCGGAGATCTTCATCGGCGAAACCCGCCCCGTCATCTCCGGCACCACCAGCGGCTCGTCCGGCTCCTCCACCGGTCTCACCACCAGCTCCAGCATCACCCAGCAAAAGATCGGCATCAATCTCACCGTCACCCCGCTCATCGGCAGCACCGGCGACGTCCAGCTCGAGATCTCCACCGAGGTTCAGGACGTCAGCGGCACGGTCACCATCGACGGCAACGAACAACCGATCATCAGCGAGCGCACCACCAAGTCCTACGTCAGCGCCCGCAACGGCGACATCATCGTCCTCGGCGGCCTCCAGCGCGACTCCCAGTCCAAGACCACCAGCCGCCTCGGTCCCATCCCCTTCCTCGGCGACCTCCTCGGCTCGCGCTCCCGCTCCAAGACCCGCACCGAGCTGATCTTCTTCCTGCGTCCCACCGTTCTCACCAACACCTACCTGGACAACGTCGAGGCCATGAAACGCGTCGACTCCACCCCGCAGGCGAAGCAGGTCCGCGAACTCGTCGATCACCGCCCGGCCGCCGCTCCCTACATCCCGCCCGCCGGGGAGCCCAAAGAAACGCCCGTCCCCGCGACCACCGTCGCTCCGGACGCCGACAAGACCTCCTCCTCCGGCAAGTAAGCGCGCCCGTCGCCCCGCCTTCCATGCCTTTCGCCCTCGACGCCGCCACCTTCCCGAGCCTCAGCCCGGAGGCCCTGCAGGCCGTTCAAGAAACCCCGCGCGCGGAACGCCTCCTCGCCCTCGCCGGCCACCTCGCCGTTCCGCCCGACGCCGCCCTCTCGACCCTCGCCGAGGCCGCCCGTCTCCCGCTGCTCGCCGACCCCGCCATCGATCCCGACCACCTCCGGCTCTTCCCCGGACGTCTCGTCCACGAATACCAGATCGTGCCGGTCAAGGTCGCCGCGCCCGGCGCCGCCGCGTCGCCCGCCCCGCGCGACGACGCCGAAACGCACCCGGCGTCCGGCCCGCTCCATGTCGCCACGCCCTGGCCCCCCACCCTAGAGATCCGCGACTGGATCGGCACCTTCACCTCGCTCCCGGTCGTCTGGCATCTCGCGCCCGCCGACCGGGTGAAGGAGCTCATCGTCGCCAACTACGGCGTCGGCGCCGGCTCCCTCGAGGACGAACTCGCCGCGCTCGACCCCGTCGCCAACGCCAACGAGGCCGAGGCCGACGAGGACGCCGCCGTCGTCCGCTTCGTCACCGACGTCATCGCCCAGGGCATCGCCGACCAGGCCACCGACATCCACTTCGAGCCGCAGGAGGAACAGCTCCGCATCCGCTACCGCATCGACGGTCTCCTCGTGCCCGTCCCCGTGCCGGACAACCTCCGCCGTTTCCAGGACGCCATCCTCTCGCGCCTCAAGATCATGGCGCGGCTCAACATCTCCGAGAAACGCCTCCCGCAGGACGGTCGCATCAACTTCAAGTCCGGCACCACCGCCCTCGACATCCGCGTCTCCACCTTCCCCACCCTCTACGGCGAATCCACCTCCCTGCGTCTTCTCAACCAGAAGAAGGAGGCCTACACCATGGATCGCCTCGGCATGTCCGCCGACGAGCAGAAGGTCATCACCAAGGTCCTCGACTACCCGCACGGCATCATCCTCGTCACCGGCCCCACCGGCTCGGGCAAATCGACCTCGCTCAATGCCTTTCTCCGCAAGATCAACTCCCCCGATCTTCGCATCGTCACCATCGAGGACCCCGTCGAATACGAGGTCCCGGGCGCCAACCAGATGCAGACCCGCGCCGAGATCGGGCTCACCTTCGCCTCCGCGTTGCGCTCCGTGCTCCGCCAGGACCCCGACGTCATCATGGTCGGCGAAATCCGCGACTTGGAGACCGCCGAGATCGCCATCCGCGCCTCGCTCACCGGTCACTTGGTGTTCTCCACCCTCCACACCAACGACGCCCCCGGCGCCATCACCCGTCTCATCGACATGGGCGTCGAGCCCTTCCTCGTCGCCTCCGCCGTCGAGCTCGTCATCGCCCAGCGCCTCGTCCGCCGCCTCTGCCACGCCTGCGCCAAGCCCGCCCCCGTCGAGCGCGACCGCGTCCAGGCCGACCTCGTCGCCCTCGGCCTCCCGCCCGATCTCGCCGACGGCGTCGACGAACTCCTCGCCCCCGTCGGCTGCCGCCAATGCCGCGGCACCGGCTACCGCGGCCGCGTCGGCATCTTCGAGATCCTCCACCCCAAGCCCCTGCACGATCTCATCGTCAAACGCGAGTCCGGCCACGCCCTCACCGAGCAGGCCATCGCCAACGGCATGACCACGCTCGCCCAGTCCGGCTGGCAACGCGTGCGCACCGGCCAGACCACCTTCGACGAAATCCTCCGCGCCCTCAGCACCGCGGAATAGGCCTACGCCCCGCGATCGGTCGCCTCGTTCCCACCCAACCCACCCCACCCCTGCCCCCCCTTCACCACACCCCCCCCGACAAATCCTGGCCCACCTCC
>JACCEB010028714.1_pt1 | contig 61110 bp, 37 predicted proteins | sample 7454761 | NCBI WGS metagenome assembly JACCEB01 (sample SAMN15323454, study PRJNA562643) | freshwater metagenome | isolation source: river surface water | place: USA:Blue River Watershed | collected 2017-08-18
AAAAGAAGAAAGCACATTGGATGAGTTGGATGAATTACTTGAAAAATGGTAAAAGTGTTATTTTGTGCAAAAATTGATTTTTTTATTCAGTATTTATACCAAGACAACCCCACAAATTATATTAAAATGAATTATCAAACTATTGAAGAGTATTTCACCCAATTTCCGGATGATGTTGAAGAAATAAAAGTTGAATATATTTCCAATAATCTTCCAGATTTATCACGATTTTATAAATTAAAAATATTGAATTGTGCTCGTAATCAACTGACATCTTTACCACTATTACCATCTACATTAGAAAAGTTGAATTGTTATAATAATCAACTTACATCTTTGCCACCATTACCATCTACATTAGAAATATTGGATTGTTATATTAATCCACTAATATGTTTACCACCATTACCATCTACATTAGAAAAGTTAAATTGTTCTAATAATCAACTGACATCTTTGCCACCTTTACCATCTACTTTGGAATTATTGAATTGTGCTTGTAATCAACTGACATGTTTACCAGAATTACCATCTATATTAGAAAATTTAAATTGTGCTTGTAATCAACTTACATCTTTGCCACCATTACCATCTAATTTGAACGAATTGTGTTGTTTTAATAATCAACTTACATCTTTGCCACCATTACCATCTACATTAAAAGGATTATATTGTTCTAAAAATCCACTAATGTCTTTACCTTTGCTGCCATCTGATTTAAAAGAAATAATTTGTTATAATAATCAACTTACATATTTGCCACCTTTACCATCTGCTTTGGAATTATTTTATTGTTTTGATAATCAACTTATATCGTTGCCTTTACTTCCACCTACATTGAAAGGATTTTATTGTCATAATAATCAATTGACTTATTTGCCAGAATTACCATCTAGTTTAAATACATTATGGTGTAATAATAATCAACTAACTTGTTTGCCTTTACTACCTAATTTGATATCATTTAGTTGTTCTAATAATCCACTAACATGTTTACCAGATTTACCATCTACCTTAGAAATATTATATTGTGCTAATAATCTACTAACAAGTTTACCACCCTTACCATATATATTAAAACAATTATATTGTGGTGTTAATCAACTTACATCTTTGCCACATTTACCATATACTTTGGAAATATTTGATTGCCATAATAATAAACTATCACGTTTGCCTTTACTTCCACCTACTTTAATAAAATTATATTGTGAAAATAATCAACTTACATGTTTGCCTTTACTGCCACCTACTTTGGAACTATTTGATTGCCATAATAATCTAACTCCGGATTGTTATATTAAAGGTGAAAATTATATGTCTATGGCTGATTATATTACAGAACTTCGCAAACAAATAAATATAATAAATAAGTTCAGAGAATTGGTTTATGCTTTGAAATATAAAAAACAATTTCTAGATTTGTTATGGGTTCGTATTAGAGAACCCAAAATAAGAAACAAATACCATCCTAGTAATTTAATGACACTATTAGAAGGAAAAGAAGAAAGCACATTGGATGAGTTGGATGAATTACTTGAAAAATGGTAAATATGTTATTTTGATAAGGTACTAAAAATTGATTTTTTTTATTCAGTATTTATACCAAGACAACCCACAAATTACATCAAAAATGAGTTATCAAACTATTGAAGAGTATTTCACACAATTTCCAGATCACGTGGATAAAATAAAGGTTGAATATATTTCAAATCATCTTCCAGATTTATCACGATTTTATAAATTAAAAATATTAGAATGTAATAATAATCAACTAATATGTTTGCCACCATTGCCATCTGTTTTAAAATCATTAAATTGTGGTTACAATCAACTCACGTGTTTACCACCCTTACCATCTACTTTGAAAACATTGAAGTGTTCACATAATAAACTAACATCTTTACCACCCTTACCATCTACTTTGGAATTATTGAATTGTGCTTGTAATCAACTGACATGTTTACCACCCTTACCATCTACTTTGAATGAACTTAATTGTTATAATAATCCACTGATATCTTTGCCACCCTTACCATCTACTTTAAAAATATTGTATAGTTATAGAAATAATCTCACATATTTACCACCCTTACCATCTACTTTGGAAATATTAAGTTGTTCCATTAATCAACTGACATATTTACCACCCATACCATCTAATTTAAAAATATTATTTTGTTATAATAATCAAATTACATATTTACCACCCTTACCATCTACATTAACACAATTATATTGTCAGAATAATCAACTAACATGTTTATCATCATTATCATCTAATTTGGAAATATTGAATTGTAGTAATAATCTATTTCTAGATTGTTATACTAAACATGAAAATTATATGTCTATGGATGATTATATTATAAAACTTCGGAACCAAATAAATATAATAAATCAGTTCAGAGAATTGTTTTATGCTCTAAAATATAAAAAACAATTCCAATATTTGTTGTGGGTCCGTATTAGAGAACCTAAAATAAGAAACAAATACCATCCTAGTAATTTAATGACACTATTAGAAGGAAAAGAAGAAAGCACATTGGATGAGTTAGACGAATTACTTGAGAAATGGTAAAGTCTTTAAAAATAAAACAAAAATTGAACTTTTTTTATTCAGTATTTATACCAAGACAAACAACAAATTATATCAAAAATGAGTTATCAAACTATTGAACAGTATTTTACCAAATTCCCGGATAATGTGGAAGAAATAGAGGTTTGTTTTAATTCAGATCATCTTCCTGATTTATCACGATTTTATAAATTAAAAAAATTGTCTTGTGATCATAATGAACTCACTTGTTTGCCTTTATTGCCATCTACATTACAAAAATTGTATTGTGATGATAATGAACTCACTTGTTTGCCAGATTTACCATCTACCTTACAAATATTGTATTGTTCTAATAATAAATTGACAACTTTGCCTGAACTACCATCTACTTTAAAAACATTGTATTGTGATTTTAATAAATTAACCTGTTTGCCCCGCCTTCCATATACTTTGGAAACATTAAATTGTTTTGATAATAAATTGACTGCTTTGCCATCATTACCTTCTAATTTGAAAGAACTTTATTGTAATTATAATAAACTTACATGTTTGCCTCGCCTTCCATCTAAAATAAGAACATTATATTGTAATAATAATAAACTAACCACTTTTCCTCCCCTTCCATCTAGTTTGGAAACATTAGAATGCAATTATAATAAACTCACATCTTTGCCTTTACTGCCAGATACTTTGAGAACATTGAATTGTACTAATAATCAACTGACATGTTTGCCTTTACTGCCATATAGTTTGGGAATATTAGTAATTTATAATAATCAACTGACATGTTTGCCTTCATTGCCATCTAACTTGAGAATATTATATTGTTATAATAATAAACTCACAGATTTGCCTTTACTACCATCTATCTTAGAAGTATTAGATTGTCATAATAATCAATTGACTTGTTTGCCTTTACTACCATCTATCTTAGAAGTATTAGATTGTCGTAATAATAAATTGACTTGTTTATCTTTACTGCCAGATACTTTGAGAACATTGTTTTATCATAATAATCCATTACTGGATTGTTATAAGAAGACATTGGATGAATTAGTTGAGAAATGGTAAAGGTTTTATTTGATAAAGTACTAAAATTGATTTTTTTTAATCATCAGTTTTTACTAAGACAAACACACAAATTACATCAAAAATGAGTTATAAAACTATTGAAGAGTATTTTACTCAATTTCCAGATGATGCGGAAGAAATAATAGTTGACTTTAAGACCGATTATCTTCCGGATTTATCACGGTTTTATAAATTAAAAATATTGAGTTGTTATAATAATGGACATGCGCATTTGCCAAATTTGCCATCTACTTTGAAAATATTGGTTTGTAATTATAATCAACTGACATTTTTGCCACCTTTACCATCTACTTTGGAAGAATTATATTGTTATGCGAATCAACTGACATTTTTGCCACATTTACCGTCTACTTTGAAAATATTGTGGTGTCATAATAATCAATTGACTTGTTTGCCTGTGTTGCCATCTACTTTGGAAGTATTATATTGTTATAATAATCAACTAACTTGTTTACCACCTTTGCCACCATATGTTTTGAAAACATTGGGATGTAGTGATAATCCATTTCTGGATTGTTATATTAAACATGAAAATTATACATCTATGTTTAAATATATTGAAGACTTTCGGAACCAAATTGAAATAATAAATAAGTTCAGAGAATTGTTTTATAGTCTTAAATATAAAAAACAATTTCTAGATTTGTTATGGGTTCGTATTAGAGAACCCAAAATAAGAAACAAATACCATCCTAATAATTTAATAGCAATGTTAGAAGGAAAAGAAGAAAGCACATTGGATGAGTTGGATGAATTACTTGAGAAATGGTAGAGTTTATATTTTGATACAGTGATAAAAATTGATTTTTTTATTCAGTATTTATACCAAGACAAACAACAAATTACATCAAAAATGTTTTATCAATCAATTGAAGAGTATTTTACCCAATTTCCAGATGATATTGAGACCATAGAAGTTAATTTTATTTCCAATCATCTTCCAGATTTATCACGGTTTTATAAATTAAAAATGTTATATTGTTATGATAATGAACTAACTTGTTTGCCTTTACTACCATCTACATTAGAAATATTGTATTGTTCTAATAATAAACTCACATATTTGCCACCATTACCATCTTTAAAAGAATTGAATTGTTCTAATAATAAACTGAGGTGTTTACCGCCTTTACCATCTACTTTGGAAATATTGGATTGTAATAATAATCAACTAACATCTTTGCCACATTTACCATCTATCTTGAAAAAATTGTATTGTTTTAATAATCAATTAGCATGTTTGCCTTTACTACCATCTACATTGGACTGGTTAGATTGTTGTAATAATCAACTAACATCTTTACCATCCTTACCATCTACTTTAAAAGAACTTTATTGTGATAATAATAAATTAACACATCTTCCAAAAATTCCATCTTTATTGAAAGAACTTTATTGTACTAATAATCAACTAACATGTTTACCTTTACTGCCATCTAGTTTGAAAATATTAAATTGTGTTAATAATAAACTGACATCTTTACCACCTTTACCTTCTACTTTGAAAATATTAAATTGTGTTAATAATAAACTGACTTATTTGCCATTCTTACCATCTAATTTAAAATATTTGTATTGTTCAGATAATGAAATAATGTATTTATCACATTTACCATCTAGTATCATATTATTTAAATGTTATAATAATCCATTTCTGGATTATTATATTAAACAAGAAAATATGTCTATGAATGATTATATTACACAAATTTGGAAACAAATTGAAATAATAAATCAGTTCCGACAATTGTTTTATAGTCTGAAATACAAAAAACAATTCCAACATTTGTTATGGATGCGTATTCGAGAACCCAAAATAAGAAACAAATACCATCCTAGTAATTTAATAGCAATGTTAGATGGAAAAGAAGAAAGCACATTGGATGAATTGGATGAATTACTTGAGAAATGGTAAAGGTGTTACCAAACTACCTTCTTTTGCGCATTTTGGATACGCGAATGTTTTTTTTTCGCATTGTTCTCTTTCTTTTTCTGGAACCACCTATAACAGGAGTTGGTAAAGGCATATCTCTCAAATGAACATTTATATAGAAATAATTTTTTGACTTTTTGTCAGAACTCCAATCTTCTATTTGCTCTGAATAAGTTCCTAATATTTCATTTTTATCAAAAACAACGCGACCACCTTCTCCATCCATTCGGTAAAAATCACATCCTACAACCTCTTTATTTAATCTTGGGTCTTCATACATTGTTATTAAATAGTGTTCTAAAATTGCTATTGGTGTTTCTCTTTTAATATTTACACCCTTTTGTGCCAAATACTGAACAAAATCTCTACTCTGTGATTCAGAATAATGTCCAACACTAACATTTTCTGGATAAAAAATAATTATTCTTGGTTTATATGTTTCTTTTATCATTTTTCGTAAAAGTGTTTTGTCTTCTTGTTTTCTCAATAATTCATCACTTGGTACTGGTACCATTGGTGGTATAACTTGTTGTTGTGGTGGCGAAGGCAGTAGTGGCAATGGCTCTTCATAATCAGAATCACCATCCGAATCAGAATTATATTGTGTTCCAGTTATTCGGTTTTTTCGACTTATGGGTCTTATTTTTTTTACACTAAATCCAACAGTTTTTCTTGTTCCTCTGTTAGACATATTATAAAATAACGCAATATAAAATTATTGTGTTATTTGTAGAGAATAATAAATGTATTATTTTTGATACTTATTAATTTTCTTTCGCGTTTTTCGCATTTTTTTTACTTGTTTTTTTGTTCTTTTTCTGCCACCTTTAGAATACCCACCACCTCCAGGATGATAACCACCTCCTCCAGGATTATCACTTTCATAAACACTACTATGTAATTTGTCGGTTCCTTTTTTTATAATATTATTACTTAAACTTGGTTTTTTATAATTAAATCCTATTGTATTAATAAAGTCAAGGATAATACGAAAATTATAAGATAAACTCTGTATTGGCCCATCTTTTTTATTATTTTTTTTTTGATCGATAATAAGACTTTCTAGGTTTTGCAATTTTTTTGTAACAAAAGATATTTCATTAATAAAATCAAAAAATATTTTATAAAATCTACTATCTTTTTTATTTATTAATAAAAATATTTTAATATTATTTTCTAATATATCTGAAAATAAGTTATTTCTATAAAACTCAATATTTTCTATTATATTTTTATAGTCAAGACTGGTTTCAGTTAATGGTTCTTTTATATTTAATGGTTTTATTGCCTTTTTAAAATCCAAAATACTCTTTAAAAATAAGTTTTCAATGTCTTTGTCTTCATTGAAAAGTTTTGTAAAACTATAAATTAAAGGATCTGTTGATTTTATTTTTTCTATATAATCTTTATCCTTACCTCTCTCGTGGATTATTTCTAAAAATCCAAGTAAAAACCACAAAAATCCAAGTCTGTTTTTAATATTAAGTGTACTCGATATTTCTATAATTTGTTTTACATAATCACTTTCATCTATATCTTTATCAAAGCAATCCAATAATCCATTAGCAAGTGCTTCTCCTGTATCATATGATTGTGTTTTATATATTTCTATTTCTTCTTCATTCTCTTTGCCTTCTATTTTGTTTTGATATATCCAATGTACAGATATAAATTTTCCTATTGTTTTTATAAAATCAATATTTTGTGTTTCATCAAGAACTACTGAGTTTGCCAAAAGAGTTTTTTCATGACCAATAACTTTTGGTGTTGCAGATAAAAAATGAAAAAAACTCTTCATAAACTGTTCTTTGATAATATTATTAGAATTATCATAAATATTTGCCAAAAAATTAAATGTTAAGTTATCTAGTTTTACATCACCAAACTTTGCTTTAAATGACTCTTGGGTCCAGTTTTTATTTTTTGTCTTAAAAGCACTTTGAATAATAGAAGCCATATTTTGAGTATATTTTTTATTTTGATTTTGTGTAAAAGCATGTAAACTATTTATTTGTCCTAATTGTTTGGTATCTGCTTGAGGTGGAGGGACAATATCTGGTTGGATTGATTGAGGTTTCTTAGATTTTTTTTTGCCACTAGCTGTTTTAACCGAAGGTTCATTAGTAGCAACCACAGGTTCATTAGTAGCAACCACAGGTTCATTAGTAGCAACCACAGGTTCATTAGTAGAAACCAAAGGTTCATTAGTAGAAACCAAAGGTTCATTAGTAGAAACCACAGGTTCATTAGTAGAAACCAAAGGTTCATTAGTAGCAACCACAGGTTCATTAGTAGAAACCACAGGTTCATTAGTAGAAACCACAGGTTCATTAGTAGAAACCAAAGGTTCACTTACCAATTCTGGTTTAATTTTATTAATTTGCTCTTTATAATAATTAGTTAGATTCTCTGATTTTTTCATTTTTCCATTTAATCTCTCAATCTCTGTCTGTGCTAAAATTAATTTAGTATTGAGTTCAGCATTATCTTTTGAATATTTACTAAGTGTTGCTTCATCAACTTTTAACTTTTTATCATATTGTTCAATTATTTTTTTAACTTCTTCATTAACTGTTTGTTTTGTTAAATGTAACATTGTTGCTTTGGATAATGACTCTTCACTTCTTTTTTCAGATTTTGCTTTTTGCTCTTCTGGTTTTGCCTCAATAATAAATGACTGTTTTTTTACTCGTATTAATTCAAGTGTTTCATCTATTTTTTGATTAAATAACGTTTCTGTATATATATTACCCTCTTCAGCAGTTGTATCTAAAAGAGTCTTATCTAACTTGCTTTTCATTTTATTTAAAATATGTTCCAAAAACTCAACTGCCATTCCAGAATAAACAAATCTTTTACCAAATAATTCATCTCCTGGTAACCTATTGTCATAATTATGAATAATATGATTAATAATCCAAATAGCAAATGGATAAACAGCACTACTATCACCACTATTTGTCAATTTATTGTCAGCACCAATTTTATAACCTTTATAATGTATAAGCCAATTTCCACCATCTTTTGTATATCTAATTAGATTTCTGGCAACACAAGCAATTCCCATTTCAAAATCGGATTGGCCACCACGCATTATTTTTCTTCTTGTTTTCATATATATAGAATAAATATATAATGTCTAGTCTTAGTTTTGTTGGAGATTCAACCTCATATATTTCAATTTCTTCTTCAAATGATACAAAAATGGGTTCAGGAGACTTTACAATTGAATGGTATCAATACCAAACTGACTCTAATTCATTTCCACGTATCTTCCAAATTGGAAACTATCCTTCAACAAGTATTGGTGTATCTATAGAAGGAGGAAGCTTTTATTTTTGGACAAATGGATCTTTTCGTGGTGGTGTTTCTGTCGGCTCTATTAAAAATGTATGGATTCATTTTGCTATTGTGCGCTCTTCTGGAACCACCAGTATTTATAAAAATGGTTCATTGTTATTTTCCTCTTTTAGCGACAGTGCTAATTATAACTCCTCTCTTGATTTGCTAATTGGTAATGAAACTACTCGTTCAAATAATGCCTCATTTGGCGGTTATATGGCTTATTTCCATATTATTAAGGGCGAAGCAAAATATACTTCTAGTTTTACAGTTTCAAATACTTTTCCAACTGTATCAATCGGAACTGTCTATTTATTAAAGGCTTCCGGTAATATAGGTTCCAATATAACTGTAAGTAATGTTGGAACAGTTTCTCTTCTTCCATCCGGATTTATAACAGAGACAATACCTGTATTGTCAGTTCTGCCACTTAGAACACCCGCTTTTTCAAACAATCATTTGGTTTATTATAAACCAGGTTCTCTAAGTTCAACATCTGGATCTACCTCTGTAACTAATTCTCGCGCAAAAATGCGAAGGACTTAATTTTTATTATATCCCGTCTGTAAAAACAACACATCATTCTTATTTACATAAGCACCTACACCCATTTGATCTATTTCATACCACATTTTGCCGGTAAGACGCATCATCCAGTAATTTCCCCGATATTTTGCCAATAACTGTTCTTCAACACTCCACGCACACATATGGAGCAAACTAAAATCCCATTTTTTATCTAAAAACTCCGCATATTTCTCCTCTAAGTATGCCGGTGTAATTTCACTATAATCCTTAGTCCATAATATTGGAACATTTCCATATTTTACATCAACTAACTTGCTATATTCCACAATTGGTATACATCCAGCCATCAATGCTTCATAATGCCGATGACAATCAATTCCATTTCCCTCAGGACTTATTACAAACTTATATGAAGGCAAACATGTAAAGTATTTTTCGTGATCCAATTTTATATTTGGCACACCATTTAATTCTAAACTTTTCACAATTTGTTTGCGAACCGGTCCGCGTCTTCGTTCATCTGTACTTTCTGAAATAGCACATAGAACAAGTTCTGAATGCGAACCTAATTGTATTGTATGCAACTTATCTTTAAAACTCATAATTCCATAACCCATACCAATCGACATTGCTGTAGGTCTGTCTCCGCCGTCCACTGTTGACGCCTGAATAATATATTGTGAGGGGTCTTTATTACAGTTTTGCCATTCTCTTAGTGTAAGCATTTCTATATTACGCGCAATTTCTATTTACATTCTTTTCTCTCTATTTAAAGGTTTCTCTACTATTATTTAAAATGGATTACCAACTTAGCACACATAATAAACGTATTTATGACTTTTATTCCAAATATAACTTCTTGGATTTTGAACAAATTAATCTCCTTTGCGTTGACCTCTTTGAAAATATTTTACAAGATGCTACTTCAACTATCAACAAATCTCTTGGTTCACAAATATTGACAGAATGTCTCGAAACCAGCACAAAAGTAGGAGAGATTATTCAAATTATTGCCTCTTCCTCCGCAAAAACCAGTAATGATATTTACATAAAAATGCTCGATATTAAGAGAGAATATGTGGAAGAAATTAAAAACGCATTTAATTCCGGGTTTTCCAACAAATTGGAACAAAATAATCGCACTATAATAGGTCAAATTAATTTGGAAACTGTTTCTCTCATAACTGAGCGCGTATTAGATAAGACACATTTACTACTTAATCAAGTTGTCCCAGAAAGCAACAACCATATTATTAAACAAGTTCAAGATGATATTCAAAAATGTTATGGGTCTATGAATGAAGATTTAAAACTCTTGATAAAAGAGTCCGCAAAAAGCGAACAAATGAGTGCTCTCCTCTCCAACTTTCAATCAAAACACGACCAAATGATGCAATCAATTCAGAGCCCCATTTTACAAGTCCTTTCAATGAATGACGAACGAATCAATAAAAATATTAATAAACAACAAGAAACACAAGAGAAAATGTTGTCTTCTCTCGAAGAGTTTTTAAATAAATACAAAAATAATAGTAGTTTGAAAGGAAAATATTCCGAAAATCTTTTACAAAAGGTTATTGTTCAAATGTTTCCAACCTCAGAAATAATTGATACATCCAAATTGGTTCATAGTGGTGATATTATTGTTAAGAGAGAAAACAAAAATGACATTTTGTTTGAAAATAAAGATTATGCGGACAATGTGTCCGCGGAAGAAGTCAACAAGTTTATTTTGGATTGTGAAAAAAGGAAAGTTCATGGCATTATTCTCTCTCAAAATACCGGAATAACATCCAAGAAAAACTATCATATTGATATTAAAGGTGGAAAAGTCCTTGTTTATGTACATAATGTAGATTATGCTCAACATAAAATACAAATTGCTGTAGATATTATTGATACATTGGCAGAGAAGTTGAAAGGCGTAGACCAAAAATGTGAAGAATCTGAAAATACTATTTCCAAAGAGATTTTGGAAGAAATAAATGCGGAGGTTTCTAAGTTTATTGTTCAAAAAGAAGCCATAATTAATGTTGTAAAAGATTGTCAGAAGAAAATTATTGATGAAATAAAAACTCTCTCATTTCCAACATTAGAGAGATTCCTTTCAAACAAGTTTGGAGGTGACCAAATAACATATACTTGTGATGTGTGTAATATGTTTTCCGCACTCACTAAGAAACAACTTGCTTCCCATAAGAGAACCAAAGAATGTAAGTCACATTGTAAAGATAAAATCCACTGTGAAGAGAAACACAACCGTGAAGAGAAACACAACCGTGAAGAGAAACTCCTGAGTGAAGAGAAAATCCATATTAATATTAGAGAGAAATAAGCATAAACTTTCAAAAAATTGAAATAACTTTCAAACAATATTAATATAACAAAAAAGGCAATGAAAATTATTTACAAATTAAAAAGTTGGATATCTAAAGATAAACTCAATAAAAATATTTTATGTTCAAATCCAAGAGCATTTGATTATTTGAAAGATAATCCAAGAGAATATTTGTGGTCATCTATTTCTGGAAATCCATATTGTACCCAATTATTAAGAGAGAACCCAGAAAATATTGATTGGGATTACATTTCATCAAATCCTAGCGCCGGTGATATTTTGAGAAATAATCCGGACAAAATAGTGTGGAATTATGCTTCAGCAAATCCGGCAATAATTGACTTACTATTAGATAATCCAGAAAATATATACTGGCTTTATTTTTCAAAAAACACACATCCAAAAGCAATTGAACTTTTAAAGAAAAATCTGAATAAAATACACTGGCCTACCCTGTCAAAAAATCCGTCAGCATTAGAACTTTTGCTTGAATATCCAAAATATATTAATTGGACAAACTTTTGCGAAAATACTAATCCAAAAGCCATTGAACTTTTAATAAATAATCCACAATATATTTGCTGGGAAGTTTTATCAGAGAATCCAAGTGCTGTTTCATATTTAAAAAAGAATCAACAAAATATTCATTGGAGAAACATATCAAGAAATCCTGAAGCAAGGGATTTGTTGATAGAAAACTTAGATAAAATAGATTGGGACTATGCCTCTGTAAATCCTTGTTTAATTGATGTATTAGAAAATAATCAAAATAAAATAAATTGGTTTCTTTTACCTATGAATCTGGGAATATTTGAACCAGATTATGTAGAGATGCGAAATAGAATAATGCCTTTTGCGGAAGAACTTGCGAAAGTTGTATTTGCTCCGTGGCGTGTTGAGAAATATTTGGAAAATTATAATTATAATATTGTTTGTGAAGAATATGAATAGGTATTGGAACCTACGGTTCCAGTAAAACCTCCCCTTATCAATAAAACCTTTATAAACCTGCATTAAGATATAAGCCGAAGGCTTATAAGGCGCACCTTTGGTGCGCCGAATAGTAATAATACCACACAAACAATTTGTGTTCTTATTTATTCGGTTATTATACAAGATTTTTTTTATTTAATTATTCTATAATGTATCCTATTTCTCCTTGTGATATTGTAACTACTAAAACAATTACTAGTTTTAAAATTGACCGTATAGAGATTACTCTCTTTAAGTCTGCCATAATTACTGTTATTTTACTTGATTCTGCCGGTTCTCTATTAGATGTTAAGTTTATTAATATGAATGGAGAAGATTATGCCAAGTGGAATGAAGATGATTCATATGTTATCGACTTTATTAAACAAAGTTTAGGCTTTAGTAGTGTTCCCATTGTAGAGCCTGTTTCAAACATTGTTGAAGAGCCTGTTTCAAATCCTGTTTCAAACGTTGTTGAAGAGCCTGTTTCAAATCCTGTTTCAAACGTTGTTGAAGACCCTGTTTCAAATCCTGTTTCAAACGTTATTGAAGACCCTGTTTCAAACGTTGTTGAAGAGCCTATTATTGATGTTGTTTTAGACCCTGTTTCAAACGTTGTTGAAGAGCCTGTTATTAACATTGTTGAAGATCCTGTTTCAGACCCCGTTTTAGATACGCCATAAAATATTCACATGTATAATATATGTTTGATTATCAAAACCCTTATTATACAATTTGTGTAGAACCATACTTAAACCTCTATTCCAAGCAATATGAAAATATTATTACAATTGATAAAATGCCAGCTGGTCCTCTTTCACAACTTGTTTCTCATTATAGTTCACCAAGGCTCTCTCCATTTCAGAGCAATAATCCAAATAATTCTTGTAAATATGCTATTCGGCGTAATTTTGAATCAAATAAAAATATGGAAAACTATTTTTTAAATGCTGATGATGTTCCTTCTCTCCTCGGATATTTAATGGCTAATGGATATACTATTGATACAAGTATTACCAAAATAATTCAGAAAGCAAATGTGTCAAATAAAAAAATGGTATGCCTAATTCATTACAACACTTAGTATTTGTCAAACAGTATAAAAGTTTTTGATAAATAATATAAATGCAGTTGCTTGAAACCAAAATAAATAAATTAGAAAAATGTATCAACAAAATTGAACAACTTAATACAAAACTAAAAGAATGTGAACCAAATAGTGAAGAGTTTTATAAAATTGTTGGAGAGATTACAAAACTTATTGATGAAATTGAACAAGATGAATGTAATATAGATTCATCAGATTCTGATTCCGATGTTTCAGATACAGATTCAGATGTTTCTTTTACTGAAGAAGAGAGAAAACATATTGAAAATGAAGAACATTATAACTTTTTAAAACGGTATAGCATTCGTCCTCAAGACTTTTAGGTAACGCATTTTAGGTCAATTCTTTTATAAACAATTAGTATAATGACATATATGTTCTCTGTAAAACCTCGTGGTGCAAGTCGAGGAGCCGGTAATGGTCGTGTTTTAGCTATTGATAGTATCAAAAATAGCCAAGGAAGTATTTTTAATAAGTTTGTAGCTGGTGCTGGTGTGGGTGCCACAAGTACATTTGCTCGTCGTGCCAAAATTAATCACGCTGCCGCAAAAAGACAAACATACAATCTTACTAATTGTGTTTACAAAATTATTAGTTAAAACTATCTAATATATATTTTATTTGACTAATATATAAATGTCAGAACATACTGAATCGGAACCCCCCAAAGTTGGATATAAAAGAAAAACTGATTTTAAAACACCCGAAGAAGAACGTCTGAAACGTATCAAAAGACTGCATGAAAGACAACGAGAAAAACTTCCAGAAATACTGGAAAAACGAAACCAAAAAAAAGAAATTAATAATGCGGCCGAAACTCTTGTAACCATGAAAAATACTACCGACATGATAATTGATCCTAACATGAAAATCGGAGGAAAAAAAACTCGTCGCAAAAGAAATAATAAGCGCAAAAAATCAAAAAAGAATAAATAATTAGTTCAGTATTTTATTTACAACCTTTTCTGCCATTTTTAATGCACCTTCAATCCATTGTTGCGAATCCGCCGAATAATGTTCTCCACAAATGTAGAGAGGAGTATCTCTATACGGTTGTAAAAATAGTTTCTCCAAATGCGCACTATGTGCGCCTTTTCCCCAATAACCAACACCACACCCCCAATGAAATACCTTTGTTGAAATCGGCAATGGTATTTCTATACCCAATGTTTCTTTATACAACTTCACCAACTCCGCGTTAACACCTTTTATACCTTCCGATTCAAATAATTGTAACCAAAAGTCCGCATATTTGTGATCTGTGTAAGAAGCCATAATAACACCCGCATTTGGATCAATTGGAATAATAATGCGCAAATTATTATTGGTTGTCAATTTCGGCAAATGCTTTATCCAAGCATTTTCTCTATTATTCATATTAAACTTACAATAAATCCGACACAAAGGAAAACATTTAATATAGTTAAGCTCTCTACGTATTGGTTCAAATAATGGCATTTTTTCTAAAACTTGTTTGGGAACCGCAAATACACAATTCAAACATTTGTATGTACGTATTTTGGTCTTAACTATAAAATGATTTTCATTATAAATTGCGGATTCTACACCAGAACTTGTAAATATACGTCTTTCCTTACCAGAATTAAGTATTGAAACTAGTTTGTTAATAAGTTGGGAAAGACCACCACCTAATACAAAAAACTTTTGGCGCGGATTGAGTCCATTTTCCAATAATAATATACAATCATATGCGTTCATCTCTACAAGTTCAGTTGAATATCCGAAAGCATCATATATATGGTTCACGTCTTCTTCGCAGAGAACTTGTTTTGCGTATTCAGTAAATGTGTGCGAAATTAAATAGTCTTTTGATTCAAAACGACTTGCCAAAATGACACGAGCAATTAATGGGCTTATTGGTGTTGGACTATTTATATATGCCTCTGTAACTAAATCAAATACTTTTGATAATGGATTTATTGGTCGATCATCATAATCAAAGATTGAATCATACATTGAGGATGTTCCATCTGCGGGGGCATAAAACGCATCTGGCGAAGCCTCTATTATTTTTTTGCTGAGACCTGTTTCTCTAAGAAGTTCCAATAATAAATGATGGTTCTCAGAGAAACGAGCACCGCCTTTCTCTACTGTCATATATTTGTCGGAATATGTTAAAATACGCCCCCCTAAATACTTCTCTTTCTCCAAAATAATAAACTTGTGTTTTGGGTTGTGTTTATGTAATAAATAACCAGTGTAAAGACCGGCAATACCTCCTCCAATAATTATTGTGTCATAGAGTTCCATATATAATAACAATAACAAAGTAAGTTTTTATTATTATATACTTTTGAACTTATAAAGGTAGTTTTATAGAGATTTCATAAAAGTGCCAAAATCAACATTTTGGGAATCTCTCCGAATCTCAATTTTAAAAAGCAAAATATAACCCAATAAAATATATTGGAACTTCTGCGTTTCTTCAATTATATTATTTGTTTATAAAGGTAGTTTTATAGAGATTTCATAAAAGTGCCAAAATCAACATTTTGGTAATCTCTCCGAACCTCAATTTTAAAAAGCAAAATATAACCCAATAAAATATATTGGAACTTCTGCGTTTCCTCAATATAAAGTTGATTAAAAAGGTTTGATACCATACTTTGTTAAAATAGTTGATAATAGAGAAAGCTTAGTAGCATCAAACCCAACACCATACGCAGGCATACCATATAAATAAATATAATAACTGTAAAGAGGTGCCAACTTGAATGTTTTGGTAATAGAGATTTGGCCACTTGTGCAACCCATAGCCTTTTTTTCATTTTTACCAGAAAGAATATCATCATTCTTTTTGTTCAAATTGAGAACTTGGACTTGAAGATCAGCATTATCAGAAAAGAGTGTTTTAGAATAGAGAGAACCTTCTAATCCATCACGCGCAATTTGAAATAATAGTTTTAAATTAGAGTTTTTTTGTTTTCCAATTGCTTCAACCATTGTGTCATTAAGTGATAAATAATTGGACATTGATTGTGGTATCTCTAAAAACTTTTTTAATGCCATTTTGTGAACATAATTATTTTGAATTGTATTTAATCCTTTTAAAAAATCTTGTCCAAAACTTAATTCCTGTTGTGAACTTGTACTAACTGGATTAATCAAAGATTTACTAGTATTTTGTGACCCAGTCATCATAGATTTGCCCTTGAATGCCATAATAATATAGTAGTTGAAAAGTGTAATAAATAAAAATCAAGAAAGAATATAATGGAAGACGGCTTAGATTTAGATATTAATAATTATACTATAAAAGATTTGGAACGTTTTTTTCAAATATCTCCAAATAAAAAATATAATGCCTCGGATATTGAATTGAAAGAGGCAGAATTAAGAGAAGTTTTATTAAAAACTGGACATATTGATAAAAAGTTTAAGCGGGATTTAATTGCCTTTCTGGAAACCGCAAAAGATTGGCTTATTACAGTAAAATGTAAAAACGATTCAAAACCTCCAACTAGTTTTCAAAATGTTCCTAAAATGGAGAAGTATCCAAATGTTCCTGCGTCAAGAGATCCGATGCCTAGATTAGATGAACTTACACAGAGACCAGAAACACCTTACGTAAACGCTTATTCAAGTGAATATTTTCCAGGAATTATGAATCCATTGAAGACAAGGGTTATAAGCAAATGCTTAAATATTGACACGCGTTTTAGAGACAATATGACACAAACTAATAGTTCCGACTTCTTAGTCAATTTACCGGTTCGTCTTCAAAAAGTAGTTTCAATGCAAATAACAGCAATTGAGTTTCCTGTAGCATTTTATGGTATATCTTCCAAATATGGTAATAATTATTTTAATATTACTGCAACACAGCAATTGGTTGAAGAAGGAGAAATAACTCAAGAATCAAAAATCATAATTATTCCAGATGGAAACTACAACGCAAGCGATTTTATAGATACAATCAATCTTTATGTTTCAAGTAAAAATGAGGATGGTTCAAATATTGATCCAAATAGTTTATTTAATTATATTATTTTTCGCCTTGATGTAACAGAGACTGGTTCAGGAACCGCAAAAGTAATTGTGGAAACATTTGGTAATTTGGATTATACCATAAAAACTATTGATATTGACTTCTCTCTAGATATACACGGAAATCCAGATAAAACACCGGTAACAAGTAAAATTGGAATGAATCTGGGATTTTTGAAAAGGAAGTATCTAGGACAAAGAACTTATACATCGGAAACTCTTGTAGAACCGGCAAATATTCGATATCTCTATTTAGCAATAGATGATTTCAATAACAATGTAAATAATCATTTTATATCCGCGTTTAATAATTCCATATTAAGTCCCAATATTTTAGCAAGAATATCAATTAAAGGATCATATTTCAGTTTAATGATGGAAACCGATTTAAACCTTACCACCGAACCACGAAAATATTTTGGCCCAGTAGATATTCAAAAGTTACATATTCAAGTATATGATGACCATGGAAGGATTTTAGATACAAATAATGCCAACTTCTCTTGTTGTCTTTTATTCAAAATGTTATATGATCTTTAAGCAATTATTTTTTTTGTATGAAAAAATATAAATTGAATGTATATAAATGTCCACTTTACCCGAACCCGAGTTTGACAGAAACGACCCCACCCACGACACCACCTACACTGGCGAGGTTTACGCCTTCAATGCCACTGGAGGTTTCTCCATGGAGCGTGGTTTTGATACCATTAAGCTTGCTGAGTCAGATGCCCCCGTTCATGTAGATGTTACCGATGCTATCCAAATTACCATGGATGTTGCTACATTCAACAACAAGCTTGACCTTACTTCATTTGACACGGTAACTGATGCTTTCGGTGTTAATGAGATTACCCTTACCTCTGAGGATTTAACTGCTGGCGTTACTAATGCTGCCCAGATTATCTCCGTTGGAAGATATTCTACTTTATATTCTGATTTCCAGGCCTATGTTGCCCAATATTTCGGCATTCCTGGTGGTTTCTCTTCTTTGTTCACTGCTGCGTCTGAGTTTGCAATTGATGAGACTAATGAGTTCACCGCTGATTCCTTCATTGCTCTCTTGACTGGTGTTGCCGCTGCCGAGACTGGTAACTACATCAGTGATTTGTCTGGCTCTATTACCATTGGAAACATTTCCAAGTTGTTGAAGTACTCCGTTGATGCCAACGTCTTCGGAAACAGAAACCCTGATGACAAGAACTGGGGTGTTGCTGATGGCTTTGTTCCTGGTGACCTTATCTGGGTCCCTGATGGTACCACTATCACATTGAAGCTCGCCATTGATGCTGAGGCTTTTGCTCCTCTTAACAACATTGGCTCTACTACTGGTGCTCCTATTGCCCAGACCCAGAGTACTACATTTACTGCTACCAACTTCTCTCTTGAGACTGAGGCCTCCACTGAGCTCATCACTCGTGTTGCCAAGGCTCCTCTTCTTATCAAGTTGGTTACTGTGTAAATAAACTAATACTTTATAAATAAAAAATATGTTTTTTATTTATTTTCACTACTCAACAAATCGTGTCGTTGAGTAAATACATAAAGATTTATATGTAAAATATATAAAATGTTAAATGGGGTTTTCGATTACAAACGTTTTAGAAAAACACCACTTCCGGAAACACCACCACCCATTTATGTCAGAGGACCAAAAGGACCAACTGGACCAGAAGGAACACCATATAGACCACAAGACGTCTATACTGGTCCTACCGGTATAACTGGTATAACTGGTCCACAAGGTCCAACTGGAACATTTGATGGTCGCCCATTTTATGAAAGTCTTCAAGCAAATGTTCCAAATAATACTTACTCTTTTGGAAGCAATGCTAACCAATTTACTTCAGTTGCTATAAACAGCGGTCGTTTTGGTTCTTTAGATTTAAGCACAAATGGTGTATTTCCAACAGTCAATGGAACAATTGATTTGGGATCTGACACACGCAAGTTCAATGATATATTTACAAAGAAGGCACACATAGAGAATACAAGTCTTGTTATTCGCGACCAAAGTGGAAACAAAATCACAATGTCTTTTGATTTGGAAAATTACAAAATTATTTATGATGTGGTTTCTCTCAACGGCAACAATTTCAAACTTTATAGCGTGGAAAATATTGATAACACACTTGATATAGATCTTTTTCCATATACAGGTCTTACATTTTATAAGTCAGTTTCACCAGTTTATAATATTATTGACACAACCACAGTTGAAATCTATAATAATATTCAAACAATGTATGAATTAGAACGCTCTACTACCGGCTATTATTTAATTATTGATACTGATGGTAGAATTGATACACCTTCTACTGTTTATGTGTCAAGAGATTCCAATACTTATACATTTAATCAAGAAATCATTAATTTGGATCCTGGGATACTTGCTATTGATGTGTCTGCTGGTGACATGTTAATTATGTCTGTTTATAAAGATATTGATTATGCAAACACTTATATTATTAAATGGTCGCATTACAGTATGTCATATCCTGTAGATTCAGTATCAACCAGTTATTTTGTAAATAATTCAGTTACAACAGAAAAAATTGCAGATGGCGCAGTAACTTCTTCAATGATTTCAGATAATAGTATTACTACCGAATATTTGGCCAATTCTGGAGTCACTTTTGCGGACTTCTCATTCAATTCTATTTCTGGAAGCAAATTAATTGATGGTGTATTGGTTGGTGCGGACTTTGAAACAGGATCTATTACGGGTTCAATGATTGGCGGGTCTATAACAACTATTTATTTAAATGGAAATGTTCTCTTTAATAACTCGTATTTTCAAGATGCCACAATTACACATTCTGATTTGGCTACTAATACTTTTAATGTTAGCACCGACTTCAGCAACAATATTATTACTATGTCAAAACTCTCAACAGATCTTCAACAAAAGTTTGGTGTTGGTCCAGAAGGACCTACTGGCATTGATGGACATATTGGATACATTGGCAAAGAAGGCAAAATTGGAAATACTGGACAAACTGGTTCCACTGGACAAACTGGAAGCACTGGTTTCACAGGTCAAACTGGATCCAAAGGTTCCACCGGCTCAACTGGTTCAACCGGCTCAACTGGTGAAACTGGATCAACTGGGTTCACCGGCTCAACTGGTGAAACTGGATCAACTGGGTTCACTGGATCAACTGGGTTCACTGGATCAACTGGGTTCACCGGCCAAACCGGATCATCCGGCCAAACAGGTCAAACCGGTCAAACTGGTAAAACAGGCTCAACCGGTCAAACCGGTTCTACTGGAACAACTGGTTCTACAGGTTCTACTGGTTCTACTGGTTCTACCGGTCAAACTGGTCAAACTGGTGAAACTGGTCAAACTGGTCAAACTGGTTTTACAGGTGAAACTGGCCAAACTGGCTTTACTGGTTCCACAGGATCCACTGGTTCTACTGGTTCTACTGGTCCAACTGGAACACAAGGTCCAGAAGGATCGGTTGGCGCAACTGGCTCAACTGGCCAAGCAGGCTCAACCGGAACAACCGGTGACACTGGTTCACAAGGTTATACTGGATCAACTGGAATAATGGGTGAAATTGGTCAGACTGGTTTAACCGGCTCAACTGGAACTATCGGTGCTACTGGATCAACTGGTTCTTTTGGTAATTATGGTTATACAGGCTCAACTGGCCAAACAGGGTCAACCGGCTCAACTGGTTCAACTGGCGCTAATGGTGCTACCGGTGAAACTGGTTTTACAGGCCAAACAGGAAGCATTGGATTAACCGGTTCTACTGGCCAAACTGGCAACACTGGTTCAATAGGACCACAAGGAGACCAAGGAAGCACTGGTCCAACTGGTTCCACCGGCCAAACTGGAAGCACTGGTTCAACTGGCGAAAAAGGAGACCAAGGAAGTAGTGGTTCAACTGGCCAAACAGGCCAAACCGGTTCCACTGGTTCAACAGGCGCACAAGGAAACCAAGGAAGCATCGGCCAAACCGGACAAACAGGTCAAACCGGCAACACTGGTTCAACAGGATCACAAGGAGATCAAGGAAATACTGGTCAAACTGGTTCTACCGGGCAAACTGGAAGCACTGGTTCAACTGGCGAAAAAGGAGACCAAGGAAGCACTGGTTCAACAGGACCACAAGGAGATCAAGGAAGCACTGGTTCAACAGGACCACAAGGAGATCAAGGAAGCACTGGTCAAACTGGTTCTACTGGCTCAACCGGAAGCACTGGTTCAACAGGACCACAAGGAGACCAAGGAAGCACCGGTCAAACTGGTTCCATTGGTCAAACCGGGTCTACTGGTGAAACAGGCTCACAAGGTCCAGACGGCTCTATTGGCACAACTGGTATAACTGGCACAACCGGAAATACCGGTTATCAAGGAGACACCGGCTCACAAGGCTCCACTGGTATCACTGGTCCAACAGGTTCTGGAGGTTCAGACGGTAGAGATGGTATATTAGGTACAACCGGTACAACTGGAACCACAGGTGAAACTGGTACAACTGGAACTACAGGTGAAACCGGCATAACTGGTGTAATGGGTTCAGATGGAAAAGACGGTATTCTTGGAACTACTGGATATACAGGTACAACCGGTTATCAAGGATATGAAGGCTATACTGGAATAACTGGTTCAACAGGTATAACTGGCCCTGATGGTAAAGACGGTATATTAGGCACAACAGGTCCAGATGGTTTTATTGGAGAAACTGGCCATACAGGAGCCACTGGCACAACTGGTGAACGTGGTTCAACAGGATATACTGGATCCACTGGTCAAACTGGAAGCCAAGGTTCTATCGGTTCTACTGGTTCCACTGGACAAACCGGTTCCACTGGTTCTACTGGAAGTCAAGGCAACCAAGGAAGCACGGGACAAACTGGTTCTCAAGGTTCAACTGGTTCTGACGGTTCTACAGGAAGCCAAGGCTCAATCGGAAATACAGGTTCCACCGGAAACACCGGCTCTACCGGCACCACTGGTTCAACCGGTTCCACAGGTAATAGTGGTTACACAGGATCAACTGGAATAACAGGTTCTCAAGGAATAACCGGAATAACCGGAACAACTGGAACAACAGGTTCAATTGGCGCAAAAGGAATGCTAGGTGAAACAGGAACAACCGGAACCACTGGTTCAACTGGTTCTCAAGGGTATGACGGATCTACTGGATCACAAGGATCCACTGGTTCTGAAGGTTCTACTGGCTCCACCGGTTCCACTGGTTCTATAGGTTCTACAGGTTCTATTGGTTCTCAAGGTTCAACCGGTTCCACCGGTTCTATAGGTGCTTCTGGTTCATTAGGTCATACAGGTTCAACAGGTTCTCAAGGTGAAACCGGTTCTCAAGGCCTAATTGGATTAACCGGTTCAACTGGATCACAAGGCTCTACTGGTCCTACTGGTTGCCAAGGCTCTCAAGGAGAAACCGGAGCACAAGGTCCTCTCGGTGCTTATGGATACAAAGCTGATACTGGTTCAACTGGTTCACAAGGCACTACAGGAAGCACTGGTCAAATTGGTAGTCAGGGCCAAACTGGCACAACTGGCACAAATGGAAGCACTGGATCAGAAGGATCCAAAGGCTCCACTGGATCCCAAGGATCCCAAGGCTCCACTGGATCTCAAGGAGATACTGGTTTAACCGGAACAGAAGGAAATACAGGTTCCAATGGTTCACAAGGCTCTACTGGATCCCAAGGATCCCAAGGATTAGAAGGTTCAACTGGTTCTGAAGGATACCAAGGCTCAACTGGTTCAACCGGTTCACAAGGATCCCAAGGAAATACTGGAGCAACTGGAATCCAAGGAAATGCGGGATCAAAAGGTGCTGATGGTCCAGAAGGTTCGCAAGGAACTAGCGGAACAACTGGAACAACAGGAGAAACCGGTTATCAAGGAATCCAAGGTTCATCTGGTTCAACTGGATCAACTGGTTCCGAAGGTTCACATGGTTCTCTCGGTTCTAAAGGCTCTACTGGCAATCAAGGTTCTCAAGGTGAAACTGGTTTTGACGGAAATACTGGTTCAACCGGTTTTACCGGCTCTACAGGTTCACAAGGATTACAAGGAAATACTGGTTCTAAGGGAACTATGGGAATAATTGGTTCTCAAGGATCTACTGGTTCCAATGGAACTACGGGCGCCGAAGGCGCCACAGGTTCAACCGGTTCCAAAGGCCCACAAGGTTCTAAAGGTGACACTGGATCTGATGGAAATACTGGAACAACCGGAACACAAGGTTCACAAGGTATACAAGGTGACACTGGTTCTACTGGTTCTACTGGTTCTACTGGTTCTACTGGTTCTACTGGTTCTGATGGAACAACCGGTTCTCAAGGTCCTATTGGACCTCAAGGTTATACTGGTTCTGAGGGTTTGAATGGCTCTACAGGTTCAACTGGATCAAAAGGAGATACTGGTTTAACCGGTTCCGATGGTTCAGTTGGATCTACAGGTTCTTTTGGCTCTCACGGTTCAAAAGGTTCAACAGGATCTATGGGTACAACAGGATCTGAAGGTTCATTTGGTTCTCTTGGTTCTGTTGGCTCAACCGGTTCACAAGGTTCTCAAGGAAATGATGGAAACACAGGAACAACTGGTTCCAAAGGAGACACTGGTTTCAAAGGAGAAACTGGTTCAACTGGTATAATGGGTCCAAGTGGAGCAACAGGTTTTACTGGCTCTACTGGTAGTTACGGGTATCAAGGATCCACTGGTTCTGATGGTTCCACTGGTTATTATGGCACAACAGGACAAACTGGTTCTAAAGGATCTACCGGCTCTGATGGAAATACTGGTGATACAGGTTCAACCGGTTCTATCGGTTCTATTGGTAGTGATGGTAATACTGGCTCTACTGGAGAAACCGGAAGTGATGGTCCAACTGGTCCTATTGGCAGTCGTGGAGACACCGGTTCTAAAGGATCTACCGGTTCTGATGGAACTACCGGAGCAACTGGTTCTAAGGGATCTAGAGGAGACACTGGAAACACAGGTTCGCAAGGTGACACAGGTTCATATGGAACTACCGGAACCACTGGACAAACAGGTTCTCAAGGATCTAGAGGATCCACTGGAAACACTGGTTCTGATGGAACAACAGGATCAAAAGGATCCACAGGTTCTAGAGGAGATACCGGTGACACTGGAGACACTGGAAATACCGGTTCATATGGAACAACAGGATCAAAAGGATCTACAGGTTATAGAGGAGACACAGGTGACACTGGAGCTACTGGAACAACTGGTTCTCAAGGTTCTAGAGGAACCACAGGTGATACTGGAGCTACTGGAAATACTGGTTCCACAGGTTCTACTGGCCCGGATGGCTACTTGGGTGACCGAGGAATCCAAGGTGAAACCGGCGCTACTGGACCAACCGGAAAAACCGGTTCTACTGGTTCCAAAGGAGACACCGGTTCCAAAGGAGACACTGGTTCTAATGGAACTACTGGAGAAACAGGTTCAATAGGTCCTCAAGGTTATGGCGGTTTAACTGGTGATACAGGTTCAACTGGTTCTACCGGAACTATTGGAAAAACTGGTCAAACTGGTTTAACAGGATCCAAAGGAGATAGTGGAGCCACTGGTTCATATGGAACCACAGGTAGAACCGGTTCTACGGGTTCAAGAGGATCACAAGGAGACACTGGATCACAAGGTCCTACTGGACAAATTGGTAATACTGGTGCAATTGGTCAAATCGGAACAACTGGCACTACTGGAACTACTGGTACAATAGGACAAACAGGCGCAACTGGACAAACCGGACAAACAGGAATCCAAGGTGATGCTGGTCCTCAAGGTATCCAAGGCTTTTCTGGTAAAACTGGACAAACTGGAACTACTGGTACCACAGGAGATACTGGAGCAACTGGAGCTATGGGTCCGGCTGCACCCGGTAGAACTGGTCAAACCGGTCAAACCGGAGACACTGGTGACACTGGCGACACCGGAGCAACTGGCGCATTAGGACACCGAGGAGCACTCGGAATACGTGGTGACACAGGAGACACCGGCGACACGGGCAGAACAGGTCGAACTGGACAAACTGGCACCACTGGTCCAACCGGTGATACTGGAACTACTGGTGCTACTGGCAGAACCGGCCAAACTGGAAGAACCGGTCAAACTGGTCCAACTGGAGATACTGGCGACACTGGTGGAACAGGTTCTACGCGAACTGGACCTACCGGTCAAACCGGTCAAACCGGTCAAACAGGAGACACTGGCGATACAGGCGCAACTGGGTTCACTGGTCGCACGGGCCCGAAGGGCCCAACTGGTCAAATTGGTATTACTAGTTTTACTGGACCCACCGGCCAAACCGGCCAAACAGGCTCAACTGGTCAAACAGGCACAACAGGAGACACTGGTAATACGGGCGCAACTGGTTTTATAGGCAGAACCGGACAAACCGGTCAAACCGGCACAACTGGCTTCACAGGCGCAACCGGACAAACCGGCTCAACTGGTTCTCTTGGTGATACTGGTCTTGGTGGACCTATTGGACCAAAAGGTGAAGATAATCCATTTGCTACAGGTCCCACTGGCGAAGGTCAACAAGGATTCGCGCCCAACTTCTATGGTCCAAGTCGCTCCAATATGTATTATCCATTACTAAGCGGTCCTACTGGAACTCAAGATGGATACTATTTCAATGTAAGCGCTTCTAGCACAGATTCCACCAATTATGCTTACAAAGCATTTGATAAGACTGCCGAAACATATTGGAACTCCGCAACTGGAACTTATGATGTTTCATCTGGCATTTACATAGGATCAACCAATATGAATATTACTGGTTCTTTTCCCATTGACCAGATTTCAAATGTAAATACTACGCCTTTTTACGATGAAACCTCTTTCTATGTCGGAAAAACCCAGTATTATACGCCCACCTTTACACAGAGCACTAAAAATATTGCGGATGATTACAAACTTATGATTTATCACACCTTTGATAGTTATAATATATATAACACCGCTGTTATAAATAAGGCTCAAGAATCATCAATTTCTAATTCTACATTAATTAATAATCCAACTATTGACACCAGTAATCAATTAATTGGTTACGGGTGTGTTCAATTTGGAACAAATGATACTATAAAATGTATTCTTTTGCCATATATTTATTTCCCAGTTCCTGCTCTTACAACTTCATTCTGGATTAAACAAAATACTGTAGATAATCAGGCATATTACCAATCATTATTTGTATTAAATGACAAAGCCGGAAACTCTCTCAATCTCTCTATAAATAATTCGGATGCTAGTTATAACTATTTTGGCATAACAATAACAAGTCAAGACGCATCCGCACAAACATTTACACCAAGTATATTGAAGTCTAGTGTAGATACAAGCAATTGGACACACATAGCACTCATTGTTAGTGCCTCTTCACTCAATCTTTTCATAAACTCAACCAAAATACTTGACACAAGTATGAATTATATATTTAATAATCGACCAACATATACTTCCAACTATTTGGGATATGATACTAATGCCTTTGTCAATGGATTTATGGATGAGTTCCGTCTCTATAATCGTGTTTTTACCGATGATGAAGTTTCAAATCTCTACAATTATGTATCAAATACTTCAACATCTGTAAGTGTAACAACCAATAATAATTCTTGGCGCAATGTAGATATAAGAAATTGGTATAATTATTCGAACTGGCAATTGGGAGATTCATTTGGATATGTTGATAATTCATACAATTATAATGGCCTTATTGGTTTCGTAAATAATCAAGTATCTACAGAGAAGAAAATAACCAAAGTAAATAACCTCAGTTATTTGCAGAGAACAAAGAAGTTAGCCCTTACAGCAATTGGTGGAACAGACTTCAGTTACAATTCCGGTTTTTACAGTTTAAATCAAGGAAACACCAATACAACTTATTTGAAAGCAAATGACTTTTACCAATCAGACCTTCAATATGGATATACAGTTCATGCCAAGTTCAGTGTAGATTCGGACGCCTCGCAAAATGTAAGATTATTGAGTTTACGTTCACAAGCAATTTTACAAAATGGAAGATTTGGTATTCCAGCCCTCTCTGCCAACTCATCTACTAATTATTCAACTGGCAATACAAGTATATCTAATTGGGTAATTTCGGGTTCAACCACACTTTCAAATTATTTGACACCAAATATTCCAGCACCACTAACAGGACAAACACTTACAATATCAGCATCATTTACGTCGCAATCATCTGTTTCGCAAACATTTTATTGTACACCAGGAACATATCAAGTGTCATTTTTCATATGTGGTGGAGACCAAAATGGAAGCACAGACATAACTGGTGGTATAAATATTACGATAGATGGAGTATCCATATTGACAAAACAATACACTGATGTTAGAAGAACATTGTGGTTGTTTTATTCAGGAAACTTTACAATTACAACTCTTGGAAATCATATTATTAGTTTGATTGGTATTGGTGATGGAAGCACAAGCACATCAAAAATAATTAATTTGAATTGGGTTTCAATTATTAATATTCAAGACGCAGTAAGTTTTGGCAATAATTCATTTGAAAATCCTGTAATGCTATCAAATAGTGAAACAACTGTTCCAAATACAACTTTTTTAACAAATTGGATAGCAGTTGTTCCAAATAATATTATACTTATAAATCAATCAACATCAACATTTAATTATCCAAGACCTTATCCATTTGGTAATCAATGTATTGTTCTCAGAGGTATTAGTTCAGTTTATCAAAATATTTATTTGACTCCGGGCAATTACTATTTAACTTATTATTTGGCATTAATTAGAACCTTTAATAACAATAATTATATTGCGATCTCTATTAATGATGTGGTTATTAATAATCCTTCAGCCGAACAATACACAGCATTTTTAAATAACAATAAATGGTTGTATTTTTCCAACACTTTCACTATTTCAACTGCCGGAACATATAAAATTGCTTTTACTGGAACTCAAAGTTCTCTTACACTTATGAACTATTTTGCTCTAGATTATATCAATATTATTAATCAAAAATTTTCTGACTATGCGTTGTTAAATATTTATAGAGACGCAAACTTAAACTCTCTCAAAATTAACTACTCATATAATCAAAGAACATTTGTGGATACAAAATTATTAGACTACTCCGCCAATCGTGTTTATAATACTTTCATTAATGTAGGCAAATATGGTTCGATCGCAACATACAAGGCATATGCTTATGATAGTAGCAATAACTTAGTTGGAAATCAAGTAAATTGGATGGACGTAAGCAATTCTTGTCTTTTCTCAGATGTATTTATAGGAAGACACCAAGATCCAATTACAAATACAGGTATATTCAAAGGTAAAATATATGGTTTCAATGTAATTACACCCAATATATCTTATTACACATTTGAACCAAGCGGAGGAACCGATTACGCAACAACATCAAGCTACTATACAACAAATGCTACTGGAGCAAATACCACCTATTTATCAATTGCGGATACAAACCCGGGTGTAGTTTCGCAAAATGTAAGATTGCCTGACGCCATTAACGGCAAATCAGTAAAAATGGACTTGAAGTTCAGTTTAAATAATGAATTGCGAACCATTGTCAAACAAACTATTCCAACAGCAGTAGATTTCCCTACAGCAATTGATACAAGCTACTCCCAAATAAATATTACTGGAAATACAAATGAAAACGCATACTTGAATGGAATATATGATGCCTCTTCATCGACACCAATCGTATTCAATAATGTAACATTAAACAATTTTTCACCCAATTTACACATTGACCCATCTTCAAACTTTTCATTAAGTGGGACAAATATCAAAACCATTGTAGACCCTTCCACTAATATTACTGCGTCATCATTTATGTTAGACTCATTAAATCCAAATCTTCGATCAAATGCTTCAGCAATTTATTCGTTTCGCAACCTTTCCGCAACATATACTGGTCCTGTTGTAAGGATTCGCCGTGTTTCGGACAGTTCAACCGTTGACTTTTATGCTAGTGGAAATAAGAGTAATTCAATATTATATACAGGTGCAAATGGAACAGGCACTCAATTAAATACATGGTTAATAAGTACAACCGGTTATGTTAATACTTGGTATGATCAAACTGGAAATGGAAAACACGCAACACAAACAAACACTTCTCTACAACCGATTATGACAACATCACTAACTATGGATTTCAGCAATAATCCACTTGCGTATTTAAATATGCCAGATTCAACCATACCATCTGGCAATTCCTCTTATACAATTTATTACTATCACAACTTTTATATAAACTCAACTGGTGGAAGCATTTTGGGCGCCGGAGATTATACAGTAGACTCAACACAAACTTTGGCATTTGGCTCTATAAATAATAAATACCGTCATAATTGGTATGGCAGTGATATTTCATTTGGTACAATTTCCGGTAATCAATCTATTGCTGAGACTTATAATTCAAGTACGCGCTTAAGAACTGTTTACAATTCAAATAATAGTAGTGTATTATTTTCTGGAACAGCCTCTGTTTCAAGAAATACATCTACTGGTTACAATACAATTGGTAAATCAAACGCATACAGCATAGCCTCTCTACCAATTGATACTAGCAATTTAACCATATACTATAACTTTGACAGTGCCTCTATTTCAGGAACAAATATTTTAAACAATGCAACAAGTATTTATGATGCTTCTCTTGTAAATGGAGCTAGCATTGATACAACAAGTAAAATATTTGGAACTGCTTCATTATCTCTTTCTTCCGCGTCAAGTCAATATGTGAAAGTTGGATCATTTACTCCAAGCACTTCTGGTCTTTCCTTTTCTTTTTGGTTTAGAGCAAATAGCACGGCAAGTTGGAGCAGAGTCTTTGACTTTGGAAATGGACAAGTAAGTAATAATATTTTGTTTTATGTTCAGAGCAATTATATTGGCGCGTCAATATATGTTGGTGCTTCAGGAACCGATTATACAAACTTTTATACTGCAGTTAATGTAAACGACAATGTTTGGAGGCATATGGTATGGACAATTGATCCTACCGGAGCTACATGGAAGTTTTACTTAAATGGTGTATTAGTTCATACCAGATCAACTGGAGCAACTTTTCCAAATGGTACACAACTGCTTTTGAATTATATTGGAAAAAGTAACTACACATTGGATCCTTACTTTAATGGTGGTGTTGATGACTTTCGTATTTATAATGGACGTATACTGAGCCAAACTAATGTTACAGACATTTACAATAATAGTCAAACACCAAATGAATATTTTGGAGGCTATCTCTATGAAATCGCACTTTTTAATACAGACTTTTCTATTGACCAAATCCAATGTTTAAATAACTCAAATAATTGGACAATGCCTATTTATTCAACCAATGTTATTGGAACTAAGCCAGGAATTACTTTTAATAATGTTGCAACACTTGTGACCAATGATGTTGAGACCTCTGTTTCAGATATGACTTTATTTTTTGTAGTTAATAATTCAACAACTGATATATTACAATCAAGAGGTCCAATTAGACCTGGCTTTATTACAATTAAAAATGTAGAAATAAGACTGTACTACGGAGGCTCATATGTATTACTTACTGGTCCCGACTTTGCCGGTTCTTCACCCAAAATTATTATGATTAATATGTATGTTGTAGGAACCACATTTTATTTGAAATATAGTTTAAATGGCACTGTTTCCTCTCTATTGTCAACAACACTTCCTTCTTCTGGTATTAAAATATTAACTGGCTTCAATTTCGGTTCACAAGTCGCACTTGGAGACTTTTTCCAATTTAACTCTACATTGATTGATATTAATATGCGACGTATAGAGGCATTATTAGCTACAAAATGGGGATTAATGAGTTCATTAGATGCTTCACATCCATACAAAACAAAACCGATTGGTTATGAAATCCCTCTTGCATATCCTTTTAATACTGCTTTTGACTCACTTGGATGGTACTCTGATGCTAATTATAATTATGGAACTGGTGATTATGTAGGTACTAAAAATACTTTGATTAGTGGTATAGGCACAGTTAGCGGTGAGTGGTTACAACTCAAAATGCCTTACTCATACCCCATATACTCTTATTCATTTTTACCTCGTCTTAACCAGGTTTTAAACTATGAAAAATATTTGCCAGGCAGATGGTATGTTGCCGGTTCAAATGACGGCTCTACATGGTATTTGGAAGATGAACAACAAACTCGCGTACAAAGTCAAGGCCAAACTTACTACACTAATTTACAAACACCATATTTGTATCATCGTCTTATTATTAGCCAAGTTTGTTATACAAGTTCTACTGATTTGTCACGATGCTACATCGGACAATGGAAAATTAATGGCATTTTCTACGACCAGTCACGTATATTGTCATTGAATGATGGAACCAAAGGCAATGCCATTTCTATTTTTCGCTCCATTCACGAGAAAAATACACTTGCTATTAGTCATCGTTCATCAAGTTCTCTATTAACCTATCAACCATTAGTCTCTACATTAAATGATAATACTTCTTATATTGCGAGTGTCCAAGTGGTCGCCAATGATGGTTCATTCAATTTTTACAGTTATGTGTCAAATGAGAACTCTGTCAAAATTACTAATGACATTTCTTGGAGTACATTAACACCCAATCTCTCCACCTATACAAAGTTTTGGATTGGAAAATCCGAAGATGCTTCTATTAACCAAATTGGAAATGTCAATGCTTATTATTTCAGTATTTCTCAAAATGGTCTCTCTGTTGCTGATGCTTCCGGCTACTTAAATACTTTCACATTCTCTGGAACAGTCACCACTGATACTACTTATGGAAATATGCGCGCAATTGGTTCAGCTTCTTCCTATTATGTTGCCGGACAAAGTCCCAAGTTTTACTATACTACAAATGGAGGAACAACATTTTCATCACGCACTTATACAACAACCTCTGCTAATGGATTAGATAGACGCATTTTCTACAATCAAGATGTCTCAAATGTATTTATTGTTTGGAGCCCTTCCGCAGAGAATGATTGCGTTGTTATTAGAGATTTCAGCACTACTAATATTACTACAACCTCTTCGCCAAGTTATTCATTCAGTTCTACCATCAATTTGACATCACCTATTAAGATTTTTAATAATCAATATGCCTTCATTGCTGGTGTTGATGGATTCTCTCTCAATTACAACTTTTACAGATTTGATTATGTAAATAAATCTCTCCAAACTATTTTTACAATTCCAGATACAGAGACATTTACTGGTTCTAATCAAATCCGTGCATTCTATGTAACTGACCTATCTAATATGATTATTCTTACTTATGGCGGTTCTCTCTATTATAGTCGTAATGGTGGTTCTAATTGGACCAATGGCGTAATCTCTGATTACGGCATTACTTCTTCTCTCTTCAATCGAATAACCACAGTAAATAATGACGCAACTTTATTCAATGTTTTGGGTCAGGGTGTCTATAAGTTTGACAATTTACAAACTGAATACACTAGTGGCGAATGGATTCAATTGGAAAGCAATGCGTTCAAACAAAATATTAACGCATATGCTCTTATTGCTCCAAATATTGATGCCTCTAATGTCAAAATGCCGAGCCAGTGGTATTTCCTCGGTAGTAGAGATAGTATTTCGTGGGCAACAATCAATACTACAACATTGGATGCCTCTTACATTAGTCAACCAAATGATGTATGGAATATAACAGTTCCTTCTTCTAGTTATAAATATTATCGTTTATTGATTACCAAGGTCGCGCAAAATGGTTATCCAAATACTCTTGATAGTGTCAATTTGGCAGAGTTTCGCATTTTGTATAATGAATATGGTGCAACTGGTTCCACTGGAAACACTGGGCCCACTGGACCAAGTGATATTGGAAATACGGGCAATACTGGAAATACTGGTCGAACTGGGCGAACCGGTCAAACTGGTCCTACCGGCCCTACTGGTGATACTGGTTTTACTGGTTTTACTGGCCGAACTGGCCAAACAGGCCAAACTGGAACAACCGGCAACACTGGTACTACCGGGTTTACAGGTTTTACTGGACAAACTGGTTTTACCGGACAAACTGGTTTTATTGGACAAACTGGAACAACCGGAACTACAGGACCAACTGGCACAATAGGTCGCACTGGCTCAACTGGCTCTACTGGCCCTACTGGAGACACTGGTTCCACAGGTTATGATGGCCCAACAGGACAAGCCGGAGAAACAGGTCTCAGTTGGCAATATGATAATTACACAGTTACAGAGAAGGCAAAAGGACGCGTTTTAGATATAACAACATCAATTGATGGAATGTCGCTTTGGGTAGATGCGCAGAGTAGCACTGAGTTTGATTATGATATTAATAACAAAACAACTTGGTCAGATAATACCACAAAAGTTGCAACACATGTGATGGTTGGTGGAAGCACTCTAAACACAATCGCATATTCATATGATGGAATCAACTGGACTGGTATTGGAAAATCAGCATTTGCCAACAGTGGAAACTGTGTTGCAAGTAATGGTTCAATTTGGTTAGCTGGTGGTTCAAATCCATCGTCAGGACCCACACTTGCCTATTCATTTGACGGTATCAATTGGATGAATGTACCAAATACTTTTACTGGTATTACTATACGAGTTAACTGTATTGCTTATGGCAAAGATGGTTCTGGAAACAACATGTGGGTTGCTGGCGGAACTAATAATTCAACTGGCATTGTTGCAACATCTTTTGATGGTATTAATTGGATATCACGCGGTACAGTTTTTTCATTCTTTTGTAATGGAGTTGCATACAACGGGTCTTTGTGGGTGGCTGTTGGCCAAACAACCAACACCATTATGACTTCTACTAATGGAATTAATTGGTCTGGATTAGGCGCAACCATTTTTACAACTGCTGGTTATGGAATCGCATGGAATGGATCAATGTGGGTGGCCGTGGGTCAAGGTACCAATACAATTGCGTATTCTTATAATGGAAGTATATGGGTTGGTGTTACATCATCACCCATTACAAGCATTGGATATGCGGTTGCTTGGAATGGATCTCTTTGGGTCGCAGTGGGCTCGGGCGGAAACACAATTGCGACAAGTTATGATGGTATTGTTTGGACCGGTCGCGGATCCAGTGTAATTACAACATCATGCAATACGGTTGCTTGGAATGGGTCATTTTGGCTAGCAGGTGGCTCGGGTGGAAATACTTTGGCAACAAGTTTGGATGGTATTACTTGGTTAGGACGTGGTTCATTCTTTGGAACATCGGTAAGTGGAATCTATGGATACAAGACAACAACAGAAAATACTGTAAGTACAACGGTTTCAGAGTATTTATTAGTTGGTTCTGGAACAAACGCATTGGGTTTTACTTCGGATGGTGTGACCTTTAATGGACTCAATAGATTGAATACATTTTCAACGCAAGGCAATGGGATTAACTATGATTCAGTATCTGGCAAATGGGTTGCGGTTGGTCAAGGAGGAAATACAATTGCGACAAGTAATGACGGAACAACATGGACGGGTCGTGGTGCAATCACTTTTACAACTGCTGGAAACGATATTGTTTACGACGGTTCAAAATGGATAGCAGTTGGTCAAGGCGGAAATACCGTTGCGACCAGTACGGATAGCGGGGCTACATGGTCTGGGCAAAACTTGAGTTATTTTGCGGCAGGAAACTCGATTAATTACGCTTTGCCAGCGAATCCAACAACATCGACGACAACTTATGATGCGAGTTTGAATACTTCAACGGTAACTATTTCTACTCCATCATATGTTGCGAGTGGAAAACCTACACCAGTTTGGGTTGCTGTCGGAGGAGATGGAAATACAATTTCAACAAGCACAGATGGTATTACATGGACGGGTCTTGGTACAAGTATTTTTACAAGTGCTGGAAGGAGTGCCATCTATACAAATGGTTTATGGATTGCCGGTGGACAAGGTGGAAATAGTATTGCAACAAGTACAGATGGTATTACTTGGACTGGTCGTGGTTCATCTATTATCGGAGCTGTACGAGGAATTGCATATGGCAAAGATGGATCGGAAAACGGTTTGTGGGTTGCGGTTGGTCAGTCTGGGCCTACAGGAAATAACATTGCAACAAGCATAGATGGTATTACTTGGACTGGTCGCGGTAATACTGTGTTTACAGAAGTTGTGAATAGTGTTGCATACAAAAACAATTTATGGGTTGCGGTTGGCGGTGGTGCTGGTGGAAATAATATTGCGACCAGCACAGATGGAATAACATGGACTGGTCGTAGTGTAATTGCTATTACTTCTTATGTATATTGTGTAGATTATGGAAATGGTTTATGGGTTGCTGGTGGAATCGGTGGAAGCTCTATTGCAACAAGCACTGATGGCATAACTTGGACTGGTCGTAGCACTACTTTTGCACCATATGGTATAACATATAATAATGGTTTATGGGTAGCAGTTGGTTATAGTAGTGGTGGAAACACATTAGCAACAAGCATAGATGGTATTACTTGGACTACTCGCAGCCCACCAGCTATTCAACCTTATGGAAATTGTGTTGCTTACGGAAATAGTTTATGGGTTGCTGGTGCTGGTGGAAGTGGTGGAAACACAATTGCAATAAGTACAGATGGCATTACATGGACTGGAGTGGGAAAAACTGTTTTTTCAACTATTGTAAATGGTGTTGCAAGCAATGGTTTACAACCAATTTCTCTCGCTGTCTCAACAAATGGAACTTCTTGGACTCCAATCGGTGCTGTATCCGGTGGTTACGGAACCAATGTATTTTCGGCTCAAGCCAACTACGTCTATGGTCCAGTGACTTATAGCAGTTCAACGACAACTTTGCCAACAATCGTCTCGGTTGGTATCGGCGGAAACACGGTTTCCTACTCTTACGACGGAAGCCAATGGTTTGGGTTCGGTACAACTATTTTTTCAACTGCTGGCTACGGTGTTGCATATGACGGGTCATCCTCTACATTTGTGGCAGTGGGTTCAGGTGGAAACGTCATTGCTTCATCGACCAATGGTTTAACTTGGACGGGTCGGTCAACCAATGTTTTCACAACCCAGGGCAACAGTGTTGCCTATGGCGGTAATCGCTGGATAGCTGTGGGTTCTGGCGGGAATACAATCGCGACAAGTACCGACAACGGAAACACATGGACAGGCAATGGAGCAACCACTTTCACAACTGGAGGAAACGGAATTATTTACGATAATAACACATGGATAGCAGTAGGCACTGGTGGAAATACTTTGGTTACTTCATCAACCGGAACTTCTTGGACTAGCAAAGGAACAGTTCTTGCGTCTGGTCTCGGTGTTGCTGGTGGTGCTACATATGCTGTTTCAACAGTTACAACACCTATTTATGTTGCTGTAGGGCAAACCGGTAACACTTTGGCTATATCGACAGATGGAACCAATTGGGTCGGCCATTACTTTGGAATATATAACACTGCTGGCTACGATGTAGTTAATAATGGAACAACATGGGTATCCGCCGGTTCAGGAACACTTAATAGTTTGGCAACCTCGACTAACGGTTACACATGGAGCGGTTTGGGCAAGACCATCTTCTCTACACAGGCGAACAAACTTTATTGGAACGGATCTCTATGGATGGCGGTGGGTTCAGGCGCAAACTCGATCGCTTATTCGTCGGATGGAACATCATGGACGGGTGTTTCTGCGGCAAACTCTAGAATGACAAGTGGTGGAAACGGCATCGCATTTGGAAATGGAACATGGATTGCTACGGGTGCGGGTGGAAACACAATTGTGACAAGTACAGATAATGGAGTCACATGGACTGGTCGTGGAACACCTTTTACAACAGCTGGATATGGAGTTGCTGGACCGGCTACGTATGATGTTTCTACGGTGAGTGTTGGATTATATATTGCGGTCGGTACAACGAATGGGAGTCAAGGGATTATTGCAGCAAGTACTGATAATGGTGTAACTTGGAGAAATGTAGCTCCTTCTTTAGGAAGCATTGGTTACGCTGTTGCGTTTGGTAAAGATGGCAGTGGGAATAATTTATTTGTTGCGGTTGGTAATAATAACATAATTGCTAAAAGTAGTAATGGAATAAATTGGACAAATACGGGTAGTAATGTTTTAGGGACAGGATACGGTGTTGCATTTGCAAATAATTTATGGGTTGCTGTAGGGGTCGGCAACGTTATCGCAACAAGTACAAACGGAACTACATGGACTGCAAGAACATCAACTTTAACTCGGGGAAATACTGTGGTATATGCGAATAATACTTGGTATGTTGGAGGAACTGGTGGTATTGTATCAAGTTCAAATGGAATTACATGGGCAAGCGTAACAACATCAATAAATCCCAATTTCCTGGCGTATGGTAATAGTTTATGGATTGGTTGTGCCAATGACAGTATCTACAGTTCAACCGATTTAAACACTTGGACATTGCGTAGCACAATTTTGAATACACAAAGTTGGTCGGTGGCTTATGGAAATAATTTGTGGGTTGCGGTTGGTCAGAGCAATAATGGAAATTCGTATGCAACAAGTACAGATGGTATTACTTGGGTGCCTCGTGGTAATTCGGGTTTAACATCTTATGGATTTGGGGTTTTTTACGCAAATAATTTATGGGTTGCTCTAGGAGGACAAGCAAACACAATTGCAACAAGCACAGATGGTATTACTTGGGTTGGAGTAGGCGGTTCATCATCGATCTTTAATTTAACCGCATATGGTGGAGCATATGGAACGATTACAGTTTCAAAACCAACTTTTGTAGCGGTAGGTCAAGGAACAAATACAGTTGTCGGTTCAACAGACGGCACAACTTGGGGTTCCTCTCCATATGCACAACCATTCACAACCGCTGGCTATGGCATTGCTTGGAACGGTACTCAGTGGGTCGCGGTTGGCTCCGGTGGTAACACTGTCGCATACTCTTCCGATGGTTTGACTTGGACAGGTCTCGGCACAACAGTTTTCGCAACAGACGGTCGCTCTATAAAATGGGTTAACAATAAATGGTACGCAACCGGAACCGGAGCAAACACTATCGCACAATCAACCGATGGAATTACTTGGACCGGTGTCGCAACCAGTGGAAACAGTTTCACAACCGGTTACGGCTTTGACTACGCCAGTTCGGTTACGATAACCAAACCACGCATCCTCGCTCTAGGTACTGGCGGAACAATGATCTATGGTTCAACCGACGGAAACCTTTGGTCAGGTACATTCAATGTTCCTTTTACAACACAGTGTAATGCCGCCGCTTGGAACGGTTCACTCTGGGCAGCAGTAGGACAGGGTGGAAATACCATTGCGACAAGTCCCGATGGTCTCACGTGGACAGGTCGTGGAGCCAGTATATTTACAACTGCCGGATATACAGTCAGATGGACTGGCACATCATGGATTGCTGGTGGCGCCGGAGGCAATGTTGTGGCTACTTCAACTGATGGAATCACCTGGTTAGGATCAAATCCAACCGGCGTTGCTTCAACCTCTGTTAGAGGAGTTAACAGTTTAACTGCCACATATACAAAACCCAATTACATTGCTGTAGGTTCAGGTGGAAATACAATCGCAACTTCTACTGATGCTATAAACTGGACCGGCTGGGGAACATCTGTCATGACTGGTTCAGGAAACGGCGTTTATTGGAACGGTTCTCTATGGGTTGTCGTAGGTCAGGGAACCAATGGAAATATAGCAACAAGTCCAGATGGTATTGCTTGGACCATGAGAAACACACCCGTAGTTTTCACAACCCAGGGCAATAAGGTCTCTTGGAATACCAACTTAAACTTGTGGATTGCCACCGGCCAAGGTGGAAATACAGTAGCAACTTCGACCGACGGCATTACTTGGACCGGTCGCGGAACAACCATGTTCTCTACTGCCGGCTACGGCATTGCGCGCTCTGGCCCCGTCGGTTCTTTAACAATTGGCACCGGTACTATCGTTCAAAGAACCACCGACAATAAAATGTTCTTCTACGTCTCTGTAGGACAGGGTGGAAACACAATATCATGGTCATATAATGGAAAAACTTGGACTGGACGCGGTACTTCCATTTTCTCAACCAAGGGAAATAAGCTCGCACACAATGGTTCCATGTATGTTGCGGTTGGTCAGGGTACAAATACAATTGCTTATTCATATGAAGGCTATCAGTGGACTGGTCTTGGCGCCACACGTTTTACAACTGCCGGTTTTGGCGTAGGATACAATGACAAACTTTGGGTAGCCGTAGGTCAAGGTGGAAATACAATCGCTACCAGTCCAAATGGTTTAACCTGGACAGGACAAGGCACATCGATTTTCACTACTGCTGGATACAATGTATGTTGGATAAATAATACGTGGTATGCTGTGGGTGAAGGTGGAAACACAATCGCAACTAGTCCCGACGCACTTACTTGGACTGGAAGAGAGAATAGCACAGTTTTCACAAAGGCTCGTGGAATTGCCTATGGACAAGGTGTCTGGGTTGCGGTTGGCGAAGGTACTAATACCATCGCATATTCAAACGATGGAATCACTTGGATTGGACTTGGTGCAACAACTTTCACAACTGCGGGAAATAATATTGCCTGGAATGGCTCTTTATTTGTTGCGGTTGGCCAAGGCGGAAATACGGTCGCCAAATCTACAAATGGAACCACATGGACCGCAGTTACGGGAACCACATTTGCCACATATGGTTCAGATATTGCTTGGATTTTTAATAGTTGGGTTGCTGTAGGTTCTGACGCAACAAACTACTACTTGGGCTCGGTTGATGGAAACATCTGGACACCTTTGGGCAAAGGTTCCAATACAACAGAAGTGATTGGTATTGGTGGCTACGCATTTTTAAATAAAGTGCGCTATGTTACTGGTGGTACAGCAAATCCATCTGAATTGTGTACATCATACGATGGAATTAATTGGGTTCACAGATCCCAGAGTGCTGGTTATCAAACAACAAACATCGGATTTGGCAAAGACAGTTCCAACAATGATTTGTTTGTGTCAACATCAAACGCAATTAACTATTCTTATGATGGAATCTCGTGGATAACCGGTTCAACCACACTATATGCAACAACTCCAGTATATGGAGGAAATATCTGGTTGGCTCCTTCATCTAGCGTAATCTATCGATCAACCAACGGGACCGCCTGGTCACTCAATTATGTTTCACAAATCACAACAACAAATACTGTTGCTTATAATGGCTCTTATTGGGTGGCTGGAGGCCAAACTGGCAATACTTTTTCAACTAGTACCGACAATGGTTTAACTTGGGTCGGTCGCGGTTCAACCAGTGTTTTGTCTGTTTGCAACTGGATTGTTTGGGGTGCAAATATTTGGGTTGCCGGCGGTTTTATTGCGACAAATGGAAACGGTATTGCTACAAGTCCCGATGGTATTACTTGGACGGGTCGCGCAGCGGGTGTAGCAGACAATGTTAAATGTGTGGCTTGGAATGGCACATTATTTGTTGCCGGTTGCCAAAGCACATCTGGACAACGCATTATTACAAGCAGTGATGGTATTACTTGGACAGGTCGTTCCACAACAGCAATTGGAAATCCACCCAATAGTGTTGCCTGGGATGGTTCCAGATGGGTTATGCGAAGCACATCAAGTCCAAATATTTCCTACTCATATGACGGTATTAACTGGGTTGGAAAATCAGTAAATATTTTGGCTTCTACAATGGGTGTAAAACCAAATGGAATATATCCTACAGTATTGAAAGTATATGATAAGTCATCTCAAAGTAACAATTCAAACTTCTATATTGAGGATATTAGTTCTAACTTCTCTACAACACGCCAATTAACAGAGAATATAATTAATGGATACCCAGCACTCCAATTAAGTAGAGGTGGTTTTACAAGCCCTTACTATCCTGCTTATACTGGTAATGTTTTCTCATTTTTCACAGTAATTAAGTTCAATATGATTACGGGTACACCGCGCTTCCTCTCTTTCGGACCTGGTTCTACAACAAATGATGCTTCTCTCAATACCGCGTTTATTGTTTCCGGAACACAAACTGGAGCAACTTATTCGGTTTCACTATGGAGAAATAATAGACAATTCTCTATTTCTAATGTGACACTTGGAACACCATATTTAATTTCCGGAATATTTGACGGTTCTAATATAAATGTTGGTGTAAATGGCACATATACCACATATGATAGTTCCGGCGCATTTAATATTCAGAAAGTCGGCATTGGTATTAATACTTTTGATAATTCTGGAACAACTCATTCTACTGATTATGGAGAGATTATGGCATTTACCACTTTGCCAAGTGTTGGGCAACGTCAACAAATGGAAGGCTATTTGGCTTGGAAATGGGGTCTACAAACCTCTCTACAAACAACTCATCCATATTATCTCAAATCTCCTTATAAAACATCTCTTGAAACTTTTTCGCCTATCTACATTCCACAGTCCAATAATTCAGGGTATAACGGCAGAATTGTAGAGCCATATCCGATTTCATATTATCCAGTTGTAGAGGCAGGAACCAGATTAGGAAATTATGCGTCATTAGAACAGTATCCAGACAAAACTTATTCAGGACAACCAAACTATGACGCAAATGTAGTTGCGGATTTGTCTGTCTACTATAACTTTGATATTAGTTCAAATACGGATTTACAAATTGCCAATTACGCAACAGGTTCTTATGTGGTTGATGCCTCACTATCTTCAGGCGGTTCTATCTCTACAACAACTTATCAATTTGGAACCGGTTCATTGCGAATTAGTTCAGTATCTAATTTGACAATGAGCCCAATATCCGTATATCCTCTCGGAATGTCATTTTCATTTTGGTTGAAATCCAATGCCAACGCAAATAATTCATATGTTTTTGCTTTAAGAAATAATAGCGACTTAACACAACAAGGCATTTATTTCAACATTTTCAGCAATACTTATGTGCTCAATGTATTTAATAGTTCAACATCAAGTTCAACTGTATCTGGTTCTGCAAATATCAACAATAATACATGGGTACATTTTGTTTGGACTTTGGATCCAAACGGCAACTGGCGAACTTATATTAATGGATCTCTTACCGATAATTTAACAGGGCGTTTATATCCTTCGCTTGGTTCCAGAAACAGTACCAACTTGGGAATCGGCGCATTTACCGATGCTTACTTGGATGAGTTTATGATATTTAATCGTGTTTTAACACTAAGTGAAGTAGCAACTTTATATTCTGGTACACCAATTTATTTGGGGACAACACCATGTGCGATTACAACAACAGATTACAAGTATGGAACCAGTTCAATCCAATTTCCTGGAACAACTCATACGGGAACAGTTGCGCTTAATCCGTTGTCACTTTCTTATGGAAATGCGCTAACAATTTCAGCATGGGTGAAGTTTGCTTCTCTCGATACAGTGCCTCGCACGATTGTATCTCTTAATAATTCAACAGATTCCATCAAGTTGGCGGCTTCAGCAAGCAACTATTTGCTATATCGAGGTGACTTCTCATACAACGTGCCAGTTACACCTACAACAAATACTTGGACACATGTTATAGCAAGTAATGAAAATATTGGAACAAATACTTGGACTTTTACTGTAAATAAGAGTAGAAATACTTCAAATATGAATATAACATCAACAACAAACAACATTTACACAAAGGGAGCCATCGGTATGGACGCTTCTTCCAGCAGTTTCAAGATGGACGGCTACATTGATGATGTCCGTATTTTTAATTCTACTCTCTCTACCGGACAGATTTCTCAGTTATACGATGGAAAAGTTGATCCAAATACTCTTGTAACTCACTACACATTTGACCCCACCTCTTTAGAAATAAACTCTTTGGCAAACTTTGCTTCTGGTGCTCCCGTTTACGACGCCTCTATAACAAATGTAGGTCTATTGACAACGGTCGGCGAACGCCTCGGAACAGGTTGTTTATATTTCTCTTCCACCAGTTATACTGGAACTGTACAGCTTGGCTCGGTTGATTTGCGCGCTGATATAAGCAACGCAACATTTTCCACTTGGGTTAATTTCTCATCTCTCGATACAGTTCCAAGAACAATATTTTCTCTGAGTCAGAACAACCGATATATAACTTTAAGCGCAACATTACAAAACTATACATTTACATACAAAACTGCTTCCTCAACGCGTTTCATTAATGTTCCTGGAACAAATATTAATACTTGGAACCATGTTGCGATAAAAACATCAAATGACGTTTCCAATAATTGGACTCTCTATTTAAATGGTACTAAGAATATTTTTACAACTGACTCCTCATTCTCTCAAGCTCTCCCATCAATTGATTTTGGAAATGTTTATACAACAAACTCCTTTGGAATCAATTTGGCGGATGCTTCCACCAATAAAATGCACGGCTACATTGATGACACTAGAATATATAATAAGGCACTTACCGACGCAGAAATACTCAATGTTTACAACTCTGATTATGTATTTACTATTGAAACCAGTCAAAATATAGGTTCAACCACTGATGTTTCTGTTACTTATTTTACTCCAATTGCTTGTACTGGAACTACTGGAACTACTGGTCCTGCTGGCCCAATTGGTCAATTAATTTCCGGAACAGTCGGCATTCCTGGCGAAACTGGTCTTAGTGGAATAACTGGTATAACAGGCCCCACTGGCCAAACTGGCCCTACTGGTGCTTTTGGACCATCACCACCAGGCATAGCTGGACGCCAAGGAACAACTGGACAAACAGGCCCTACGGGCCCAGAGCAAAGAACACAGGGACCACAAGGCAGAACTGGAACTACTGGACGAACAGGACCAACTGGCTCAACTGGTCCTACAGGAACATTTGGCCCATTACAACCAGGCGCAGTCGGTCTTACTGGAACTACTGGTCCTACAGGTCCATATGGCCCAGCCTCACTCGGCACATTTGGCACAACTGGTCCACAAGGAACTACAGGCACAACAGGCCAAATCGGCACAACAGGCACAACAGGAATAACTGGTCCTGCCGGAATGCGCGGTTCAATTGGCCCCATAGGAACCACCATTGATTTGACACCTATACCACCCAAGCAATACACATTCCAAGATGTAATGAAACACAGTCGCCAACTTTATTCCAAATCCATAACACTCAACTCATATTCTGTTCCAGACTCCAAAATATACTCATCTATTCAAAGCGAAAACATAAGACTTAATACAGACATTATTTACACATTTGGCAAAAATAAGATGCCAGTATATTTGGCTCTAACAGGAAATACAACCACATATGGAAAATCGGTTTCGCGCACTCTTAGCACATGGTCACCCATAATTGATACGTCTTCTTCTCAATTGTCGCGAGTTATTTGGGATGGTGTTAAATGGATAATTAATTATTTAGATTCACATACAATTAGTATAACATATGACCAAGTATCATACAAGAATTATCCAATTCCAAATGAGTTTGCCTCTATTGCGGTTAATCCAACAAAAACTCAGTATGTTGCGATTGGTAATCCAGGAATATACAATAGTAATGATGGCATTCATTGGACTACAAATACTTCTGGTTCAGCACTTTTTTCAAACACTACCAATTATCACAATGGCAAAGTAGTATGGAATGGAGCCTTGTGGGTAGTTGCCGGAAATGGTGAACAAACATCTTTGGCTTATAGTGAAGATGGTGAAACCTGGTATAGCGCCGGAGCCAATATATTTGACCCTTCATATGGTGCTTTTGATGTTGCGTGGAATGGGTCTATTTGGGTAGCACTGGGAGCACCAATTTCAAGTCGCCATGTAGTAGCTTATAGTTATACCGGCAAATCTTGGACTACATATGCACTTTCATCCGATATTGTGAAAAATAATAGCCCCAATTTATACAATACAAATAAGCCATTCTCTGTTGAATGGGATGGAATAGCCTTCGTAATTACTTTAAAAGACATTGTTTCTTCTGGAAACCATAATTATATTGTTAGTTATGATGGATTAAATTGGACTCACGTTCAAGGACCAATTATTAATAGTGCAAATATAGCGCGATGGACCGGTTCCAACTTTGTAATTGCGGGCGAAGACACAACAAATAGTATTTTGGTAAAACAGAATGGTGGATATGCTGATTGGCATACAGCACACAATCCATACAATTCTACTGTGTATGATTTAGAGGCAAACTCAGAGTTTTGGAATAATATTGTGTTTCCTCGTTCTATACTTTTATCCAATTTGAGCCATAGTTTTGATGGTGGGGCAACATGGACTGACTCAAGTTCCAATATTGGAACTTTGATGACCTCTGTTAATAAAGCATATAATAATGGCAAACTCTGGGTAGCAGTTGGACAGGGCGCAAATACAATTGCTACAAGTATAGATGGTCTTTATTGGATAGGAGGTGGCGCGGACATATTTACTATAGCTGGAACTGACGTTTATTGGTCTAATTCTCTCTGGGTTGCCACAGGACAAGGAACAAATACAATTGCTTATTCAAGCGATGGAATCTATTGGTTAACAGAATAGTAGATACCATAAGTAAGTACTTTCTCTTATAAAATAAAAATGACACGTTTTCGTGTCATTTTTTATATTTATGGGTATTATATATATATAACTATATATGTTTAGAGCAGTTTTAAATAATGGAACAATATGGGTTGCCGGCGGTTCAACTATAAAATATAGCACAACTGGCAAATCTTGGTCATCTGCTACTGGTCCCACCAATGTCAATTCATTGGCATGGACTGGCTCTCAATGGCTTGCCGGATGCGACGGTTCCAATAACTTATACACAAGTAACAATGGAATATTATGGACTTTAAACACTTCTCTACAATCATACAACATTATAAAGGTCGCATACGCAAACAATGTCATATTTGCGCTAACTGTCGGAACCATATTGTTTTCACCTAATTCTAATCTTGGCATTTGGTCTTCACATACAGAGAGTGTTGGAAATATTACCGGGGTTACTTATACTGGAACCCATTATATTTTCTCTAGTGGAACCACACTTATAAAAACCGCCGATTTAATTACTTGGTCCACAATTGTTTTACCAAGCACTTCAACCCACTTAACAATTAATAATTCTTCTCAAGGAACCGCCAATATAAAACCGATTACAATTGCCTGTTCTGACAGTAGTTATAATACGCTTGGATACACTTACGATGGAATTCAGTGGTATGGAATTGGCAACTCCGTTTTCCAGACAAGAGCAAACCATGTTGCTTGGAATGGGTCTATTTGGATAGCAGTTGGTCGTTCTGTTACTTCATGGTATGCTATTAGTCGCGATGGAATCAATTGGCAACAACAAGCAAGTTCTCTATTTGACGAGGCTTATTCCATTGCTTGGAATGGAAATTATTGGATGGTTGCTGGCGAAGGTTCCGCCTATTCTCTAGCATCTTCTACGGATGGATTATTGTGGTCTGGAATTGCTGGTTCTAAAACAATTTTCTCTGTTAGATCATCTGATATTGTTTGGAATGGAGTAAAATGGATCGCTTATGGCTCTCCTACAAGAGTTGCTACTTCAACCAATGGTTCTGTGTGGAATATTGAAAATGGAGTAGTTGCTGATTTAAGTAGTGTGCTTTTATCTTCTCCAACAATTGCGGTTACTTCATCTTCCGGCGCAAATCCAACTTATGCTTTTGATTTATCTGCTTCAACAACTTGGACCTCTTCAACCAGTCTCTATGATTCTGGAACAGGAATATATACTGGCTCCGATGTAGCTGGGGGTGAGTGGATTCGCATTGATTTAACTTTGCCATATAGTGTCAAACACTACACTATATCGAGCACCAATGCTACTCAATGGAGTTTTTCGGGTTCTTCGGATGGTTCTTCTTGGACAACCTTGGATACAAGAGATTTAAGTTTATCTATGCCTTCTCTCTACAATATCTTTTTATCAACCGCAAATACAACCGCATACCAATATTATAGATTTGTATTTCAGAAGGTGGTCGGATCAGCAACAAGTGTAAATATTCAAGACATTGACTTTTTTATGAATGACCCAAATAGAGAACTTTCCAAATATTATCGAGCAAATAATACCAAGAAATGGTTGTCTTCAGTTGTTAATACTGGCTACTCTTCAATAATGCAATATGACGGCATACCAAGTACTTATTACAATGGTCGTTATTTAAATACGGAAACATCAATCTCTCTACAAACCTCTTATTCATATGATGGAAAATACAATATAATAACAGATTTGTCTAATTCAAATATTTATTATGCCACAGACTTTTCCAATAATGTTTTTACATCAATTAATTTGCCAAATATAGAGAAAAAGTATGCTTCGTGTTTTAATGGAACATATTTCTTTGTAGGCGGATCTACAGGAACCAACGGAGGAACCAACTTAATTATGTATTCTCATCCAAATAATATATCTTCGTGGTACTCTACAGCAAATGCCGAAGCAATATTTTCAGGAGGAAAAATTATTTCTCTTGTATCCAATTCTGGATTGGGGTTTGTAGCACCACCAAATACTATTTATTTAACACCAGGAGAGAAACTCTCTATTACTACTCCAAAATTCTATGATGAGAATATGGAAAAACGTGGAACTACTTTTAATTTTACACTTGTATAGAGATTTTATAAAAGTGCCAAAATTGTTGATTTGGCAATCTCTCCGAACCTCAATTTTAAAAAGCAAAATATAACCCAATAAAATATTTTGGAACTTCTGCGTTTTAACAATTAATGTTTTGTTTATAAAGGTATTTTTATAGAGATTTATAAATGTGCCAAAATCAACGATTTCGCAATCTCTCCGAACCTCAATTTTAAACCCAAAATATAACCCAATAAAATATTTTGGAACTTCTGCGTTTCAATATTTTTGGATTTGAAATAAAAAATCTTATATATAGTTATATGTCTTCTAAAGCTGAACTAGAGAGACAACTAGCTGAACTACAGATAAAAATGGCTGAAGTACAGAGACAAATAGATGAACAGTCTAAAGAAATTAATATATTTAAAAATGCTGGTATAGACCCAAATACTCCGCTTCCAGAACCAATTGATAAAGAAATTAGTGAATTATACAATAAACGTTATGGAAACTCAAAAGGCGGAAACAGCAGAAAATCTAAACGTAATAAAAAATTAAAAGGTAGAAATAAAAAACGCGGTATTTCAAAAAGACAATATAAACATATATAATTTTCACCTCTTTATTTTGGAACCTCGGAGAGATTTTAACTTTAATTCTTTTTTATTTTGAATACACGATTTAATTTTTCCTTCTGGAATCCCATATTTTTCCGAATATTTCTTAATCATATTGTTAACTAATATGAGAGAAGTTGGTTTACTATTAAGCAATACATATTTTTCAATACCATCAACTGTATTCATATTACAAAATGACTTGGCACATACACCCAACAAAGCAAATAAAAGAAACAATAACAACATTTTTATTTTTACATTTAAAAATCTGGAAAAAATAAAAATCAATTTTTAACTATGTAAAACAAATCTCTGAACATATATAAATGTCATTTAGCGATTATATTCAATTACGTAAACTGAAAGAAACCAAAAATACATATCCTTATTTAAGTTCTTCAAACTATGCCGAACATAAAAAACTCTGCGCAGTATTAGATACTCCAGAAGTAGATGAATATGGTGACACAGTTCCACAAAGTTTATTTAAAATACCGATTTTGGATGATATGAATGAATGTACGCCAAATACTTATACTGGAAAAATCTCTACACCAGTTATTTATTCAACCCCGCGAATAACAACACAAAATGTTAAGACATCTAAGCATCAAAGATTTTAATCAACCAAAGATTTTAATTAATAAATATATATAGATGAAAAAATATAGTTTAAAAAAAAAAGGTAAAAACAGAAAAAGAGGTGGAACCAAGAACAAAAAAGAAAAATCAGAAAAATCAAAAAGCATCTCTATTGATTCAATATTTAAACTTGCACCAGTATCACCAGAAAAAAAAATACGCAAAAAGATTTTTACAATAATGACCTTTAATGTTGAATCTTGGCTCAATCTAATCAGACCATCATATAATCAGGACAAAACATATAATGATATCGAGACTGATACTATTCGCAACTCATTTAAAGACTATTTACAATCGCCAACCATTCAAAATACCAACCAAAAATGGCAACAATTGAAAACTATAATTTCCAATGTAGATATTTTATGTGTACAAGAAGATGCACTAATCGGAGAAGGTCGTGTAGTAAATCCACAAGAATATAAAATTAGTGATGAACCACAAACAAACTTTATTGAAAATATTGGAGAGCTTAAATTGGTTTCTTCTTGTAAATCACATCCATATTTATGGCCGGACACACTTGGTCTCTATTATTCTGGAAGCAAACTTTCAAATACAATATATTCAAAATATGATGGTGAGCCCAAACTATCAATACCCGCACAACTTACAATAGATAAAATCCAAACCATTAATAATGAAGGAAAAAATCATCACAGATGTTGGGCTGTAAGCGAACTAGAAATAGTTGAAGGCAAACCACCAATAAAAGTCGCAACAATTCATTTGAGTGGTGGCCGTTTTGATGATATTAACAGTTTAGAAGGCAACAACTATATTATAAAAATACGACAAGTTATGGAACTGATTAAAAGAGAAAAGCCAGATATTATTTGTGGCGACCTTAATACAAAATTGAGACCACCTGAAGGCGAAGATGCCTATTTTTTAAGCCTACCATACAATGGAAAGTTTGTTCGCGATTATGTTGATAATAATGAAAGAATACAAGATTGGAGAGCCTTCTACAATTCTATATACGACCATATTTTAAATAATACTCCATTATCTCAAAATATTTCAATTTATGATAAATGGTATATATGGATGTATGGTTTGGATTTTGTTTTTAAAGACATTATGTTGGCAAGCCGTTTGCTTACATTTCCATATAGTTCTGCTGAAAATAATAGAGATACAACTATTTTTGGAGGAATTGTTGATATGATTTATTATAATCCACAAAGAATGATTTGTGAAAGTACTAATGTTGTAGATGGTGTTATTATTCCAGGACAAAGAATCTTAAGCGATCACGCACCGGTAAAAGCAACTTTCTCACTAATCAAATAAAAATAAAGAAATATTATATTATTTCTTTATTTCTTTCTCTTTCTCTCATTCACTATTTTTTTCCAAGAGGGACAAAATTAGGATTATGATCAATTGCGTTTAATAAACGGATTTGGGCTTTGGCTTTCTTCATTGTGGTACATTTGGAAAGAGTGCGTCTCTTTTTTCCTTTGGCTTTTTTGACAGAATAGCAATTTTTACGAGGGACTTTGCGAATGGTGTAAGGCATTATATTATAGTACACTATTTTCTTTTTGTTTTTCTTCTTTTTGTTTTTCTTCTCCTTGTTTTTTGCTTGCCTCCAATATATTCATTCATATCTGCTATTACATTTGGTTCTAAATATGTACCATATTTATCATAAACATTTTGGTTAATATCCATAATAGCATATTTTTTTAAAACTATATTAAACTTTGGATTATTTGAATTACGCATTAAATAACCATATTCTTTTGTATTTTTATCCAACTTACCTGTTGAAAATAAATAATCTAAAAGTTCTGGTTTACCATTTTCGGCAAGTTTTGTTGCGTAATATATTGGACTCATTGGAATAAAAATATTACCATTATCTATAACTTTTTTATTAATATCTGCACCATTATTAACTAAAAGTTTCACTAGTTCAATATCATTATTTATACAAGCAATTAATAAAGGTGTTCTTCTATTAGCCTCTATATTTACATCTGCTCCATTATCTATTAAATATTGTGGAAGATTATCATCTTTTTCAATAAGTCCAATATCAATAGCATATTTTCGTGTTCCTTTATGTTCACTGCACGCATACATTAATGCTGTTTGTGGATATTTTTTACTTGTACGATTTATAAGATTATATATTTCATTACCCCAAAGATCATATTCTGGAACAAATGTTTTAACAGCTTCAAAATCATAATCTTTTACTGCCTCTATAAAATCTTCAAATATTTTATCATATTTGTCTTCAATTGGTGATGCCCAATGTATATTAATTCTTCCAAACATTTATATTATATAATTATATTATTGAGAACGATTCATATTAGAAAATAAATTAATAATATCCAAATAATAATCCATTGATGCCGTAACAAAATCACCTTCATAATAGTCCGCTCGTTTTAAAATATTGTTGGTATCATACGCAACATATAACGAAAAAATAATAATTCCAATTCCGGATAAAATTTTCTTATACTTATCTGTTTTATCAGTAAACATTGCTGTAATACGTGCCATTAAGAGTGAAAGAAGAGCAAAAAATAGCACACTCCCAACTTTTTCTCCAAGAATAGGAAGCAAACCACCTACAATAAACATAATGGCAAATACACCCATTGCCCCTAAAATACTATTACGTATTACTTCCTCGCCATATTTCTTTTTGTAAATAGTATAATTTTTACCCATTAAGTATGAAAATCCAGCAAAAAGAATGAGTTTGATCCAATAAGGCAAATTGGTTCCAGCAATTACAAATAGTAATATTAATGATCCAATAAAATTGAGTATTTTATATTCAGGAATAGAAGAGTTTTCCATAACATAATAAGTTATTCCAAGTTGGGCAAATAAATTGGCAAAAATCTTTGCTAAAAATGCGCGATTTTTTATAACCAATGACACTATATTTGGAGCACCACCTTTTTGAATAATAAAATCTTTGGCAAATATTGATGAGACAACCATATATATATTTATTATACAATAAATATATAAACACATCGATTACAATCATTAATGAATCCAATTAGTGAAGAACAAGCAGTTGTTCTGAAACATATAAAAGCGGGAGAAAACGCAGTTGTAGATGCGGTTGCCGGTTCTGGCAAATCTACAACTGTTCTTTCTATTGCTGCCGCAATGAAAACATCCAAAATAATCCAATTTACATATAATTCAATGTTGCGTTGCGAAATTAAAGAGAAAACCGATATACTCGGAATCGCCAATTTAGATGTCCACACATATCACAGCATGGCAGTAAAATATTATAATTCGTCAGCATATACTGACACAGGGATTCGCCATATTTTGGCAAATAAGACAAAACCGCGTATTAGGATTCCAAAGAAGGATATTGTAGTTATTGATGAGGCACAAGACATGACACCTCTCTACTTTCAATTGGTAGTAAAACTAACAATGGATATGAATCATCCTTTTCAACTTATTGTTCTTGGCGATTTTATGCAAGGTCTCTACGAGTTTAAAGGCGCAGATACCCGATTCTTAACATTGGCACAGCATTTCTGGAATCATCATCCACTTATTAAATCTAAGATTTTCAATGCTTGTAGTTTAAATACTTCTTATCGCATAACCAATCAAATGTCTTCCTTCATAAATCAAGTATTATTGGGTGAAGACCGTCTTCTCACTTGTAGAGAAGGACCATTACCAGTATATTATTTGAGAAACAGTCGAAGAAATCTGGAAAACACGGTAGTATATCATATTAACCAGTTATTAGCAGATGGCGCATTACCAAGTGATATTTTTGTATTAGGTGCGTCGGTTAAGGGTCCAAATAGCCAAATCCGCAAAATGGAAAATATATTGGTCAGTCAAGGCATTCCGTGCCATGTTCCAATGTTTGAATCTGATAATGTAGATGAGAAAATTATCCAGAAGAAATTAGTGTTCTCTACATTTCATAGTGTAAAGGGACGACAAAGAAAATATGTATTTGTAATGGGATTTGAGAAAGGATATATGAGATTTTATGGAAAAGATTTGCCACAGGATAAATGTCCGAGCACACTATATGTTGCAACAACGCGGGCAACGCACGGGCTTTTTATTTTAGAGCGGAATGATTTTGAAACGGACAAACCGTTGGAGTTTTTGAAGAAAAGTCATTTTGAAATGAAGAAGATGCCGGAAATCGAGTTTAAAGGGTCGCCGTATTTTCCAATGTATGAATCAGTAGAGAAGCCAGCAGAAGAGGCAGTAAAACACTATATTACGCCAACCGATTTAATCAAGTTTATTCCAGAAAGTGTTTTGGAAGAGATTACACCATATTTGGATAAAATGTTTAAAGTAGTAAAAGAGAAGTCCGCTGAAATTAATATACCAACTGTTGTAGAGACGTATCAAGGATATTTTGAAGAAGTCAGTGATTTAAATGGATTAGCAATTCCGGCAATGTATTATGACTATTTATCGAGTATATGGGAAGAAGGTGCTACAAATGTTCTCTACCAGAGTATTTTAATATTATTGGATGAGTTTAAAGAACATGAACATAAATATTTGAAAGAGATAGCAAGTAAACTTCCGGCAACATTTTCTAAACCAGCTGATTATCTATTTTTGGCAAATGTTTATATTGCGTTTCAAGAGAAATTGTATTTTAAATTAAAACAAATTGGAGAAAATGAATATGAATGGATTAGCGATTCAGCGCTGGAACGGTCGCGCAATAGGTTAGAGAAGACAATTGGCATTGAATGCGAAGAATGTAAACCATTAATAGAGAAAACAATTATTCATCAATCACAAGAACAAGAACATGAGAGAATTGACAAGTATTTGGAAGAATATTTTGAAGACGGTGTTCATTTTCGTTTTACGGCGCGGACAGATTTAATAACCTCGGAAACTGTGTGGGAAATCAAATGTGTAAGAGAAATAACAATGGATCATCAATTACAAGTAGTTATTTATGCGTGGCTCTATAAACTTCTTGAGTATCCTGAAAAGAAGTTTAAAATATTTAATATCCGAACCAATGAGGTTCAAGAATTAAATGCATCACAAGAAGAATTGGATTTTATTGTTATATCTCTATTACAAGGAAAGTATCAGAGAGAGAAAAAAATGACAGATCAAGAGTTTTTGGATTTTTTACGCCTTTCTTTGGCGTCTTGATCCTCTTCTTCGCTTAGACTTATTTTGTCTTTGGCGCTTGGATTTACCACCTTTATTTTCCTTTTTAGATTTAGCTTTTGGGGTTTCTTTAAGATATTTTGCTATACCTGACCACATTTCACTCTCCTTCTCAGGAGTATTGTAAACTCTATCCATATGTCCAGTTCCAGAAAAATTTGTTCTGTTTAAATCTCCATAATAAGGATTATGTGGTCCACTTACGTTCAGTTCTTTTCCGTCCATCTTATACATTAAGACTAGAAAAAAAATTACGTACACCAATTCCAATATCTTTCATTGTGGATTCGGCACTATCCATAAATGCGGGTTGTCTATAAAACTCTTCTAAAAGTTCTATATTATCACACATTGTAAAAATGCGTTTTGCCACCTCTTCTACATTATTGTAATTTAAAAAGAGAATCCGGTTTTTATTAAAAATCTTTTGGTCGATTGTATCTAAGTTTCCAAAATAAATGGGAATTGCTCCTCCAAGACAACACGCCATTAATTTCTCAGTTATATATCCAGGATGACATTCGCCAAAGTTTTCACTACAAATATGAAAAATAAACTTTTTAATATATTCGGCATTGCCAAGTCTATTAAGTTCTTCATTCGAACAATTATTTGCTAATTTTCCAGGACATGAAACTGGAAAACGTTTGGAAAGTTCTACCATAATAGGAATACGTGTATTTCCACTATCATGTCTATTTATTAATGTACAAAACTGTTTTCCATTTAATGAGCAAGTAGAAATATATGTATTTATTGCTTTATAATCAATATTTTGATTAAAGTAAATAGGATATTTTATCCATCTTCCAGGCTTATTTGAAATAGAGCCAATACAATAATGGTATAAGTCATTTTTAAAAAGTATATCAGTATATTGTGAAAATGTGAATCTACCAATTGGTTCACCAACATAAATGATTTTGACTCCTTTAAAGTTTAAAATAGTCTGCATATCTGATTCTTGAACAAAGTTGCCGATAACCAAAACATTGGCAATATTAATATTATCAACAATTTTGTCTTGAACACTTGGAAAAAATTGGGAAAGAATATTGGATTTGGAAAAACCTGGAAATCCTCTTTCAAATCCAATATGAAATAATCGGAGTGGCATAATAATATTATTATTATACCTCTTTATATTTTTCTCTATGTGTCTTATATAATGAGATTGCTTGAATATACCATATTAACATTAGTGGTTGCTTTTATAATCCAATTTTGGGTGTTAAGCATTTTGATGTCTGACAGACCGCAAAATACAGTGGGAAAATTATATTTGTCTATAATTTCTGCCTCTATTATGGGGATTTTAGAAGTAATGATTTATGACACATACAAGAGTGTGGTTTCACTATTTTATTATATTGTTTTGGGACTTTCTCTCTACATATCTATTTATTTATACAAGAATCAAAGTGGTATAGATGATGCGGATTATTTAAAACAGATGCTGGAGTCTAATGGTCGTGATATGTTTTTATCAAGAAAAGCATTGGAGAGAACAGAAAATACAAATGTACAAACAATAGCAAACAATGTTATTAATAGACGAAAGAGAGACATTGATGTAATTGAAAAAATGTTGAGTGATTCAGAGAAAAATGCCAAAGCAAAAATAACTAAATCTAATGTTTTTAATTATATGAATATTGGAAGACAAGACCCCCCAACAAAACAAAATCCAGAGAAAAAATCTCTATAAATATGACATAATATAACGGGCATTATGGTGTGGCGAATTATAAATACAAATGTCTAAGTTTACCAATTTATATTTTTGTATATAATTATTCCACAATTCGTGTAAATTGGGAAAATCATAATCATCCATAATTAATATAGTACCCTTATTTGATAAACGATAACTCTGTTCGATATCATTAGTTGCTACTTCGGTAGAATGACCTCCATCAATATGAATTAATTGGTATTTACCACAGGCTAATGGCAATGTTTTGGTACTATCTCCCAAAATAAGTTCTAATCTATTTCCAAAAAACTCTTTCAATTTATTATAACATGGTATAGTGTATGAATGTTCTCCCAAATCATAACACGTAATGTGAAGTTCTGGATTTGATAATAACATTAATAATGTTGAAAATCCAGAATTAAATCCAATTTCCATAGCCCATTTAATATTACGATTTAATACAAAATTACTAATATTTTTTGCTTTTAATAAAAACTTTTCTGTATATTCTGGTTGGTGATGTTGCATAAATATATTTCGTTCCAATGGTTCTCCACACTTATTTATAATAGGCATTAAATGTGTATCAATAAAATATTTGGCTTGAAAAATATTATTTACTATAGTAGAATCACGAATATGTATTAAATAATGTTTCATTCTTTCTATTTTATGAGTATAAATACCTGGTCCTGGTCCTCCTGGAAAATGATGAATTATTTTTGTACTATTTTGATCATCACTATTATTTACAGCATAGTCTTTTAAAATCTTGTTATCATACAGGTCATAATAAAACGCATTAAATACTATAAATGGTTGATCGTAAAATGACATTTGTTCCTTTCTTATATTGATATCATGCTTAATTGCCTTGAATAAATTGCATATAGTAATTCCAGTATTAAATAATAAAATACCACTTGTAAAAGCCGTTTTGTCTGAATATTTTTCTACATCTGAACTAAATAAATATTTTCCCCACCATCCAGTATCATCTATAATAGTTCCTTCTTCTAATGTGTATAATATATCTTTTTGACATAAGTTAAATATTGTATTTAATGAGGCTCTTACTATAATATCAGTATCTAAGTATAATACTTTATTATATTGTGAAATACAGTCAAAATTAAACAAATCAATGCGCGCACAGCAACCATCTGTAATCGAAGTATAATTGTCATTAATTACAAACTTAATGCGCTCACAATATAAATGGCTTTGTTTTATAATATTTTGAAAGTCAGTTGTAGTATAAATTAAAATATCCGTATTTGAATCTAATTCACCATAAATATGTATGCTTTCTAATAAAAGATAAAACATTTTAACATAATTAACATTTGTAAATATACAACAAAATACACAATTTTTCATTTATAAATATATTTTAATTAGTCTTTTATTTAGTTTGTATAAAAATAAAACTTATTATTTTATTTTTATATATAAGAATATGATAATTGTAGAATGCCCGAATTGTAAAATATCAATTGTTGTAGAGGAGCTTAATTGTCGCATTTTTCGGTGTGGTGTTCTCAAATCCAATAATACACAAATAAATCCTCATCTGGATAAAATAGGGTGCGATTCTCTCTACAATAGTGGATCAATTTATGGTTGTGGAAAACCATTTTATGTTGATATAAGTGGAAATGCCATTGTTTGTGATTATATTTGATTTATTGCTTTGCTTTACAATAGTCCGCTTTGCTTTACAATAGTCCGCTTTGCTTTAACCTCTATGAATAACAAGATTATGCGAATCTAAAACAAAACCACTACTATTCCACATTTGCGAAATATTATTAACTTCAACATTGCTATTTGTGTAAAATTGGATTTTTAAATTATCTACATCCGCTGGTTCCATTTTGGCAAACTTAACCGCATCCAAAACAATACCAAAAGCATCAATAATTGATACAGGCAACCTAGTTTTACAACGCATAATGCGATTAATCATTGTACTAAAATCACAATCAGACAAATCAACCCATTCACTATTAGGTCCAACAGCCAATACATTAAATCCAAATAGAGATTTGGATGCTATTGCGCAAGCCATTCCAATCGCATTGTATAACTGTTTCTCTTCCATTGACATATCTATCATTACAAAGTAATAATTTGGTTCAACATTAATATGTTTCTCTACATATGATAACCAATGAAGATTCATTATATTAATTTCTTCAGTCTTCTTCTCTCTTTCAAGCCTTAATATATGTTTGACCAACTTCCATACTGGAACATTATAACTGTATTTTTTCTTTGTAATTAGTTCCAAGTTTTCCTTATATTTATCGGAAAATTGTGCGCCATGAGTTTCAAATGCATTTTTATTATTAAATAACTGGGTTGTAGAGAGTTTTTCAGGGTCAATTTTGTCCCATTCATTTGCGCACTCTTTTATTTCAACTGTGTCTAATGCCTTATTAAGATTACTTACCATTTTGCGATACATCATTTTACATTTATTAAATGCCATTTTTTTTTGTTCGGGATTCTGTGCTGTTGAGCGAATAGCATTATATTCTGGATCATTATAGAGATCAACCAAAATATTAAACATCCACTTGCGCCCCTTAGTCTCTCTTGGCACCCATTTGGACGCATATGAAATAACTTTTCGCGCATCTGCGCCTTCTTCCGCATTTTTCCATGCCTCATTATCTTTCAACAACTGGTGATTGTAGATACAAATAATCGGATTTATAAACATATCTTTGCGTCCTTTTTCAGAATGTTTTGCAACATACTCACAATATGTGCGTATATCTCTCCACGAACCAATTTTTTCATTTACAATCATATAGATAACAAACACTGCCTTCATAGGAATTATTTGTTGGACTGTAAATAAGTATGAATAAGTCAAATCGCGAAGACCGCGACCAGAATGAATATTTCGTGTATATAAGATTGCGTCAATGATTTTTTCCATAATCTCAGAATAGTTTGACTTATATTCAACCAAGATTTGGTAAAGTTTTTCATTAATTGGAGTGCCATTGTAAGTTTCATGATACTTCAAATAATAGATGCGGTCATCAATAGAGGCATTGGAATCGTATATAGACAACATATTTGTATATATAGAAATAAAACATCTTTATATTTTTCTACGAGTATATTTTTGAGGTAGAGAAGAGAACATAACCTTTTTGGTTGTCTTTTGTCCGCCATATTGCTTAATACAAGACTTGCGCCGTTTAAACAAGAAAAATAGAGAGTTTAATGGGTGAAATATAAATATAGATTGGGGAATATTTATATCAGAAATAATAGGCAAAGTGCGGAAGAAGGGTGTTTTCTCTGTTTCAATATATTTAATATTTTCGGGTTCTAAATCTACAATAAATAGAGATAGTTCAGAAAACACATAGTTTATGTTTGATTCATGTTTTTTCTCTTCAATTATAGCCAATAGATCTGATTCAGATAAAGTTTGATTAGACAAATCACTAAATATGTGCTTTTCGGTTTTTATATTAATAATGGAATCATTGGCATCCACATAACAAAAATGAAAATGAATATATTCAAGTGGTTCTCTCGTATAATTCATTTTTATATTTAATAATTTCTTTTGCTCTTGTATCCATTGCTCATCTTCATCCATTTATATTTTGAGAATAATTTGAAAAAAAGTTTTAAACGCCGGTCAAAAAGAGGGAAGGATCAAAAGGAAAATTATGATTTTTCTATATTAAAGGGAGGGGGGTCGTAGGGGGAACCGTAGGTTCCCCTACTTTACATATTAAAAGTGGTAGAGTCAACAACATCTAATATATTTGCTTTCTTAATATTCCACTGGCGATGATAAGGAGGACTATTTGCGTTCGAAACCCAGTAAGATCGCGAAGGTTGAATAAATGGTGTACAAGGATGTTGTCCCTTATAGCAAGCAACTTTATATTTGGCAGGAATAGAGAGAGATGTTGCTTCCGCAGAAGACATTTGAAACTTTGTAGGAACATTTGGAACACTAATCAAAGGAACATCTGAATTAAGTACTGGATGAATAACTGGGCCCTCATATGTATTTGCTGGACATGTGTTAGTTCGTCCAACCAATATACTATTTATGGTTAATGGTTTTGCTATACCATTGCCATATGTAGAAGTAGAACATTTTACCGCTTTTAGATTTAAATTGTGAACATAGTTTTCGTAAGAAACTTGGGGTAAATTAACAGTACTTGCTGTATTGATATGATAGTTCTGAAGAAGTTTTGTTTTTTTCAATGTAATATAATCACCGGCTGACATATATAAGAACAATAGAGAAAAAACAAATATAAAGGGTGTTTATATAAATATATGTCTCTAAACAGCAATACGCGCGGAAAGCGTTTTTATTTTTTTAACTAGATGAAATATCATCTCAATGTGGATGAAATATCATCTCAATGTGGATGAAATATCATCTCAATGTGGATGAAATATCATCTC
>JACCEB011518505.1_pt1 | contig 61050 bp, 94 predicted proteins | sample 7454761 | NCBI WGS metagenome assembly JACCEB01 (sample SAMN15323454, study PRJNA562643) | freshwater metagenome | isolation source: river surface water | place: USA:Blue River Watershed | collected 2017-08-18
ATTTGGTGAGATGGCAAGTTGCTCATTCTATCCAGCACACCACATGACCATGGGCGAAGGCGGTTATGTCGCGTGTAACACTTATGAACTAGAAGTTATCCTTCGCAGTTTCCGTGAGTGGGGTCGTCGTCGCTACTGTGTAGGACCAGAGGCTAACAAACTAAAGTGTGGATCATGTGGCAAACGCTTTAGCGAGTGGATTCCTACAATGCCAGGCGAAATCTTTGATCACAAATATGTCTACGACGAAATCGGCTACAACCTAAAGCCTATTGAAGTACAAGGTGCTATGGGACTAGAGCAATTGAAAAAGTTACCCGAGATTCACGCACTACGCAGACGCAACTATCAATTGTTGTTTGACATCTATAGCAAGTACGAAGAGTTTTTTCACTTGCCCAGAGCACAGGCTAAGAGTGATCCAAGTTGGTTTGCGTTCCCTCTTACTATTCGTAAGGATGCCCCGTTCAAGCGAGACGACATTATCGACTTCCTAGAAGAGCGTAAGATTCAAACTCGTCCATACTTTGCCGGCAACATTATGTTGCAGCCTGCATATAGTCATTTAATGGATCCAGAAGATGCTCGTGACAACTTCCCAGTAGCAACAATGGTAATGACTAATACTTTCTTCCACGGAACGAGTCCAGTTATTACTCCGGAGCAGATTGCTTACATCGGCGAAACAGTAGATAGTTTCATGAGTTTATTTGTATGAAAATTTTTATAACAGGTAGCACAGGGTTTATAGGACAGAACCTTGTGCAATTTTATAAAGATCACGACGTGTTTGAGTTTAAACGATACATGAATATCGAAGGCAAACTTGATTACTTTAAGCCAGATCTTATAATTAACTGTGCGGCGGAAATTTACGACAAAGAAAAGATGTGGGCTGCAAATGTTGAGCTTACTAAAACTTGTTTAGATCATTGTCTAGAAAGGCCGTCTACAGCAATGATACAGTTAGGCTCGAGCTCTGAATACGGTCCAGATTATAGCAGAGCCACAATGGAAACTGACACTTTAAATCCTGTAGACATGTATGCAGGCACAAAAGGAATAGCGTCTACTCTTTGTCAAACCTACGGTAATGTTTACAAAACAGATGTAACAGTTATTCGTCCTTACAGCCCTTATGGTCCTGGTGAGCGTCCTCATAGATTATTTCCTAATTTATGGAAATCATTTAAACTTAATCGTCCTATGAATCTAGTAATGGGCGTTCACGATTTTTGCTATATCGATGATTTTGTAGAAGCATTAGATACTGTAGTACAAAGCGACCGGAGACATCCTGGAGAAACATTAAATGTAAGTTCGGGGATTGAAACAAACAATCTGCAAGTCCTCGAAGCATTTAAGAAAGTAACAGGACTAGAAGGCAATGTTACTATTGATGAAAAATTTGTCACCCAACGTACCTGGAGATGTGATAATACAAAAATTAGATTAAGGTACGGCTGGAGCCCAAAGACATCTTTAGAACAGGGTATTAAATTATTTTTAGAAAGGGCAAATTATGAATGATGTTGAACGTAGAGTTGTTGATATCAGTTACAAAGAAAAAATAGGACACCTTAGTTCTAATCTTAACGCCGTTAATATCATCGAAGAAATTTACAAAACTAAAAAGGCAAACGAGCCTTTTATTTTAAGCTCGGGACATGCAGCCCTAGCACTTTATGTTGTATTGGAGAAATATGAAAAACAGAACGCTGAAAGACTCTTTCAAACTCATGGAGTCCATCCTCATCGCGATATTGGCAGTGGTATATTTTGTAGTACTGGCAGTCTCGGAATGGGTCTTACGGTAGCCACAGGCTATGCGCTAGCAGATAGAACAAGAGATGTTTATTGTTTAATCAGCGACGGTGAAGCAGGAGAAGGATCAATTTGGGAAGCACTACGTTTTGCCTATGAAGCAAAACTAGATAACCTAAAAGTATATGCTAACGTAAATGGTATGATTGCCTACGATATGATTGATAGAGAATATATCAATACTAGACTAAAAGCATTCTTACCTAGCATTAGAATTAGAAATACAGAACCTCCTAAGTGGCCTTTTGCCGAAGGTATCTTAACTCACTACTATGTACTAAAGCCAGAGGACTACGAATCACTATGAGAAACTTATTTGGAGAACTGTTAGCAGACAGTATCAAGAACGATGAACGCCTTTGGTTACTTACAGGAGACCTAGGGTTTGGTGTATTAAACAAAGCTCGTGAAGTTGCCCACGATCGTGCATACAATGTAGGAGCCGCTGAACAGTTAATGTTAGGAGCCGCAGTTGGATTAACACATAACGGAAAGATTCCTATTTGTTATAGCATTACACCGTTTGTTATTTTCCGTCCCTATGAATGGCTACGTAATTATCTTAATCATGAAGGTGCTCCTGTTAAACTAGTAGGCGCAGGGCGCGACAAAGATTACGGACACCTAGGATTTAGTCATTGGGCAGTAGACGATGAAGATGCTCTCAGAGCATTTCCTAACATCCAGATTTTTAAACCTAAAGACGAAGCAGAGTTAAGTAGTATGTGGCAGGACTACTTGTATAATGACAAGCCCTGCTATTTGAACATTTTAAGAAAAGCATGAAGAAAATAGTATATGTTACAGGCTGCTTAGGCTTTATTGGATACCATGTCACTAAAGCCTGTTTAGATAAAGGATGGTACGTAAGGGGCGTAGACAAAGGCACCTATGCTGCCAATTGGAACTTACTTCCAGAACTAGAAAAGTACAAAAACTTTACGTTTGAACACAAAGACATTAACGACTTAGATAGAATTTACGACTGCGATTATTTTATCAATACAGCCGCAGAAACTCATGTCGATAACAGTTTAGAAGAAAGCGATTGTTTTGTACACAGTAATATTGATGGTGTTCACCATATACTAAAATTAATCAATCAAAAGAAATATCGTAAGCCAGTGTTGCTACATTTTAGTACAGATGAAGTCTACGGTGATATCGAAGAAGGTAGTCATACTGAGGAAGATCGTCTTTCTCCTAGTAATCCCTATTCGGCAACTAAGGCGGCTGCTGATATGTTAATTATGGCCTGGGGCCGCAGTCACAAACTTCCTTATGTTATTGTGCGTCCTACTAATAACTATGGTATCGGGCAATATGTTGAAAAACTTATTCCTAAGAGTTGTAAGTTCTTAACAGTAGGTAAGAAGATTGATTTACACAATAACGGCACTCCAGTAAGAACATGGCTACATGCTAGCGATACTGCCAATGCTGTGGTTACGATTATCGAAGCAGGTGTTGTTAACGAAATCTATAACATCAGTGGTCCTTATCAAACTGAGAATATTAATGTAGTTAAGAAGATTTTAGAACTACACGGACATACTGGCGATCCATTTGATTACATCACTCATATGGAACGACAAGGGCAGGATGTACGTTATAGTATTGCTGACTTTAAATTACGAGCATTAGGGTGGACTCCTAAGGCTGTATTTGACGATGAGTTGAAAAAGATAGTAGATTACTACAAAAACAATTTTATATGGTAACAAAAAAGCCCCTTTCGGGGCTTTTTTAATTTGCTACTACTTTTGATACACTGTTCATTACTGCGGCAATACGTCCAATGTCACGAAGTTGTTCTACTGTGTAGCCTTCCTTCTTGAGTGTTTCGTAGTGCGCCTTAACACAGAAATGACACTTACCAACAATACTTGCGGCCAAACTATAAGCCTCAAAACGTGCCTTAGTAGTTCCGCCATGACTTGCAATAGCATTCATGCGTAACTGTGCTGGCAATCCTTTAAGTTGTTCGTCGTCTGCCATTTCAACATATGGATACCATACATTGTTCTGTGCCATAATGCTAGCGGCCGTTAAGGCAGCATCTGCTTCTTTACGATCTGCTAGTTGGCTATGGACCCAAGTCCATAGTTTACTGTTTCCTGTAGCAAAAGCCGCCGCAAGGGCAATCGCTTCTGCTTCTTCGACTGGCAACGAACTACGCTTAATTACTGCGTCAATGTTTAATTTGGTATCCTTTGCGTACTCGGGAATACTGTTTTCTTTAAGTGCGTCTACCCATGCTGTCATTTTAAAATCTCCCTGATGCTAAAACTATTTTACAAATGTGTTCTAAACGTTCAATGTGTTCAAACGCCCGCCATGGGCTAGTGTCAATTGCTACCACACCATGCCCTTTGATGCCCACAATGTCGTAAGCAATGTTTCCGTAATCGTCAAGTTTGAGTTTCTCATGACATTGATCAGCAAGTGCTTGACTGATAGGAGGTACATCGCCTACATTAGGTGCTACTTTGGTATAACGACTTAGTTCTGGAAAGTCGTTGACAATAGTACTTAGGTCAATACCAGCGTGCATAGCGGCAACACAGTATGTGGGATGTAGATGTACTACAACTCTAACATCATTACTATGTTGACCCATGGCACGTTGTAAACCAAAATGCAAAGGAATCTCACCGCTGGGCTTTAAATTTGAACTTATGTCAGTGTAGAACTCTTCTTGCCATAACAAGCCGTGAATGCTAATCTTCTTAAACTGGTCAGGCTGTAGTGTTTGCTTACGAACACCACTAGGTGTGATATAAAAATGATCACGGTCGTGGTGTCGTATGCTGACATTACCATCGCGACTGGTAATCCAGTTACGCTTGTAGGCTTCTACAAGAGTTTCGCAGATGGTTTCTAACATTATAGAGTCTCGCCGCCAATTGTGCGGTTACAAGCACATAGCTCGCCAGTTTGTAGCGCATCTAAAACACGAAGTGTTTCTTCTGGGCTACGACCAACGTTTAAGTTGTTTACAGTAACGTGCTGGATTTCGTTGTTAGGATCAACAATGAAAGTAGCACGAAGTGCGGCGCCTGCCGGGGCATACATTACACCTAACTGCTCAATCAAGCTCAACTCACCACGCTGTGTGTCGGCAAACTGATGGTGTGTGATCTTTTGTAGATCTGGGTGTGCCTTTTGCCAGGCTACTTTACAGAACTCATTGTCTGTGCTACCTGTTAGCAATACTGCATCACGGTCAGCAAAATCACTTGCTAGTTTGTCGTAGGCTACAATTTCTGTAGGGCATACAAATGTAAAGTCTTTTGGATAGTAAACAATTACTTTCCACTTGCCTTCAAAACTATTTTCTGTAATAGTATAGAAAGCATCTTCTGGTTGTCCGGGCTTAACACCTGTAACTGCAAATGGGGCTAACTTATCACCAACTGTTTTCATTTAATTCTCCTTTGTGTGTGAAATGAAATGTTTGCAGAACTATTCTGCATTGTTTTATTGTACATTTATTTAATATAGAAATCAACTAAAAACTCATGGTTTTCCATTGTATTTTCCTATTACGTTCATAGTTGAAACTTTGTCCAAAAAAAAGCCCGCCGAAGCGGGCTTTGGAGTTGTATAATTTAAAAATTATAATTCTGGATGTTCTTCTTGCATAGGCATTAGTTTGCCCGAAGAAGACATAGCCACCGGAGCAGGACCTGCTGGTTGGAAAGATTGTGCAGGCGCCATTGAAGGCATACCACCGAACGGTGAAGGACCATTCATACCCATCGGTGTTGCTGGCCTAAAAGTTGACCCCATTGCACCCATTGTAGGCGCAGGACTCATAGGGGGCGGTGCTAACGGAGCACTAGGTTTTGGTGCCGCTGTTGCCGCTGCCAATGCTTTTTCCTGTAGGTCCTTATTTCCTCCTGCTAGCATAATACCAGAAAGCGTACCAGTTAAGAATGTAGCGATAGGAACAATAAGTTCAAAGAACTTTTGATCAATTGGGCTAATAGCGTTTAATGGTTGTGTTACAAAAATAAGAGAATATAATACAACAAACACAATGCCTGTTAGTGTTAGTGCTAGACAAATTCCAATAAAGAACTTTAATCTAGCCATTAATTGTTCTTCGGTATAAATGAAGTTATCTGCTGGTGCAGGCGCTTCTTCTTTTTTCAATATATTCAAATTCATTTGCATACTCCTGTTGCTGGTGCTTGTGCTGGTGCTGGATTAACTACTGCACCTGCAGGTTTTTGGTCACTAGGTGGTCCTAGTCTTGGATCACGCTGACCTTTAAAAATATGCTCTGGACATGTTCTAGTCACATCGCACAATGGCATTTTACAGAATTCTTTATCCCAATTCGCTGGATCTTGACAAGGATAGCGGAACCTATCTCCTCCGAAAATAGCAAGCCCGATCGGAAGTGCTATTAACAAAGCGAGCCATTTAAACATTTTCTTATCACTTTGCATTGTGTGCCCCTAAGTTATTGTGTATGTATTTAACAGATTTTGGACATAAATACCATAACACTAAGGAGCGTTTTATGGATTTAGGATCTGTTTTTAAATTTATAGGGGACGTAGGGTTCCCTATTGCTGCCGCCCTGGGCGCCGGGTATTTTGTGTTTTTAACACTAAAATTCATCCTAGAGGGCGTTTCGGGTAGTATCAAGGGCATGGCTGGTATTATTACAGCCCTAGATAATCGTGTAAAAACTATGAATCACGACGTTATACGTATTGATGCTATAGTTTCTAACGCATTAGGTTTAAAGCCTGATGTGGATAGAATTGCTCGAGCAGATGGCAAAAATGATGCCCGTCGTGACTAAAGATCCTAGGGAATGGACTTCAGAAGAACGCTATTGGGTAATAACACACAGATATGAATGGATACAATGCTGTTTAGATTATTTTGAAGAAGAAAAGAAAAATAGAAAGTTGTTAGAATTTGTTGAAAGCAAAAAGAATGATACACATTGATTTTACCTGGGATTTAAGTCGAGACGGAATACTTCTAGACGAAGAGCTCAATATTGATAAGTTAGGTTGGAAAGGCGGAGATTATTTCAAGATAGTCAATATTAACGGCCGAGTATGGTTAAAGAAAGTAGATAACTTGGAAAAATTCTTAGCATCGGGAGTACAAAATGTTCAAACAAGATAAATGGGAAACATGGTATGACAATTTACCCAGCCATACTAAAGAGTGGCTAAAAAAGCAACCAGTGTGGCACGACAGAGATATGTTTAAAGCACTTGCTGTCGGAATACTAATTGGTATTATTATAGGAGCATCATTGTAATGAATGAACTAGCAGATTTAGTAGGCAAATATGGGTTCCCTATTATTGCAGCCGGAGGTATGGGTTACTTTGTTTTCTTTGTATGGAAATGGGCCAGTGAAGATGTTAAACCTACATTAAGTGAAGCGAATAAAGTTTTGATTGCTCTTATCGATCGTATTCGTATGTTGGATAACGATCTTATTCGACTACAACAAAAGGTTAATGTTGTGCTACATTTACGCGGTAAGATTATTGAAGGCGAGCGTGTTGTAGAACAACAGAAAACTGAGCGCGAAGCAGATACTAAATTTAGAGAAGCAATTGAAGCAGATGAAACACCTATAAAGAGAAGAGACGATATATAATGTCTTAAATACTTAATGTTTGAATTATTATATACTTTAATAGTGACACATATTACCATAGTATGTGTCACTTTATTTTTACATAGAGGACAGGCACATAGAGGAATAGAGTTCCATCCTGTGTTAAGTCACTTTATGAGATTCTGGTTATGGTTAACAACTGGCATGGTTACTAAACAGTGGGTCGCAATACATCGTAAACATCATAGATTTACAGATGCCGAGGGCGATCCGCACAGTCCTGTACTCTACGGGATTCAAAACATTTTATTCAAAGGTGTTGGATACTACTATCGATCAGGAAAAGATGCTCAAATGATAATGAGTTATGGCAAAGGAACTCCTGACGATTGGTTAGAGCGTAAAGTTTACACCCCATGGCCGTGGCTAGGTATTAGTCTAATGCTGATCGTAGATCTTGTTCTTTTCGGACCATGGGGGTTCTTAGTATGGGGTGTTCAGATGATTTGGATACCGTGGTGGGCCGCTGGAGTTATTAACGGTCTAGGACACTGGTGGGGTTATCGAAATACTAAAACTAAAGATAGTAGTACCAATCTTCTTCCTTGGGGCATCATCATTGGCGGCGAAGAGTTGCACAACAATCATCACGCTGAACCAGGTAACCCTAAACTTAGCCGACGCTGGTTTGAGTTTGACATAGGCTGGCTCTGGTTAAAGTTATTTAGATTATTAAAACTTGCTAAGATCCGCAACGAAGTCTAATAGTAATATATGATGATAGCCGTTATGATAATGCGGCTTCATCCAACTATAGGAATCATACCAATGTTGCTCACTTTCCGGATGACATCCTATTAATCCTATGTTATTTTGTATGATGGCCATAGGATCATTGTTTGCGTATCGAGCAACTGTTTTAAAGTTTCCTTTTCCTACAAACGCACACCCGTCATAGAAATACATATTGGTTGGTACATCTTGCCATGTAACCGATATATTCTTTGCGTGTGGCCGGTGTGTATCTGTATTGGGTTGAGTAATGTATTGAACAGCGTCAACACCGTCTAAAATATCGAAGTAATGTTTTCCTGCCCAGTAAGCACCCATACATATTCCAAGGTACTTTCCGCCGTTACGAATGAATTTTCTCAGTGACGATGTATTTTCTCGTGTTAGATAATCAAACGAATTAGCGTCACCGAAGCCGCCGGGAAAACATACAATATCAACATCGTCGAAGAAGTTGTTTTCTAGTTCGTGCCTAGTGAATATTTTAAAACGATAATAAGGACTAAGTGCTTTAATTATACCATTGCCCGACTGTATGGAACACATGGGTTGATGTATAAACAAAGCAATAGTTTTCATAAGTTATTTTTCGTGTGCTATCCATTCACCATTCCAATCTGCCGGTAAGTCCTGTGTTTGCATAAACTCACAACGTTCAATCCAAATCTTATAGTACTTGTCCATCTGTCCGTCAAATGACCCTTTTAATTCTTGGCATAAGATAGACGCAGCGTGGAATTGTTTTTCTTTATACAACTCGTGCATCTTAACGTGTGTCTTACGTGCGGCTTCATATTTTTCAATATCACCTTTTACACGTAATGCTGTATAGATTAAATCTGCTACTGTCTTTCCCTTTGGCTGTAAGTTGTCTAACATTAAGTAGAAGAAGTCGTCTTTAGTACGGTTGTATGTTTCAGCACCAATAATACATAGTACGCCATAAGCCTTGCAACGAGCTTCTAAACGGGCGGCTGTTGAAACCATGTCGCCTAAGATATCGTATCCATGTCTTGCTGTGCTACCCATTTCACCAATGTAGCCGTCACCTGTGTTACAACCCCAGCCCATTGCCGCTGGAGGTAAACCTTTTGCTTCCATTATCTTAGTATATGTATCTACTCGGTCTAACATTTCTAAACCAACTTTGACAATAGTATGTGCATGATTCTCATCTTCTAAAGGAGCACCATGTATGTGCATCGAAGCATCACCTACATACTTGAGTACCATACCATTAGCATCGATAATAGGAATAGTAATAGCATCCATATATCCGTTCATGTACTTGGCTAGTCCTTCGGGACCACCATTGCCCGGCTTGTCAAAATATTCACCGATAGGAGTAAAGCCACGCAAGTCTGAGAACATAACTGATACGTCTTTCTTAATTCCCTTCTTGATTAAGTCCGGATTCTCCTGTAACAGTCTAACAACCTCAGGTGAGCAATAGCCAGCAAACTGTTTCTTAATTGCCTGCTTCTGTAAAAACTCACTTACAAACTTGATGCCGTAGGCATGCAGAGCGACCAAGACTGTGCCACCAATAAAGGCAGTTGCGTCAAATAAAAATAAGTAGTTGCTGTAAGCATAACGACTAGCAATAAAGCCACCAATGCTGATAATAATAGTTGACGCCAATCCAACATATACCCACCTTGTTAAAAATAATAATAATAGTCCTGCACCTATTAAGGCGTATAATTCAACACCGTTAGCATAATCGGGTCGCTGAATATTTGTTTTATTAATCATCGTTGCCATAATAGCAGCCTGTACTTCATGAGGGAATACAGCACCTATTGATGTTGGAACAGGATTGCCGATACCGGCTGCTGTAGGACCTACAACAACAATAGCACCTCCGAAGTCTTTAGGCATGTTTGTAATACTTACTGACTTAGATTTTTGACTCCAGTCTATCCATACACGACCTAATTCGTCTGTAGGGATAATTCCGATGTCTCCGGCAAGACGCATTTTTTCTACACCGTTAGGTTGTAGTTTAACTTGGAATGTTGAGTTGCCTGTGGCAACTCTTAGTGATTCAAGTGCAAGTCCAGGATATAGTTTTCCGTCTACTGTAACAATAAGAGGAATACGACGATTAACACCATCGATCTCTGGCATAGTGTTTGTAATACCTATACCTGCGGCAGCGTTTTCAATTTGAGGTATATTAGCAATAAGTCCTGGATATTCAACTATCTGATCCATAAACTCAGAATTAACAACAGCACTGCCTGGTTGTCTTGGGATATTTTTAGTTTGCTGACTAGGAGTAGAACCTAGAACAACTGGATATTCTTTCATCGCTCCGGCAAGTACAGCATCACCTCCTGTACGATCTTTTTCTGGCATTAAGATATTAAGAACTACAAGCCCAGCATTACGTTCGTAAAGTTCTTTTATAATCTTAGCATATTCTGCCCTGGGCAAAGGCCATTGTCCGTACTTGTTTAATGCTGTTTCGTCTATGTTTACAGTATAGATATTATTTTCTGTAGGAGCACGGCTAGTAATTAATGTATCAAAATATCTTAACCTAATTGATTCTACAAAAGCAGGATCTTCCATCCTGACAAATCCAACAAGGGCAAGCGTTATAAGTGCAGTCCATGGAGAGACTAATATTTTTTTTAAATTGATTTTCATAGTAAGATATTTATGGACGTAAAAATAGGGCATTAAAACCCTATATTATTGTAATAGATGGCGCCTAGCGCAGAATTACTATCGCTGGGATTTTTAGGAACAAAAATATTTTTAAAATAACTTTTTAGTATTCTATGGGACCGTTGATTAAAAGCACAGCCCCCTGTAAAAACTATGTTATTGCTCATGCTAGAAAACGGACTTGAAAATTTTTCAATTTGCTCTTCAAACACTCGTTGTACACTAGCGGCAAAGTCTGCTCTGTCATGTTCGGGTATTTCCATGTCCCATATCCCTCGATGATTGTTACGAGCAAGGTATGATACTACTTGTTTATAGTACCGTTCACTATCTCCTTGAGAGCTCAACTCTGTTAGTCTGCTTTCTTCTTTACAGGGAATAAATCCTGCTACTTCGGTCATGGCTGAATAAAACAAACCTAAACTCCAAGGATAGCGATTAGCATGGAGTTTTTTAAGCCTTCCGTTGTAGTGCCATACAGTTAATGTATCCCATTCGCCTATAGCATCTGCAACTAACACCACACAGTCTTTAAATTTACTTTCATGAATAGCGTAAGCCGCATGGCTTCCATGATGGCTAGCATATTCTATAGGATAATGTGGAAAATTAAATTTATTAAGATATAATCTAGGTATTTCTCGAAAGTTAATTGCATCTGACCATTGACCTGATCTTATCTGTCGCAGTTTCTTGCTCCAAGGATTTTCATACCAAACTATCTTATTAGGTATTCCTCTATCAAGAGCATCTTTAATAATGTTATGATTGAGATAGTTATCGCCTGGTATGTTGCTATACTCGCTTGACCTTTTATTAAAAACAACCTGCCCGGCAGACATAACAGCAATGCCTGCATCATGATTGAGTGCGTTGATTCCCCAAATAGTCATTTGTATATAAACGGATCTCTTTTTCTTAATTCTTTAAGTTTTTTCTTTAACTTCTGCTTTTCTAAAAAATTAATTATTTTTTCTATTAATACTTTCAACATTTGTGTCGTATCCTTTTCCTGTTTCGAGTACACAAGCAATTATAGAGTTATATTGAACTAATGACCATGTTTTTGTTTTTTTGTTTAATAACATAACAACTATAAATTCTTCAGTTTTTCCAAACCATATAGGTTCTTCTTTATATTCTGTGCTCAATGTTAACAGAACAGTAGTTGCTTTATCGCACACCAACGGTTTTTCTACTATTACAGGTTCGGCAAAAGCAAAAGCGGGTAAGAGTAAAATACCTAATAAAAATTTGTGCATAGGTATTCCCTTAAAAACTTATTTAGTTTTTGGTTTTTGTTGTTGTTGATTTTTTTCTTTGCGCTTCTGTTCAATTAATCGATTAGTCATGTGACCTTTTTCTTTTTGATATTCACCGATTTGTTTATGCAGATGACGAAAGAATTCTTCGTCTGATTTATTCATATTATTGTCTTATTACAGTACTACAACCTGCAGGGTTTACACAGGTTTGTATAATTGAAAAAGATTTGCCACCAGTTTGTTGTAAGTCAATGCTTGCGGCACCTCCCCCGTTGGTTAGCTCGATAGTTGCTTTATTGATGGTATTACCAGTTTGGCTAGATGTAACTGAATTATTATTTCCAGTTAACTTAACATCTAGCAGATGATTTGCGTTCCCTGATTGTGTACTGTTGACAGTATTTATATCACCCACAACAATGCTAAACAGTATATGATTACCTGAACCATTTTGTGTGTGATTTACAGTATTGCCGTTACCTTGTATTTTAGTCTCAGCATAGTTTGAACCCCCGCCTGTATTATTTTGGTTTGTAGTAACGCTGTTCCCCCAGCCTGGAATTTCTTGTTTTAAGTAGTTGCTTCCAGTTTGAGTGTTATTAACAACGTTATTGTTTCCGTCTAATGTGAACTCAATTTTATTTTTAGTACCATCTTGTGTTATGTTTACTGTGTTGTTACTACCGTAAGTTTGTGTAATATATAATTCGTTATTATGTGGTTGTGTGCTATTGTTCCAATTATCGACTCTAGTTTGTTTAACATTAATGTCCGGAGATGCAACGTATGAGCTGCCACTGCCTATAACTTGATCTCCCGGAGCATTGCCTTGTGTAATAGTTCCGCCTTCAACTACCGGGCCTAAAATAACTGTCGTGCCTGTTACATCAACAACTGTACTATTTGAATAAACTAAACCACTGGTATCAACTGTGTTTGCTTCTGTTATCCAACCTGTAGTGAATGCTGAGTTAGGAACAGTCATACGGCCGGCACCATAGTCCCATTGGAATCTTAAACCATATCCATTTAGATCGTTCCAATACCATGCTTCAATATTGTATGTTTGTCCAGCAACTACATCAATCCAACCAGACGCAGTATAACCCCCGACTATGTTTTGTAACTGCCATGTTGATCTATCGTTAATAACATTTTGTCCGTTTATGTCTAAAACAAATCCATCATCACTGTTACTGTAAAAATATAATCTATAAACACTACCGGCAGGGTGTGCTGTAGTAATTGGAGCAGTAATTGTTCCTGAGTATGCTACAAGTGTTCCTTCACCCATTCCTGGAAAACTTCCGTTAGTTGGAACATAAATGCCGTTAGTAGTTATTCCGCTGGCTACTTGGTTATATGCCCCCGGTGATAGGTCAGGAACTCGATATGGTCCTAGCAAGTTTTTAACACAGCCTAACCAACCGCAGTTATATGTGTAAGCATCGAAGTCGTATACTTTAAAATTTAAACCTCGTAAGACATTCTGTGTCGTAGTGGTCGGATTCCCATTTGCTTCGATAGTAGTAACTCCGCTAGTGTTAACTGTATTAATTGGTGTTGTAGTTGTTGTTAGAACACCGTTTACAACCTTGTTAGTTACTACATTAGAAGCAACTTTAGTCTGATACAATGTTTCAGTTCCATTTGAACTTGTACTAGTTCCATCGCTATATGTTGTCGTAGTTACAGGTGTACGATATACAGTAGTTGTATTACCACTAGTAACTGTCCTTGTTGTATAAGTTACACTAGTTCCAGTTACTGTAGGAGCAGGGGCGGCGCCTGATGTTGCGCCCGTTCCAGCATTGGTTACTGTCATTGTACTATTGTATCCGCCAGCAGTACCACTAGTAGTACCACCTAATGGATCTGGACCACCACCGTATGCGTTAGCAACTAAACCAGTCGTACTAACACCTGGAGTACCGCTACTGTTTGCAATACAAGGATTACTTCCGCCCCATGCGCCCTGACACGCACCGAAGCCAGGGTTTGCAGTCCAACCTTGTGCTGTTATACCATTGTAAGGTCCGAACTCTGGGTTGTATGTTAAGTTGCCGCCACCGTTCAATGTAAATGTAGGGGCACGATACCATGGACCATAATCACCTGCCCAAAAACTACCATCAATACCATACATACTGATTCTAGCGTAGGCTACTTGCGATGCCTGTGCTGAAGTTAGTGTTGCACTAGTTGTTAATGTTGACCAAGGCACTGCTGTATCAATACAAGGATTGCCGCAGACAGCATTTGGGTTAGGCAGGTTAGCATTGTATGCTGACGCTACCTGAGTTATTAATCCGCCACTACTGTTAAAGAATTCTATTTTAACGTTGGCTGTATCACTTTGTCCTGCACGGCCGCCACCGTTGTGTGCTAGTACACTGAATGTGAATGTTCCACCTTGTTGCATCGTGCTGTTGAATACAACGTTTTGACTAATTGTAGTTGTGACATAAGCAGTAGCGATAGCATTATAATCCATAGTTTGACTATGTGAACTAATACACAGGGTTAAGGAAACAAGGAATTGTAATATACGTTTCATCATCTTTGTACTATGGTAATGATTGTGTTACCACCCTGGTTAATACGGTTTTTAAATTCAAAATTTCCTTGTGTTTGATAAATGGTTGTATTTTGTTCTTCTGGTACTCTAACGCATTGTGTATCACTTGCTGATTCTCTACACAACTCAATTTTAAAAGATTCTTTAACTACTACAATTCCACTTGATTTTTTGTAGTCGGGCAATACAGGATCTACTTCTTCTAACATTTTTTCATCTAGTTGATTGCCCACTATTTCGAATAAACTATCTAAGAAACTATTTTCTAAATAATTTCTTTCTAGGCTAGATGAAAATATTCTAGAATTCTGTTGGTCAAGGACATTGACAAGACCTTCTTCTTTAAGGAAATCTTGATCTAAAAAATTGAATATCTTTGTATCTTCTTGCGATCTTCTTAATTCTTTTGGCGGACTAACAATCATTAAATTGCCTATCGCCATTTCTGATAAATTTAAAATTACAGGATTCGACGGAGGAGCACTTCTGCTGTTTACACGAGTTACCTGAAAAGGCTGGTTTAATACTACTTTTCCTGCATCAGTTTCAACTTCGATCTCTCCTACTTTACAATTTTGTTCAATATCTTTAACAGACCTTGTTGGTCTATCTACAGGACAACTTGGTAATAAGACAATAGTACTTTGTCCTAGTTCTTCGACAGTTGCTGTAAAATCTGTTCCTCTGACAGCAATAGTAGCAGTAGGAGTACTTAATGCAACTTTGTTAGGACTGTTGTGTGCAATCTTTCCAGATGTGTATCTAACTGTTCCTAGAGCAATCTTTGCGCCTAATGCGCCTGTACCTTTTTTAGGGTCGTAGACAAAATCGTCAATAACAATTTTAGAATTTTCGTTGACCTGTACTTTTGTTTCGTCTTCAAAAGTAATATTCAACTTCCCTTGAGTAGTTTTAATAGCGTCATTCATTTCGACGCTTGTTCCTTTGGATGCCGTAATGGAGTCTTTGTTTCTATTAATCGTTCCTGGACTATTAATTTGTTCAGTAACTTTACCGACACCAGCGTTAGAGATCGTTGTGATCCCTAACGCCAATAGCATCAAAAAAAGTTTGATAACATTCATTCAACTCTCTTACTTTTGAATTATAGTATATGAATTATAATTTCCGTTTATTGCCAGATTAGCAGTATTGTCTTTAACACCTTGTTGTGTTATTGACACATTGTTGTGTCCGCCAGTAACATTTAATGTAGATATATGTCCTGTGGAAAAGCCTCCGCTCTGAGCAATACTAAAAATGTTATCGCTGCCAGTGACAGTCATGTTTACGGAATGATCAAATAATCCGCTTTGTGTAATAGTTGTATCGTTGTTACTGCCGTTGATGTTCATAGTAACTGATGCACCATTTACTCCATAAGCACTTTGTATAATATTAGTAATATTGGCAACGCCTATGCTTGTGATAGATACACTGCCTTTGTTACCTGTCATATTCAACGTGGTATCGTTGCCGCCTCCACCGGTTTGGTTTACTCCGATAGTAGTTTGGTCAGCATTTACTGTAGCGTCGAATTTGTTACCACTGCCGCCTGCTTGATTAACAGTAATGCCGTTGCCTGAACCTAACAAATTTAAATTTGTAATTGCGCTACCACCTGCTTGTGTTATACTAACAATATTGTTAGTACTAATTCCAGTTCCTGCATTATTACTGTTAATGTATGCTGTGTTACCACCACCGCTTGCTGTATATGTTAAGGTAATTCCGTTTCCACTTGTTACAGAAGTTCTAAGTCCTAAACTCAGAACGTTAGTTGCTCCTGTTTGATTAATTGTAACGGTCTGATGATTGCCGTCGAGTATAGCATGATCAGTATTTCCCCCAGCAGTGCCGTTGATAAGTATTCCCCTAAGTCTGTTCCCAGATCCATCCTGTGTAACAGAGATAGTAGAATAATCACCAGTTTGGTCAATATAAACGCTATTGTCAGCGGCGTTAGCATAACATCCAAATAAAATACTTAATGCTAATATTGTCTTTTTCATTTTTTAAAACACCTTTCGGCGCCCTCCTAACCTTTTAAAGGTTTATTTTTGTTTTGGTGGCTCGCTCCTTTCTGTTTGGCCTCTTCCATCATTTTTGTTGTCGCCGGACTTGTTGTCTGCGGCTTCTTCTTGTGAGTTTCTAATTTTCGAGGTCTCCGATTGAACCAACTCATCTTTCTTTACCTCCTTTTTAAAATCCCAGTGTCCTTTGCGTTCACCTTCTTTGATTAGTTCAACAACCGCAAGTTCAATTGCAGATTTCACAGCAAATGTTCCTGGTTCGTTTACTGTAACTCCAGTCTCTCCTTCGAAAGACTTAGTCCCAGCATCAAAGAATCTAAATGCAGTCAACCCGTCAGATGTACTAAGAATTGTCTTTTGTACTGTAACAGTTGCTAACACTTTTCCTGTGTTTACGCTAACAGCCCGTAAACTTACAGTTACCGTATCTTGACTCCACTGCGCCTGAGAACCAATTCCAAAAATCCTAGCCCCAGTGCCACCTGCATTTACAGTTGAGTCAAACCCTACGATTCCGCCCTCTAATATAACACCAGCAAATTGCATAGGTAACAACGGCTTTGCGTCTTTACCTTCATATGCCTCTCGCATTTGTCTTATTATTAATCTTTCTTTAGTTAAATTATCTATACCTACACGTTCAACAACTTCAAACCATTTACCTTTTCCTACGCTTTGTAATGCTTGAATTAAAAACGTTTCTCCGCCTTGTGTTACTGCTGTACTAAGGCTAGCCAAGTTTGGGCTAGGTTTTCTTTGTCCAGTTAAATCTTTAAATCCGTATACTGCAACACTTAAAGGTCTTCCAGCAGCAGGTTCAGATATAGTATCAAATTCTTTTTTAATATTGTTTGCTACTTCTGTCTTTGTAGGAGCAGCGTCAATCCATTCTACAGGCATTTGAGCGCATCCAGTTAATGCTAATATTGCTAAAGTTATTATTGTCTTTTTCATATTAGTTTCCTGGCATGTTAAACGATTCTAAAGGAACATAAATTTCAGTTGTACTACCGGAAGGATCTTTTACAGTTAATAATATGCATGTTCCGTTAGAAGAACCTGTACAGTTAAACGCATCATTAACTCTATTCCAACTAATAGTATTTCCTTGAAAGTTAATAGATCCTTGGCATGTTGAGCTAGCAGAAACATTACAACTATTATTTGCAAACATTGCTGTTGCTACGTTCTGTGAAATTTGTGCATAGATACGGCTTTCTAAGTTGTTTAAAAACTTAGCAAGATTAGTATTTTTTGCTTCGGAGGCTGCTTTATCAATAGCCGATTGTATTCTGTCTTCGCGCTCTTTTTCTCTAGTACGTTCTATGTTTTCGATAGTCATGACATGAGAACTGTAACCTATTCCCGAGAAGGCAGGACTTTTAAAATTAAAATATAGTTGTTCTGCGAGAGTCGTTGAGGCAATTAGTGTTATTGCCACGGCTAGCGCGATTCGACGAATCTTCATTTCGTTCGCTCCTTAGTGTCTTAATATTTAAGAAAAAAAGCGAAGAAATTAAATGCGCTGATTAATTGCTTTGTATTGGCTCAGTACCCATAGGTACTTGACTTACCTTCAAAGATCTTTGTTGATTAAGTTGACCTGGAGGTTGTGGTGGTGTTTGTGGTTTTGCAATACCTGCATTCTTTCTTATTGCAGAAAGTTCATCAGGTTTAGACTCGGGTTCATCTTCAATCGCATTAGCAAGTTTGCTTAGAAGTGGGCCTTTTTCAATGACGTTTCGTTGATAGAAACCTTTTTTGCCCTGTTGCAGATATGTTCTAATTGAGAATAAAACTCCTTGTTTGTCATCTTTAAATAATATCTTAGGATTTTCTCCAGGAACAAACTCTGCCTTTAGATCAATTGTTTTCATTTTTGGCAATAAATTGTCAAATCGTAAAACTTCATACGATCCTTTACTTCCAAAACTAACTAATCTTACATTATCATTGTCGCTAGTTGCCCATGAACGTAATGCGCCTGTAAATTTTTCAATAAAGTCTGCTTCGTCACTGTCTGTTTTAATTCGAGAATTAAAAATATCTACAACTGCTTTATAAACATCGGCCGCAGCCTTAATCTGATTTCCTGCCTTTTGGTCTGCTTCATATGCTAACTTTATTTCGTCGCCTAACATTAGACCAATTTTGCCAAACATTGTTTCCATTGCTTTCCAGTTACTACCGGAATGTTGTGCAAATTGTTCTGCGCCTGCTTTAAGACTAATAGGAAGTAGTTCTTTAGCAACTTGTCCTGTTTCTAGATCTCTTACTACAGTATAAACATCACTCTTGCGACTAGACTGCTCGCTCAAACCGTCGCTTAATACTCCGATTTCGTCCGGTTGTCCGTTTTTATAGAACTGGTCTGCATAGTCTTGGCCTTCTTTACTGTTAACATAGTTAACAGGGCTCATTGCCCAGCCTGTTAGTTTCTTTCTTATGTCAGGATTTGACAGTGCGTTTCTTACAAAACCCTTTACTTTTAATCCAAACCAAATTTTATCAACTGCACCGCCAAGGTCTTTCTTTTCAACTACCCAATCGGTTTCACTTACTGGTTTTAATTCGTCAAATACTGCCCAGACATCGTCTGTAGTAATATTTCCAATATGCCCTTTTTCTCGCTTTATTAATTTGGCAAACATAGCGGCGCCTAGTAACGCTTCTGCTGTATCGCCTTTGTTTGGCATTTTTTGTTGTTCGGGCTTTGATGCATCGATTGCAGGTCCTAGACCGTTTAACGAACTTTCAATTCCGCTTTCTGTACCTTGTAGTTCTATAATTTGACCGTTGGCTCTTTTTAGTTTAAAACTAGCAGGAGTTGCCTTTGTTAACGGAACTTGTACATCGCTAGGAGTATCTTGCGGAACTATTACTAATTCTTCACTAGGTTCAAAATCTGGTATAACAGTAGAAATAATTTTAATGGCGATACCGCCTCCCTTGGTACTGATACTCATTCTGTACCCAGGAACATATTGATTTTTTTCTTGTTTAAAAACTGAGGCTTCTTTTAAAAATTCGTAACTACGCATAATGTATTATTTACCAATTTCCGGAAACAGCACTTCATCTACAAATTGGTAAATTGTTTCTTCAGGTACGCCCATAGCAATCATACTGCGATAAACGTGCGGATTTTTCTTTTGATTAATACAGTAGTAGTTTTGACGTTCTGTATAATCAACCTGTTCTATATTTCCTACATTTTTAAGATAATAATCTAGGGTTTTTATTCCTAGATCTACCAGTTGATGCAGTTCTTTATGATCGTTAATATTACCTGCGGCTACCATAGCAGGACTAAAAATGTTTTTAGCCCACTCAGGTAGTTCTCTAACTTTGTTCCATTCAATGTCTTTTACTTCGTTATTAAACCATTGCCACATTGTATGATCGTTGTTAACAAGGCTAAAGTCGTGGAAAGCACCTGTAATTTTATTTTTGCCGCAAACTGTATCAAAACCCCAAATAGGAGCACTATCGTTAGTGTTAGCAAATACTGTAGCGTGTAAGATGTATATTCCGTGAGTAGCAGTTTTGTCTACAACCTCTACATGTCCTCTACGATAACGATCACTACGGTAAACATGGTTTTCCCAATCGTACTTTTCTAAAATAGGGTCGTTGTCCCGCCAGCCGGCTTCTTCCATCATGTGCTGAAAGGTATTGGCGCATTCTCTCATTACATCCCAAACGTAACTCATTGTCCTGCCTTTATTTTGGGAAATAAGCAATCCTTGATAAAGATGTTAACGTCCTCGGGATTTAATCCCAATGCAGTCATTACCTTTGGTGTATGAGGATTTTGTCTTTGATTTTCGCAGTAGTAATCTTGTGCAGATGCACTATTAATACCTGCATTATTTGTCTTCCCTATAGATGCTAGATAATATGCTAGATCTTTCTTTGCCATTAAAAATATCTGTTCTATTTCATCTAAATTAGAAACATTTCCTGCAGAAATCATGTATGAAGTAAAAATACGCTCTGCCCAATCGGGTAACTTTCTAATTTTATTCCACTGTAACTTAGCAGATTCTTCAGCAAACCAATCTAATAAAAAATGTTCGTTATCTACAGTAGGACTAAAATCATGAAAGCAGCCTGTTATTTTGTTCTTTCCTGCTACTACATCAAACCCAAAAATAGGACCTGAATTATGAGTATGAGGGAAGACACAGCAATGCATCATCCAGAGGCCTCGAGTTTCCCTAGCATCGACTACATCTATATGCGCTCGACGGTAAAGATCACTGGTCCAAACTTTATTATACCAGTTAAAACGTTCTAGGCCCGGTTCGGCAATTTCTTTTCCGGTCGAATTAAACTGATGTTCAAACTCGTTTTGAATATCAATCAGTCTGTTCCAAATCAAGCTCATTGTCGTATGTATTCATTAGTTTAATTGCCCACTCAAAGGCAATATTGGCTTCTTCGCCCATGCTGTCATCTAATAGCAACCGTATTTTAGCCTTAAGGCCTTCTATGTCTTGAAATTCTAGATTACGGTGTGGCGGCGGAAGAATTTTCTTGATCATCTGCCCCCCAAACAGATCGCCCATGTGCCATGTATATAAGTGGGGTATGATTTTTTCAGGTTGTCCAGCAAGATCTAAAATATATCTACTGTATTCAACTGTAATAGGCCGTAGTCTAGGAAAGTTACCATTGAGTAGTTCTTTAGCATCTTGATATAGTTTCAGTCCTCTTTCTATATCTAACATGCCTTCAGTTAGTCCTGCGTCACGAGCGACAGTTTCGATGCTAGAATAAAATACAGATTTTTGATATGTGTAATCAGCCCATACGCTGATCGGCATTTTCTTTTTAAACACGGCCCGCATGAATTTTGTGTTTTCAGCACGATCGTGATTTTCTTTTGTTAGTTCTTTTAGACTCATATGTACCTTTCTAATATTGCACAAACGGATCTGCCACCGAATGCAAAGTTGTTCTTTATAGCGTAATTAGTGTTTATCGGAACTGCTGTTGTGGGAATTTGAAGTTCAGTTCCTACAGGATCTGTTAGATTAACAGTTGGAGGACAAATTTGATGACGTAATGATTGTATTGTGTAGATAAGTTCTATAATACCGCTGGCTGCTAGTGTATGACCTATTTGTCCTTTATTGGCTGTTATTGTAGCGCCCGGAAAATTTTTTAACATTACATCATATTCTATTTCGTCGCCTGCTATAGTTCCTGTAGCATGTGCATTGATAAATTTAATCTGTGAAGGAACAATACATGAAGATTTTAATGCTCTAGATACTGCTAGGCCAGGACCTGCCGGGTCTGGTGCTGTTTCATGAGCGCCACTAGAGCTTGTTCCCATACCCAAAATTAAGGCATAGATTTTTGCTCCACGTGCCTGCGCCTTTTCTAATGTTTCAACTATTAGTGCCGCACCTGCTTCTCCTGCTACAAATCCTTCTCTATTTTTATCAAAGGGTTTACTATGGTTTCCTAATGCTCCGAGATTTTGAAAGTAATAACTCTGGTATCCTTCTAGTGGCATATCTGCCCCGCCTACTAGGACAGCATCAATATCTTTTTCTGTTTGTAATATTTTCAACCCGTAGTCTAAACTTAGCAGACCAGATGCACACGCACCATTTACGTTTGTAGAAATACCTGTAAAATTATGTAGCCTAGAGATTAGCCCGCTTATGTAATCAAGGCTTGCTTGTATAACTTGCCTGGGCAGAATACGCTCTCTACCATCTTCTAAATTTCTAGAAAGGTATGCTCTACTAGATAAACTACCTCCTACAGAACTAAAAATAGTTGCAATGTTTTTACTATTAATTCCGCTGTCTCTAATAGCGTCTTCAGAAACTTTTACTGCTACCTTAACACAGGGATCCCAATGCTGCCATTGTCCGTTATACTCATCTTCTTCAAACTCTGGGACAGGGCAAGGAGCACCAGTTTTGACAGTAAGTGACTTATGTGTTTTTGGAAATTTACGAGGATTGTCTTCAGGCCATGCTATTTCTTTAATAGCAGTATTACCTGCTAATAAATTATTCCAATTCTCTTCTAACGTGTTGCCTAACCCGTTAATAATACCTATGCCTGTGACAGCAAATTTCATTCTTCTTCGACTCGTATTTGCAACGGAAAGTTGTTGTTCCTAGCAATTTGTGTAGCCTCTACACCTTTTTGTTCTGCTATTTCGTAAGGATAAATTCCAGCAACACCGTACCCGTCATTATGAACCTGCATGGTAATTGCTTTTGCTGTTGTTTCGTCGTGCTTGAAGACATGCTGTAACAATATAATCACAAAGTCTACAGGAGTAACATCGTCATTTACTAAGATAACTTTCCACAGCCCAGGAAGTTCAATGTCGATGTCAGTATCTTCTTTGTGTTCGATTTTTGTGGCCGCCATGTTTTTCTTTTCAAAAGTTTTAGAAGGGGCCGAAGCCCCTGTTGATTATTTAATAGCAATCAAGCGTGGTTTGAGCGCTTCAGGTACTACTCGTGTAATTTTAACACGAAGAATACCATTTGTCAACTCTGCATCACCCACTACCATGTAATCGGCAAGAGTGAATGTGCGTTCGAAATCGCGAGCAGCCAAACCGCGATGTAGATACTTAGAAGCATCATCATCCTTTTGGCGATTTCCCTTGATTGTTAGTTGGTTTTGATCAACCTCGATACTAATATCTTCCTTGTCAAATCCTGCAACGGCAACTTCGATCTCAAAATGATCTTCGTCGTGTTTTAGAACATTATATGGAGGATAGTTTGGAACAGAGTTAGCGTAACGCTTTTCCATATCGTCGAAAAGACGATCAAATCCAATAAGAGCTCTGTTTAGAGCAGATGTGTCGAAACGTGCTAGTTGATTCATAGTTTTTCTCCTTTAATAAGCAAGAATCATATTTTGGGCACTATGCCCTTTGTAGAACCTATTAAGCGTCCTACATATATATTTATACACGAAAACTAGGTTTTTGTCAAATTAATTGTGAAATAATTCTATCGTTTTCAATACGTGCTATGTCATTTTTGTTTAAACTATAAACTCCGCTATGCTGTACGCTTATAGCAGATGCATCTACTGCAAAATCGACAGCATCGTCGATATCTTTAGTTTTTAAAAATTGTGCTACTAACGCGGCTAAAAATGTATCCCCGGCACCGCACACATCTACTACTTCAACCTTTCGTGCAGGAAACTTAATTCCTCGATATTCTGCGCCAGCGCTACCGAGAGTAGTAATCATATCTGAGCAAGTACTTGTAGCCAAACTGCGCTCTAGCTCGTTTACTTTTACATAGCAACCTTCAAATTTAGAAAGATCTCTCTTTTTTGTGTCAATAAAAATAGGACCTCGATATTTTTCACGGATTACACTAACATTGTCGTAAGTGATAAATCCCTTATCGTAGTCTGATATGACAATAGCATCGTATTGGTTGTATTCAAGGCTATTAAAGTGGGGATTGAAAGGAGGGCTAGGTTTATCTTCATCCACTCGGAGAATATGCTGTTTTGAACGTTCATCTATATACCTTTTTTTAATACTCCGGACGCCTCCGGTCATGAAATCGACATCTAGACCAAATGCTTCAAGGTTGTCTTTTACATTGGCGGCCATTCCTGGTTTCGTTTGCCAATGCGTAATTTTTAGAATAGGAACAGGTGCTTCCGGACTTAATCTTTCTACGGTACCGTAATGGTACTCGTCCATGCAACTATCACCTATTAGCAATACGTTGTATGATGTTTGTTGTTGAATAGTTTCCGACTCGGTCATAATAAATTACTTCTTTTGAATAGTCATGTGCTGTGCCTTTATCTTTTTTCCAATCGCTACCTTTAACATAAACATCTGGCTTGTAGGATTTCATTATTTCAATAAGTTCTTCTTTGCTGTCAAATAATTTTACTTCATTGACAAACTCTAAGCACATTAAATGAAACTTGCGGTCTTCTTGATTATTAATAGGGCGGTCGATACCTTTAAGTTCTTTTACTCGGCGATCAGTATCAATCGCAACTAAAAGATATTGTCCCTGTTGTCGAGCAAACTTTAACATTTCTAAATGGCCACGATGAAGTATATCAAAAGTTCCGTTAACCATTACATGTTTCATTTTTGACTATCACCTCTTCCGATACGATAGTTGTCTTCAACTGAATCCGGTGTGCTTACTTCGATAATAACACCTTCTTCTATACAAATAACCTGATGTGGTTCTAATGGTAAATTGCGCCATGTATCACCTTCATTTAGAATATGACTACGTTCGCTAGCGTCTTGTGTTAATATATACTTAACTTCAAACTTTCCACTAAGCACATACCATGTTTCATCTTTTTCAGCATGGAAGTGCATAGAAAATTTTGCACCCTTGTTAAACTTTAGAAGTTTACCACAGTACTTGTCGTTTGTGGCCCAAATAAGTTCGTGGCCCCAACCTTTTTCTACAAAGCCTTCTAATCTCATAATAGTTTACTTTCTATTCTTACACCGTCGCCGGGATAATCTTTAATGTATTTTAACACACAATCTGCAAAACGTCTATTAGTATCTGCATCAAAATGGTTTGCCGAAGGAGGATCAATGTTAGAAAACATTTTCCTCTTTACTTGATAATTTATTAGAGGATCGGCAAACGTAACACCTTTTTTGAATGTGTATTCATTGTATTTGCCTTGGAATGCAAAAAAATGAAAAACTTTTTCGATTCCTTGAGTTAACTCGTCTAACTCTTTAAACCATTGTATAATCGCCCATTCGTGATATTCTGACATCCAAATTTGATTATAATATAATTCACATGCCTGTTTAAATTCTGCAGGCATTAATTTATCAAAATTATTAGTTGTATGTATTTGCCCTAATTCCACACTTCTGAAGTTTACACCCCAATCATCTTTATGCGGTAGCCGATGGGGCTCAGTATGGCAAAATATTGCTACCTTAGGAGGCACCCGTATTTCTTTTACTAATCGTTTTCTAACCGACCACCAAGACGCTCCCGGATATCCTTGGCCTCTTGGAATAATCGAATTATCATTTTCTATTTTTAATAGATTATCTAAAACAATTTTAGGCCAGTGATCTCGGTGATTTCTCTGGCTGCAAAAACTATCTCCTAATATAAGTATATCTCTATATTTTAAATCGTCCACTATTATAAATCCTTAGGGATTATTTAATATATCAAATAATTCAGCATACTGTACTTCGGGCTCCATATGGAAACCTGTGCCCCATACTAACCACACTTTGCGTTTATAAACTCGCCGGCGCCAAACTCGCTTACCTGTAATTGTTTTAACCGGCCACCAAGCATAGACTTCTCGCCAAGGATAGCAGTCGCAACCATCTGTGATAATCTGGGTAACTTCCATTGTTGCGTATTCTAAGTTCCAACCTATACTGCGATTTATATTAAGTTTCATTTAACCACTTTAACGCAAACAACACGGCTTTCTTTTCATCTTCAATAAAAATTGTAGGAACGTGTTTAGTTCCGGAATCGTGTTTAGGATCAGTACTAGGAACTTCGTATTCCATTCGTTCATAATACCAAACATCACTAGGTAGTCTTTCACGGCGGATAACAGATTCTATAGGCGAGTAGATAACATTGCCCTCTCCTACATTTATCCATAGCCACAAGATACATTCCTTGGGTACACCTTGATTGAACTCAAACTTCATAACCATCTCAATGTAAACATTGTAGCATCTTTACCGTCTTTAAAATAGTAGTCAGTGTTATTATAGTTGTAGACAGCGTTCCATTTTATTTTAAATCCGCCGACTCTTTCGGCTAACCACAGTTCTACACTGTCAATTTTCATTCTTGTATCGTCTACATCGAGCTTGACCTTGTGAGGCCAAAGTTCTTTCTTTAATATTCTCATGACCACTTTAAAATATACATAGTAGCATCTCGGCTGTCTTCAAACACAATATGCATACCTACAGTTTGATAGTGTCCTCGACAATTATCTTCTAACCAAACCTTACGGTCAACAGCATCCCTATTATTAAGATAATATCGTTGTTTGACTTTGGTCCAACCGCAGGCTACCATCATGTCTGCCATTAGTTCAGCGTCAATAGCCTGTCGAAGTTCGTCTGCCAGGGCGTTAGCAATTTCTTCTTCAGCGGTTTTGTTCATTTTCTTTCACCAGTTTACACATCAAGAGAAAATGATCATAGGCTTTGCGAACACTTTCATGCTTGAACAAGATCTCTGCTTCTTCCTGCATGGCCTTAACTGCTTCTTCTGCAGCCTCTCTGGCACTAGGCCACTCTAGGCGCCTTGCTTCGGGTCCAAACACTTCGATTAGTTTTGCCCAGGCTTCACGCTGTTCTTCTGTAAGAGGCGCAGATGTAGGACGCAAATCACTGGCCCTCATAATGGCTTTGCTGATAGTATCTTCAGCAACACGCCCTGCGGCAATCATGGCCGCATATTTAGGATCTATGTTATAACGAGTACACTGTCCTCCTGGATAGACTACTGTTAGATGTGCTCCTTTAGGCATAGCATCCATAAGTGTTTGGTCATACTCGTAGACGGGAACATACTTGCGCCCTTCTTTTTTATAAAACGTTGTCTTTTTCGCCGTCATTTTTCAATCCATTACTGTGTCGATCTGTTGTACTGTCAAGGTCTTGAAAAAGTCTTTTTTCTTGTGCTGTTAGTTTGTCTTTATGCGTCTTACGTGGATTGCCGCAAAGATAGCATTCTGGATTGCCGCAATCCATTGCATGATGCTTGACAAGTCTATGAGGTTCTTCGTCGATCTTATTTTTATATCCAGCAACATTATGCTGTTTTGCAATCTTTACCTGCTTTTTTACGGCAGTTTCATCTTGATGACGGCGTTTAGAGTTTTTGAACTTGTCGTTTTCATTGCTCATTCTCTTCTTCCTGTTCTTCTAGTTGACTCTTAAAAAATTCCAATTGGTCAATGAGATTTTGCACCCCTTCCCGTGTCATGGTAATTTCACTATAGCCCATTTGAAACGCTAGACGATTTTTATCTGTTACACCGAATCGATAAAAAATTGTGGCAGGCTTTTCTACTTCTGGCGTAGGAGGCGGTGCTGCCTTAAGTTCTGGAAATTTTACCACATTGGTCTTTTCTTCATCGCTTGCTTTTTGTTTAAACTTAAAAAAATCAAACATCTTTTTTATCCAGTTCATATTGTTTAACCATTCTATATAAAGGCTCCATACGTTTCTGGAATATGTCCGGAGCAAGGCTGCTAGCACGATCTAAGTCCCACAGTGACGGGTAATGTCGTAGCAGGCTTCGTGCCTGTGACCTAACTGCCTTAGGGACTCTAGGAGTCTTAGTTGGATCACAAAGATCTTTTAAGAACAGCTCAGTCCAGTGTACAGCACGATAACGTTCATCGGGCATTGTCATCTTTAAATTTCTCCTCAATATTGCTGATACATTTGGCAACAACTGATTTAGCAATTACCTGCAATTTTCCAGAATATTCTTCTGGGATTTCTTGACATGCAGAAACACACTCGTTGATAACTAAATTTAAAAATATTTTAGGATTAATTAATACTTCGTCAGAAGTATCAGTACAAAGATCGCAAACATCTCTTTTAAATTTGTAGGATGCCTGACTCTCATGCAACAACTTAGTGTACATAGTTAAGAGGCGTCTTTCCATTGCTCTGCTTTTTGCTTCATACCTTCAGGGTCACGTTTGGCTTCTTCGATAGCATGACGTAGTGCTTCTTCCACAAATTGGTTAAAGGTCATGTCACGCTCGTGAGCCATAGTCATATACTTTAACAGTTCTTCGTCAGTAAACTCTAAAGGAACGCTTACTCTAGTGTCGTAATCTTCGCCTGCTTTGATAGACAGCGCCTTTTGAATAAAGTCGTCATCTTCTTCAAGTTCAACAAAGTTAACATCGTCCCATGCTTGATCTGAATCATAAGCATAGCCAGGAATTTTTCTACGATAAGCACGATTATGTTTATAATCGCAGGCTTCGACAGCATAAACCAATTGATCTTCTCTAGGATCAAACACAATATTAAAACTATAACCGTCTTGACGTTCATTCCAAGATGATAGAGAATACAAAAGTTTGTCACCTGAGTAGTAATCACTGCCCTCAGTAATTTTGTAGTTTACTAACTCCATCCATTCTTTAATTGTGATCATTTGTCAGATTCCTTGATAGTTGTAAAAAGAGAGTTTTGTTCGTTAAGAAACTTTTGATAAGAATTTTTAAGGGCGTCCCAAATCCACCACTTTGCCGTCCAGCAGAACAACATAGCAACAGGAAGAGCAAACAGATATTTGTCGTAAGGTGAAGGTGTTACAACTCCTGCTCCCATAAGGAAAGCACCGAAGATATAGCATTTTTGCCAAGTTTCAAACTGCTGCCATTGCCATCGAATAAACTGAAATACTTTCATAATTGCTCCTTTACAGTTTTATTATACTGCCAACTTTGGTAAATGTCAATATCTTTTTTAGTTAAATACTAACATTATGATCAGACCCAAAATACAAGATACTGTCCTTGCCGCTTTGGACAAACTTAAAAACGAAGGTAATTACCGTGTGTTCACAGACATTCTTCGCCAAAAAGGAGATTTTCCGAATGCTATTTGGTACGGCAGGTATAACATCAAAAAAATAACAAACTGGTGTTCAAATGACTATTTGGGTATGGGTCAGCATAAAGTTGTTATCGATGCCATGCATACTGCGTTAGATACAGCAGGTGCTGGTGCAGGCGGCACTCGCAACATTTCTGGGACTACACACTATCACGTGGCTTTAGAACACGAACTAGCCAAACTACACGATAAAACTTCAGCATTGTTGTTTACCAGTGGGTATGTTGCTAACCAAAGCACACTCAGCATACTAGGAAGAATGTTGCCCGATGTACACTATATTTCAGATTCTAATAACCATAACTCGATGATCGTGGGCATGAAGTCTGCAGGTTGCCCTATCACTGTCTGGAAGCATAACGATTTAAATCACCTAAAAGAAATTTTACAAAACATGCCTCCTGATTCTCAACCAATTATTGCTCTAGAAGGTGTATATAGCATGGATGGCGATAGAGGATTAGTTAGTGATGTTGCAGAACTTGCACGATTATTTGGTGCAATGGTGTATGTTGACGAAGTACACGCTGTAGGACTATATGGTCCTAGAGGTGCAGGAGTGGCTGAAGAACAAAAATGCGTCGACGGTGTTGACTTAATTCAAGGTACTCTTGCCAAAGCATTCGGTGTCCAGGGAGGATACATTGCTGGTACAAGGGACATCATTGATCTTGTTAGAAGTTATGCAGCCGGATTTATTTTTAGTACATCTATGAGTCCTGTTTTATGCGCAGGCGCATTAGCCAGCGTTAAATATGTGCAAGACCATCCCGAGCTACGTGCAAAGATTTTTGAAAGAGCAAATAAAACTCGTGAAGTGTTTTTATCTCTAGGCATTGATTTAATTGTTAATGACGGGCATATTGTTCCTGTTATGATTAAAGATGCCAAAAAGTGCAAGTCAATATCTGATTGGTTACTTGATGAAAAGGGAATTTATGTACAGCCTATTAATTACCCAACAGTGCCATGGGGAACAGAGCGTTTAAGATTTACGCCTACTCCAAACCATACGGATGCCGATATTGATTATGCCGCAAGAAGTTTAAAAGAAATAATTTAAATATGTCCAATCTATTCTGTCCTGTAATATTACCCGAAGAACTAATTAAACCAATGGTAGATGCATCGATAGAATACTGGAACGAAAAATACCTGCCGAGGATTGTTTCTGAAAATTTACGCCCACATAACCTTTATGTAATGCCAGACGTACATAGAGAGCCTTACCAAAATGTTAAAAAATATTTCTTTAATGAGTTTGAGTTACTAGTTAAAAGCATTATTCTTTTTCCTACAGTACCAAACAAATTAAAGGATCCTCACAGAGATGGTCCTAGAAATGATTACGCTTATAGTGCAATTAATATTCCTGTAGCAAATGTTGAAAAAACTTATCAAGTTTGGTGGCCAAACTTTGACGAAAATCGAGTAGTCGAGTATAATCTAACAAGACCCGACGGTACTAAATCTGTAGGGTTTGATATTGTTCCTAATTGGAATGAAACTGAGTTTGATAATATGCCTAACTCAGATAGGCTAGAATTGCTAAGTCCTCACATTGTTAACACAAATGTTATCCATGGTGTAGACAATAGAGGAAACGATAACTGGAGATTAATACTATCTATAAGATTCTCCGGGAATCCTACATTAGAAAAAATAAGAGACAGAATTTTGAGCAAGAGAGGTTATCTATGATTACTGTTAAAACAATGACGATTGATGATATTCTAGATATCCCGTCAGAGTTTCTATCTACTAATAGGGTAGCAGGATCTAAAATTTTAGAATTAGACGAAACAGTATGGCGCAAGAGAGCAATAGGATATGCCGCGCACGATTCTGTTGAAGTTCTAGGTGCATATGACGATGAGAAAATTCTAGGAGTAGTATTTGTTATTTGGGCCAGAGCCATGCCGTCTTACATGGTATCTAATTTAAGACTCTTCCACAACATTCCGGGATTCGCTATTGAAAAAAACGGTTATGCCGCATTACTTGCAGAAGCAATTAAAAGAGGAGAGGAAAAAGGTCGTTGGGAGTTCTATATGCGACGTAACCTAGACTATGGTCGTTGGTTTAATAAAAAATATATACAAAAAGTATATGACCATATTCCTATTAGCAGAAAGTATCTACGAACTATCGAAGAAATTATTCTTGCTAACCAGCAGTCTAAATGGCCTAGTATCAATATCTTATGTAACAATGAAATTGTAGGAGAAGATACAGCAATTATAAAATACTTCTGCCCTCAAGAAAGCAGAAAATTAGATTATTTGCCAGAATCCTTCTTAGAAGAATATAAAGATACTCTTAGAGTATTAGATACTTATAATTGGTGGGAATATAGACAAGAGTAATTACCTTACTCTAATTTTATCAATGAACCATGCGGCAACGTCTGGTTCATTTTCTTTTTCACCAAATTTGTAACGGCCTGGCCATTTGTGATGATTGTTATGGTAACCTGCACCTAGTGTTATATAAGATAACCAGTGTACATTTTTACTGTTATCTGCAATATCGTAATTACGATATCCTTTAGTAGGATGATGGAAATATACGTTTCCGAGATCTTCAATTAAGTTAATAAGGAACCAGCCGCCTAATGTTAAAAAGAATAGTCCTAAGTAAACATCAATCGAATAGACAAGAATAACCGAACCCCAGTAAAATTTATGATAGTGCTTGTGAATAAGTCTTGCTAATTGATTCTTATAAAGCCACCTAGGAGCAACTCCTGGCACAATTTTAATAGGTTTAAATATTTGCCAACCTATAAAAGCATTGAAGAAACCATTTACAGGACTATGTATATCGTCCTTTGTGTCAGATACTCTGTGATGATGAAAGTGTAAACCGGACCAAAAAATAGGACTGCCTTGGCCTGTTAAGGCTCCGCACAAGATAAATGCATGTTTCCAAAAACTGTTTACTACAAAACTTCCGTGAGCAACATATCTGTGATACCCAATCGCTGCTCCAAAAATTCCAAGTATGTAAAATCCCAAGAAAGCATATAAAAGGTACAACCAATGAAAATCTGTAACCAGTACATAAAATGCAACCGAAGTTAAGATTAAATTTGGTATTAAAATTTTGAAAAGGTGGCTATTAACTTGCATGACAGATATTTACCTGTAAGGAAGTAAACAGCATAATTAATGCTATGACCCCCGTTGACTTTATTATTTTTTCCGGAATTGGTTCTGTTGAAGAATCTTTTCATAAAACACCTAACAAGACCTGGAGGTCTATCGGCCCTTCCAAAATCGCTAACAGCCTGCGAGATAATGGGTATACTGTTCAAGTAATAAACTTTGCTACAATACTATCCGAGGAACAACTATACGAAATCTCTAAGTCATTTATGAGTCAAAAAACTCTTATAGGTGTTAGTACAACTTTTCTTTACGGAGAATATAGTTCAAGTAATGCCTATGCCGAATTACAAAATGTTGTGAGACGATTAAAGGCTGAGTTTAATAGTAAAGTAATATTAGGTGGGCCTAGCGCACACGCTTATAAAAAATATTTTGATGCTGACTTTATTGTTAAGGGATATGCAGAAAATAAAATTCTAGATCTTTTTGATCAAATTTTTAATCACGGAATAAGAAGAAGTTCTAGACAAGATTGGGATATTAAAACCTGCAGGCATAAGTGGCACGAATCAGATAGAATTCAACCGGGAGAGTCTATACCTTTGGAAATAGGCAGAGGATGTATTTTTACCTGCAAGTATTGTAAATTTGATATGTTAGGTAAAAAGCGAGGAGAGTACGTTCGTGATATGTCGTTAATTAGAGACGAAATTATTGAGAACTACGAAAAATACAAAGTTACTAATTACATGATGATGGACGACACATTTAACGATGATGTCTACAAGTTAGAACAATGGTGTAAAATGGTTGACGATTTGCCTTTTAAAATCCAGTATACTGCTTATTGTAGAGCAGATTTACTCTGGAGTTATCAAGATATGGCCAGAGAGTTATATAGGACTGGTATGATAGGTTCTACACTAGGCATCGAATCAATGAATCCTTATGCATCAAGGGTAGTAGGAAAAGGATGGTCGGGCAAACATGCAAAAGATTTTATTCCCTACTATATCCACGATATATGTAAAGGGAAAACGTTAACACAGATAAACTTTATCATTGGCTTGCCCGGTGATACAACTGAAGATGTTTGGAATTGGCTGTATTGGGCCAAAGAGAATAAAATTCCTACTGCTCATGCTCAACCGTTAGTTATACGTATTCCTAGATTATTTCCAGAAGACCCTATATACAGTGAATTTGACAAAGAAGCAGAAACAAAATACGGATATTCTATACCCAATGATAAAAGACCGTATGTATGGAAAAACGATAAAATGACATGGTTTGACGCCAGAAAAGAATATAAAAAAATGTACGAGTATATTTCTGAAAATTTCTGTGACTTGTCATGGCACGGGTTTGCTTCATTAGGGCTTGGATATTCTATTGAAGAAATACAACATACACCTTTGGCAAAATTTTACGATAATCCAGAGTACAACATTAGGTCTCAACAATGGTTTAACAACTATGTTAACTCATTTAAATCGTAATGGTTAAAATGTAAAATAAATACCAAAAAGGAACACACATGAAAAAATTACTTGAACAAATTTTACACTACCAAACCCTTTACGTTGTTTGGGGTAATATGTTGTTGATGATTTTCTTACTTGCATATCTTCAATGGACATGGTGGTTACCGTTATTGATTATTGCAAGTTATTACATTTTTACAGCAATATCTGAAGTTACTGTTCACAGATATTTTAGTCATAAATCGTACGAAGTTTCAAACTTTGGCGAAAAAGTTTTACTGTTTCTGGCATTGTTTGTGGGACAAGGGTCTATCATACACTGGGTAGCAGTACACAGACAACACCATGCTTTTGAGGATACTCCTAAAGATCCACACAGTCCATTGTTCGTTCCTCTATGGAGACTATTTTTAGGAATTTTCCCTAAACTCGAATATAGACCGTCTATTGTTGCAGACTTACTAAGAGGTCCTCATAAAGAATATATTCTGTTTGAGAAAAAATATTATATATTATTATGGACTGCAATATGGATTATTAGTTGGTTAATCAGTCCGTGGCTAATGTTGTTTATTGTCGGTGGTTCTGTTTCTTGGTTCTTAGGAACCGCTTTAATTAATTGGGTCGGACATAACTCAAATAATGAAAAAAGATTTTCTAATGCAGTAGGATTTAATAGTAGTTGGTTAAACTTTGTTACCGGCGCCGGTAATCATAATAATCATCACGCAAGACCGCATAGTCATTCTTTTACTGTAGATAAAGAAATTGACATTTACGGTTGGTTAATTGAAAGATACGCAAAAAGTGTAAAGGTCCCTCGTTGAAAACTGAAATTATTTTAGGAATGCCTCATTTAGTATATAACGGCATTGATCCTGTATGGTTACTCAAAGCACTAGGTGATGCTCATTGGAAATTACTAAAAAATGTAACTAGTTCGCACAGAGGTGACAAACGTCTTTACGCTAGTTTTTTTGCAACAGAAGTCAATCTAGGTCACGGGCAAGATTTTTTTAAAGAAAATTCGACCCTTGATGTAGATAGTAATCTTTTTAGATTTAATAATGGAATTTACAGATCTATACATGATATAAATTCTCAAGGAACTACTGGATCTGTTATCTTAGATAGCATTTTTGTCAGGAAAGATTACGATAAAGGGGTACTTGTTAAAGACGAGCCGGATGATCAACAACTGCCCTGTCCTACTATTAAAAAAACTTTTTTAGAAGAGCATAGTAAATTAAAACGTAGGTTTGTTAAAGAAAAACCTACACAATTAAACGAACTTGTTTTTAGTCCTGCATCGTTCTTTAATGGGGTAAAAATACTGTATTGTGCAAATTACCTACATTTAGCTCTTTTGAATGAATGGATCGAATACAAAGATGTTTTAAAACCGATCAAGAAAATTAATATATTCTGGTTTTCAAATATTCAAGCAGGCGATAAAGTTTTCGGAAATACAATTAAAAATGGCAATGAGTATATCACTACACTCATTGCCAACGATAAAGTTATTTCTTATATTAAAATTCTTCGTTAATTATAAGAATATTGTAGTTCCTAACGGTTGAAAAATTACTTCTTCGTGATCAGGAGTTTTTTCAGTAAGTAGCTCAACATCTGTCGCATAAACATTAAAGTTGCTTGTGTTAAAAGAAAATCCGTGTTGATCAAATTCTTTTAATTTATCGTATGCATAAATCATCAGATCTAAATTTGATTTAGGATCAATAAACAAAAATAATACCATTAAGTTATTTTGTTGAGAATACGATGACCATCCAAAAACTTTGTCTGACATAGAAGGATTAATTACATCAGTTGTTTGAAACCCTGGTTTATATTTTGATAAAACTTCACCAAACTTTAACGAAGTACCTTGCTCATCAGTAGGTAACGGTGAGTAACATCTAATAATTGAAAAGTCTTTCATCTTTTATGCTCCTGGAAACAAACTTCTAAAAATAGAAAATTCTCTAAAATACACAGTATCATTAGATCTAATCTTTTGAATTAATTCTTCGTCTGTTAATTCTATTGACTCAGCAGTTACAACTGGGTTTAGTCCCTCAATAGCAAATTTAAAAGATGCTAAAATTTCACTTGCAAGAGACTTGTTAATAATGTAAAAATTCTCTTTGATATTTCCATCACGTGTAGTTCTTACCCACCCGTGTAAAAACCCTAAAACCTGATAAGGAGTAATTAACTCTGAAATTTTAAAATTTGGATTAAGTTGCCTCATTAACTTATCGTAGGGAATTTCTCTGTATTCTTCAGGAATAATGCAAGTAGTTTTTATAAATGCAAAATCGGACATGTTTTTTTCCTTGTTTGTTGTATTATTTAGCTCTAAAAAGTTACATAATAGATGCAAATTTTTCTGGGTTTAATATCTGCACTTCTTGATTATTGCTGTTTACAAGGCTACGGATTTGTTCAAGACTAGGGCTAAAACTATGATCAAACTTAATGGGCATTACTGTGTTTTCAAAGATAGACAAGTTTTTAATAAAATGGTCCTTAACATGCTCAAAATCTCCGTCTTCTACGAAATAATAACTTTCTACAAAATACTCATTATCGATATTGCGTATAAGTCCCTGTATTTTATTTTCTACTAGAAGTGCTCCTACGGTCTGCATAAAATTCCACCTAGGCTCTACTGCTAATACAGCCTCTGTATAAGATAAATGCCTGTAGGCTTCTGGGATAACTGTAGTAAACCTTAAAACTTTCATGCAGTTAACCTGTTCTTACTTTCTCCGTCTCTAAATAATTTAATTACAAATCCTGCAGGATCAAATTCCCACCATTTGCCACTAGCACCTGTACCAAAGTGACTTGCACCGGGGCGCCCGTGATGATTGTTATGCCAGCATTCGCCTAGCACCAATGGAAATAATATAGGCACGTTTAAACTTTTGTCTTTCGTTTCAAAATTTTGGTAGCCCAGCCCCTTCATATGAAATAGGCTGTTTGTTATATTATAAGTTACTAAAGTTATCATTGCAGGCATCATGCTAAAGAAGAAAAACAAATTAGGGTCAATTAAAAATAGAATTAAATTAAATGCAGCATATAATTTAACATAGTGATTATGTATAAACACTACTTCTTTGTTTTTAATAAGATCGATAGCATACTTAGGGTTTATCTTTTCTCCGTCTAGTTTATACATCCAAAAAATAAAACTATGCCAGAATCCGTGAATAGGGCTGTGAGGATCTTGAGGAGTATCCGGATGCCTGTGATGGTATCCTCTATGTACTGCTACCCAAAGGATAGGACTGCCTTGCCCGGCCATTGAACCAGCCCATAGTAAAAATCGTTCTTTCCATTTGTTTGTTAATACATAACTTTTATGTCCGAAGTATCTATGAAAGCCTGCTGTAATACCCATTACATTAAAAATAAAATATCCTGCTAAGAAATATATAAGATTAATTAATTCAAAATCAGCAAAGAACAAGTATGTAGAGTACATTCCTATTAATATCATAGGAGTAATTGATCCTAGTAGTACTGGAACTTCTAATAAATTTTTATATATAGGTCTAAACATTTTCTTTCCTTGTGCCTGTTCTCACAATATAGTCTTCTTTTAGGGTCTGTCTTCCCATCATTGCCCATACCCAATCAATAAAAGGGTCTGGTTGTGTTCCAGCGGGTATGTTAACTGTAGTCTCGTAAGTATAATTGTTATTTATTTCTGGTATCATCCTTTGATAAAATGAGTCAAACTTACTCCACCTATTTGGTCTTATTAGACTATGCCAACTCTTTAGACCTCTTTTTTCGCATTCTGCAAACATAAATTTCCACAAAGGAGCCATATATCTCTTTGTGGCATTCAAATCGGGATCTGCTTTAAGGTATACAATAACCCAATCTTTATCATATGGTGATGGAAGATCACACCTCCATCCTACCATTGCTTTTAATTCTTTTCCTTCGAAGATGCCGTAAAGATAATGGAAGTTGTCGTCAACAAGATAATATCGTTTCATCCCTGCTATCCACATCTTCCACAATGTTTCGAGTTGGTCAACGGGTGTTTCAACTATAGAATTTGGTTTTGCTTTGGCTCGCTCGGCTTCTGCAAGATGGCATTTCCAGAATAGTTGTTCTATTTGGTCTACATCTTCTAGTGTTAGGCGTTTAGGGGTTTCCATTTTAAGAATACTTTCATGTCTCCTGTGTACAATATATTTTGTAAACAATATTCTTCTGATCCTTCGCAGACCCAAACTCTATCGTCGTAAAAATCAAATTTGTACTTTCCGATATTTAACTCATCCATAACGTTAAACAAAGTATTCCTGGAATTCTTTTCTCTAGAAATAAATGCGGCTTTATAATTTGTATTAGATTTTAACCAGTCTATTTGATCTTCAACCATATATCTAAAAATAGGATCAATTCCCCTCGATATATGATCTTGTCTTTCAAGTTTCCATGTCCTGTTTAAAATTCTATAAGCTCCCTCTGGCCACCATTGTCTTCTAAAAATAGTGCTAAACAAAAAAGGACTGTTATTTTTATAGCCTATAGAAAAGGCAGTTTGTTCATTATAGTTAAAATTTTCTAAAGTGTAGTTAGAGACTAACTTGTCAGGAAACTCTCTTATTAGTTCTTCTCTTGCAAGATCGAACTCTTGTAATAAAGATGTATCAGATGAGAGGAACGTCTTAATCATAACTAATTAGACTAGCAGCCGCTAACCTTTTAAAAATATCATCTTGCAAGATAGGCAGTCCTGTCTTTTCGTTTGTTATTCTTGTACTAAGACAGAATCTCCAAGTCTCGCTTTTACTTTTCATTCTATGCGGGGTGTCGATGTTTACTAGACACGGTCTATTTAATTCTACACTTTCTAACAAATCTACTTCATCTTCTTCCCACTTTAATGCAGACTTACTAGTATTAAAAGTTTCATAGTGTCTAGCATCTTTTATTGGCTTGAACCACTCCATAAAAGTGTTCTCCCAGTTTAGAAACCAATTTATTGCCCAGGTGTCTTTTTTCTCGGGAACTCCGTCTAGATGAATTGGGCCCGAAGATTTTGGTCTTAATTTAAACCAGTTACATCTTAACATTTCGTCTTGCTCAACTAATCTGTGTTCATTGAAAAAATTCACAACAGACATAGGAATATAATCATTACTAATCTGCTTAAAAGGATGTTTAAAATCTTTTACTAATTCAGGTCTAATGTCAAACCAAGCAGACGGTATTTCATTTTCCAAATTAGGAAAAGTTTTAAGATAGTAAAAGTTTCGTCCTATCATAGAAGGTAGTCATTAAAAATGTTCAGAGCATGTGTCCAAGAGCTAGGATTAATAGGTCTTACACTTAATGCCCATCTGTCTTGATCGGTAAAATTTTCCACTTTATGGGGTACTCCAGTTTTTAACAAAGTTGGCCTAGTAATCTTTACAGACTGTAAAAAATTAGTTTCTTCTTCGTCCCAGAACATATAAGGAGTTCCTGCATTAGTTTGTTTTGCTTTGTTGAAGTCAATCTTTTTATCTTTAGGCATCCACCAACTCATAGAATGATCTTCAGACCCCCAAACCCAGTTAATTCCCCATTGCTGATGCATTGTATATCCGTCAACATGAATAGAACATCTTCCATGGGGGGGTGTATTAAAAATCATTGCTTTTACTTTTAAATTAATAGATTCGAAAAATTTTAATGCATCGGGATGCAAACTATTAGTTGCATCTAATCTAAAAGTTGCATGACTTGTCTTTTTTGTGGGATATACAAAATCATCTCGTAGAATTGGAAATTGTAAACTCAATTCTCGATAATTAGTATCTTGTGTTTGTAATGCCAAGTTGTTGTCTAAACTCATCTGTAAATACCCCGTCTACTCTTAAAGTATACTGTATCTTATTTGCTCTATCTACACCATGGACATCTAAATCATTAAAAAATGCAGACTTCGAAGTTACGGGAACTTTTAGTGCATGTTCTTCGTCGTATATGTAAAACCTTTTTTCACCTGTCGGATTAAACCATATAAATTCGTTCGAATGTTCTTTGTATTCGAAGTTGTCCCTGTGGGGGTACATGTCACAATCATTTTCAGTTAACCAAAATAATACTCTACCAATTTCCTTAAATGGCAGAGTTTCGAGCCATTGCTTTAGTCCTGGAAAATACTCTGCGTTCTCGTGCCACTTTGTTTTTGAAGAGTACATTTTGTTTTCAAACGCATTCCAAGAATTATCTATCATATCTCTAATGTAGACAACACTACTTCCGCAGTACCAGCCTGTTCTTAATTTTAGATATAAAGGACCTGCTTCCCTTGGCAAAGAAATAAACTTTTTAAAAATTTCATTCTTTTCTTTAGGATCAATATATCTATCCAAGTGGTTTTTAGCAGAAGGCAAAACTGCTGGTAGTATTTTACTCTGTGCTATTCCTACACAAATCTCTTCGTGTAAACTTTGCAATCCTGCAATGTCTAAATGAGCATCACAATCAATAAACGGTTTATTATTGATCCCCTTCATACTTCCAATTCCATGTGTAACCGTCAACTAAACCCAATTCTTCTTGTAGTTCATCAGTAAAAGTTCCGTCTATTCTTAGTGTATATCTGAAATTAGGTTCTGGGTCTACACCGTGATAGTCTCTATTATTAAAGAAATAACTAGAAGCACCTTTTTCCAAATAAACTTTTTCTTTAGTTATTTCGTCATACACAAAACTTGGACGCCAGCCGGGAGTAAAGAACAAGTTAATATTATGATCTTTATGTTCTGCTACTACTCCGTCTCTGTGAACAATTACTCCTGCGTTGGGATATGTTGTAAAAAATAATATCCTTCCTACAGTTTTAAAAGGAAGGGTATCAATATACTCTAAAAGTTTTGGAAATAATTTAGCATCTTCAGTCCAGGTAGATTTTTGATCAGTTGCCTTGTCGAAGAAACCTGCTTCTTTTATGTATACAGTAAAAAACCAAGGTATTAATGCTCCCGCTGAAAAATAAAAATATTTGTAGACTGCCCTAAATCTTTCTTCTGGTGGCGTAGTTTCTAAAATTTGTCTAATAGATTCTGCATGAAAACCGTCAGGGTCGTATTTTTTTAAATCTCGAAGCATTTCGCTCCATCCGTCTTTCATTCCGTACTTTTCTCTAATTTCGAGAGGGTGCCCGCCTGTCGCAGTCCCCATTCTATAATTTGTAGTTTTTGCAAGGCCCATAGAAACTTCCCTGTGCAACTCTAAGTCCATAGAATGATCAATAAACTTATCCATATTGACCATAGGCAATCTATTTTTCCCTACTCCCTTGATTCCGTGTTCTTGGTATTCAAATGATTGCCATTTTCTACCATTGTAAGGGAAGTATATATAATCTTGATTTTTCATAATAACCTTTATTTTGCTTCTTCAAATGTTAAACCTTTAAAAATGTCACCGTCGAGCAACATTTGGAAAGGGTGTTTACCCCAAAATTCATTTTGCACCCAACATCTATTATATTCGTCATAATCAAACCACGGACTGCACCCTAGTACAAAATGTATTCTGTCAGTAGGAGTTTGATTTAATAACACAACTCTATGAGGGATATTTGTATCCCAGGTATATGCTTTTCCTATTTCAAGATGGTACATTTCTTCATTTTCCATCTGAAACATATAGTCAGGAGTTGTAAGTATAGGAATATTGATTCTTAAGTTTTGACAAATGACTTCGTCTCTGTGCCAATTTAGACCGTCAACTGCTTCATCAAGTTCGTGATTTTTTAGTACGCCTAATCTACTTCTAATCATTGTTCTTTGCAGTCTACTTTCTAAAAATTCTTTTATATAACCGTAATTAAACAGTTGTGTCTTTTTATTAAAACCATAAGAATCGAAGTAAGAATTTTTTAGTCTTGTATAGTTAGACGTTGTATTCCAGAAGAATTGATCTTTAGAATTTTTCGGAGCACCTAAGGTACTACTTTCAGGATCGTTGCCATCGACTTGATTAGGGTTGTAAACAAAACTTAACCCTCCATAAATTTTAGATTCTTCTTCCTTAGTCTTCCAGCCGCGAAATCCTAACTTATCAAGAACTTCTATAGTATCGTTCTTTAATTTTTCATGATCGTAATCTTCAATTTTAAAAACCATTTTTTTATAACTAAATTGGTTTTTTATTTCTTCCCATTTGAACCATGATTTAGTTTTCCTAAAGATATACTTTTCGGTTTGTATATCGTCTGGAATCTCATCGCAGTATATTTTAACTTGTGCCATGGAAATATTTATTAGGCATAAAGACCATGATATAAATATTGCTATGTCCGAAAAACTAAAAGAAATATATCCTGTACTTGATGAGCCCACTCATATGATTTTTAGTCAATCAGTTGATCCGGAGTGGGCACTTAACGAAGCAAGATGGATAGTTGACAATTTGCCTCCTAGCGACTACGCAAATGCTAGCGGAAAATTTTTTAAAAATTACATTCAATGGTCCTTTCATAAAACTAGTTCGCAACCATTAATTAAAAAGTTTGCTGAAATACTAGAAGCAAGTAAAGAAGAGTTTAGAAAAATATATAATAGAAATCTAGATTTTGAATTTATATATCTTGCTTACGTTAAAGACATAGCACAAGAGTGTTCAATATGGCATCGTGATTACTTTTTAATTAATGGTCAAGCGCATTTAAGTATATTAGGCAACGGAGACTTATTATGTTACGACTACAACGATCAACTACATAATATAAAAGTTCCAAACGGCACATGCTGGTTTGTAAATGGTAGTAACTTTACTCATAAGATTAACACAGGGGTCGGTGAGCGATTTGAAATTTGTAGTCCTATTTCACCTAGAAAAGAAATTGTAGAGCCAAGGATGCTAGGAATTAAACCAGACGACCCTCTTAAACTTGTAGATGGAACTTTGCCTGCATATATCGAAGGTCAACGAAAATTAAAAGAACAAACTATAGGAAATATTAAAAAAGGAAAAGATACTCACGGCGGCAACGTTGCAGACTTTAGTACATAAATGAATTACCAACAGTTTAGTATAGATTACGAATTAGATAAAATCTGCGAATACTACCTTGACAAAATTCAACCTTCTATTTGGAAAAATAAATTTCCTAATAAAAATTTTAACATAGAAGAATTTAATCACAGAGGTAGCGAAACATTAGGCAATAGATTCTTTTCTAATTTTCCTATTTTATTCAGTGAATTAAAAAAGACATTTGGTGAGAATAATTTCTTTGGTCGCTACTTTGTTACCAAACCACAAAGCAAAGGCTTTATACATGTAGATGCCGCTACTGGAAATTATCTTAGCAATGAATTTACTGCTGGTAAGGATTTTGTTTGTCACACAAGATATTGGTCTTATAATATTCCGTTAATAAACTGCACTAATAATTATCAGGAATGGTTTTCTGTTCAGTGCGATCCTTCTTTCTTAAACGAATTTAATTCTTGGTATTTTTTTGAGGAAAAGAATAGCAATCTAATAGATTCGTTAGAGTTAAAATCTCCTTTCTTTGTTAATACAGCCGTACCTCATAGGATTAATAATCCAACAAACGAAGAAAGAATTGTACTTGCTATACGCACTGTCGATAACAGTAAAAATTTGTTAGATAGACTATCAAATATTAACCCATAAATATATATATGGCACAAAATTCAACAGCAGAATACGAACATATTAATCACTCATTAATAGCAAATCAATCTAGGTTTGCCGAAGCAAAGGAAAGATTTGGTTCGGGTGAACAACACGAACTAGAAAAAACATACGGAAAATATTATTTTGTCCCGTTAGATGTTCCAGAAATTAAACCCAATGATCCGGAGAAGTTCAAAGATTTTTATATGACTTATTCTAAACCTAGTTTTAGAATAAGATCTGATATTGCCGGTGTTAACGCCAATGTTGCAGAAACTCATCATGCACAATTTCGTACGTTATCTAATCAACCTACACTTCCTGGAGATATTTGGACTAGGTCGTATGTTCCAGAATTCAATACAGAGTTTAAAGAAATATTTGAGCAAATGTACGAATATCTGCCTTTAAGGAGAAACGAAGAACTAAGTTATACTATATGGAGTTCTTTAAGAGCAGTTATTATGCACCGAGACGCAGGATCTTTATTAGATCTGCCTATCAATTTTAGAATTAAGTTATACGACGAAAACCCTTCAGAAACCCTGTTACTTAAAAATTGTCTTCTCACCGACGGATATCAATTTCAAAGAACTTGTAGTCCTATTCCATTACCTAAAGAAACTAATACTTGGGTATGGAACAATTTAAGAATGGTTCACGGCAGTACCTACGAGCCTAATTTTATAAAGATGTTAATGATTATTGAACGTGCCAGGATTGACTGGAAAAAGTACGTTGACCTAATGGACAGAAGCATAAGTAAATTTAAAGATAATATTATGATAGATAATATACATTCTTTTGAAGATTATATAACAATTACAAAGGATAAAAATGAACAAAATTAAAAAATATCTATGGATGATTGCTGGTTTCTTATTTTTAGGTATTGCCTATATAGGCGTAATCGTACCAGGCATCCCTTGGTCAACACCTAGCCTTATTGCCGCGTACTGTTTTGCACAGAGCTCGGAAAAGTTTCACAACTATATGTTGAACCACAAGATCTTTGGGCCATTTATTACTAACTGGCGAGATGGAAGGGTCTACCCTAGTAGGGTAAAATGGATTATGTTCATTTGTATGGACGTCAGTTTAATTATTATGTGGTTCGCTACACAAAACTGGAAAGCCGTTTTAGGAATGGGCATATTCTTTGCTTTAATATTAATTTGGGCTAACCGTTACCCTACCACAAAAGAAGAAAGCGACCGTAGAAAGGCCGCTGGTGAAAAGATCGGTTGGTTTAAGTAATCAGCGAGGCCGAATTTTCAATTTGGTGTAGATGTTCTGGACACCTACTGCCTGTCTAATAGCATCCTGAAGTGCATCATGTTTTGAACCTTGAGGCATTTCAGGATCGTATCCTAAATCAAATAATGTACGAGTGTCACGCAGTTGCCAAAAGTTCCAAGGTAACGGGCGTTTCATTTGTCGCAAAATGTCTTCAATGATAACTAAATCGAATGTAGCACCATGTGACCAAAATGCGTCACATCCCCAAGCAAACTTGTGAAACTTATCCATTGCCTCTTCGAGCGGAATACGATCCTTTTCAGAAAAGGCTTCTTCCATGATTACAGGATCTTGCTTTGACCACCAATCTAGAGTGTTAGGATCAATTTCTCGACCTAGCGCATCTTGATCATCAAGATTAATTTTGAAGTAGAGCTTTTCACCTACTCCGTTGCCATAGGGGTTAAAATGTACAGCGCCTAAACTAAGGACCACTGAGCGAGGGGAAACTGCCATAGTTTCCATATCTACCATTAAATGTTTTGCCATAATATTATTTTAACATTCCTTAAATGTTTTGTCAATCCATGCGGATAAATTTTTCAAATTATCTACTGTGAGAGGTAAGAATTTTTTTGGAACTTTTGTAATTTTAAACTTGTAACCTTCAATTATTTCGTCAATCCTGTGTTCAATGGTTGTGCATGTTTGGCTTACCCATTCTGAATGTCCACGGCCATCCATTTGTATATCCCAATCAAAATCTTGTTTAACAACTTTCTCTAAGTTAGCAATAGCTCGAGGAGGCCCGACATAGACTATATCAAAACAGGCTGTATGACTTTTTTTGCTATAACTATTCTGATAAACACCTAAACGGACTTCTGGACTGCCGGTAATTCCTACTTTACTATCTAAGGATCCTAAAGGATCCTTGAATACGTAGAACAGTTTTTGACTGTTCATATTAAACTTTCCATTGACACGTAGGTTCGGGTAACATTGTTTTACCTCCTTGTTGTCGATAAAAATTAATTAAGCCAGCCAACACCCGTTCCTTATCATGTTCGGGAATATTACCTTTGAGTTTGTTAGGTGTATTATAGGCTTTCCAATAACTTTCCTTAATACCCTCTTGAACACTTTCAGGATCGCCCCATTTTTTAACCAGCATTGCCATAAGCTCTTTTTCAAACTTGCTATCTAGGTCGAAACCTTCTAAAGTAGCACGATAGTAAAGCATACTCAATGGTCGAAAAACTTCCAATGTCAAAGGAGCAGCCGTCCATGTTGCACGATGTAATTTCAACGCCCAGTTCCAACTTACACCTTTATCAAAATCATAACATTCAATACCTGACTTGATCTGTGTAAAAGCGCCTGCACACGTAGCATGGCGTTTAGGTACACAATTATGTTTACGCAAGATATTCATCATGCTAACGTATTGAGGGTCCCGAGTTTCAAGACCGATCATAAAGTCGTCGTATGCACTAAGTTGTCGTTTGTTCTTTCCATTGATCATACGCATGTTGGTGCCAGCAAGGTATGCACCGTAAGCAATTCGGCCATCATCAGTTGCTTCAAACCCGGCTTCCTCAACTTCATCATCAGAAATATGATCAATATCAATATACCATACAGGGAAATTAGTATATCCTTGCAATTTCATTACTTGAATCGTGTGATGACCATCCCAAATGCAATAGATTGTTTTACCATCTTTAAGGGTGATACGAATAGCACAAGGAACAATAGCACAGGTGTGGTCCCAGTCACGATCAATTTTTTCGCAATGGTTAGGTGCTACGTCACGTTGGAACACAGTCCACAAATATGCTTGGTCCCACATGATGTAGCCAAAACGTGGACTAATTGATTTGTTGTGGTATGTGATAGTTGCGCCACCGCTAGGGTCGTACGGAACAACATCTCGATTGGCAAACTTAGGTCCGAGAACTGTTAAGATTGCTTGATGAATATCTTCAAGTGGAATTGTATTGTTTGGATAATTTTTTGCCATTTCACGCAAGTCAATTGCGTCATCCTTCATTTCAAACTGATGTTTGAATTTTTTAACAAAAGCATTAACTGCTTGTTTCTTGTTATAAGGTTTGGCTTTAGATGGTTTGACTTTCAAACTGAGCATGTTTTACTTTCAATTTGCCTACTTAATTTCAGCGGTTAAAAAAATAAGGTTTACTTTTATTTCAACCTTATTAATATTATATACTCAATTTTTTATTTTGTCAAGTTAATACATCTTTTTTGGTAGAGTTTGTTCTGCCAATTTTTTGAGCCAGCGGGCCCTTGCGGCACCTGCTCGACGTTTGCGCTCAGTTGTAGGTTTAGTATAATGTTGTCTATCCAAAACTTCCATAAGTTTATTAGACTCATCTAATTTCTTTTTGAGTTTTCGTAAGGCAACGTTTACATTGCCATCTCTAACTTCTACTGCCGTTCCCCTTAGATTATTTTTTCTCATTTTCTACTTTGTCAAATATTAATACAGCGGCCTTTCCATCCACCGTTTCTTTATTTACCATAATGCGTCTAAGACCTCTCTGTGCAAGATCCATGCCTTCAAATTGGTAATTTAGTAACATTTTCTCAATGATATTTTTTAATCCGCGGGCGTTTGTTTCCATTTTCTTAGCACGTTCTGCAATAGCACGAAGTGCGTCGTCTTCAAACACTAGCTCAATTCCGTCGAGATCAAAAATGTACTGATATTGACGAAGTAGACTGTTCTTAGGTTCTTTTAAAATTTGAACAAGTTGATCTACTGTTAATTCTTCTACGTTTGTAATATTTCCAAAGCGTCCGATAAATTCAGGAATTAAACCAAAATTGATAAGGTCCTTAGTTTCTACTTCCTTAAAGAGATTTTTCTTTTCTTCTTTTTTCCCTACATTGTCAGCACCGAATCCAACGCCACCTTTGCTGACTCTGCGGCTGATAATTTTGTCTAGGTTAACAAACGCACCACCACAAATGAACAATATGTTGCGTGTATCAATTTCATTGATATCACCCCGAGGATGCTTACGCTTTTCTCCTGCAGGTAGTCTAGCAATTGTACCTTCGATCATTTTCAAGAGTGCCTGTTGTACTCCTTCTCCACTGACATCACGAGTAATACTTGTGCTTTCACCTTTACGGGCGATTTTGTCAATCTCGTCAATGTAGACGATACCGTGTTCGGCTTTCTTAATATCACCTTCAGCATCTGCTACTAGACGAACTAATACGCTTTCCACATCATCGCCTACATATCCTGCTTCTGTGAGTCCAGTGGCATCACAGATAGCAAAAGGAACATCTAGGTATTCTGCTAATTTTCGTACTAGCATAGTCTTACCGCAACCAGTAGGACCCATAAGTAGAACGTTAGTTTTTTCTACTTCAACGTTTTGATCGTTTTTAGCAATCCTTTTGAAATGTTGGCTTACTGCAACACTAAGGACTTTCTTAGCATCTTCCTGTCCAATTACATATTCGTCAAGATATTCTTTAATTCGAACAGGGTTTAGAAGTTGGCCATTTTCCATTGGCAACTTTTTAACTTTGTCTTCTTTTAGAATGTCGACACACAAGTCGACACACTCATTGCAAATGGCAATGTTGTCTCCACCGACGATAAGTTTTTCAACGTCTTCTTTGCTCTTACCGCAAAAATTACATTCGTGATGATCATCTTTAGCCAAGGTGTACCTCTAAAAATTCTGTAATGTTTTTTATTTGTTTTTGATTAATATAACTCATGAGAGCATTAAAATTATGATCCTCTGACTTATACCACACATTTGATTTACCTAGTATATAACTAGTTATCCATTTTGTAATGTCACTTTTATTTTCACAGTTTAGATAAACGCCTTTAGAAATTGCAACGGCGTGTAACAACCAGGCAATATCTGTTTCACCTTGATAGTAATATAAATTTATAGGTTTGTCAAGTGAATGTTGACTTAGCCATAGACTAGTTTGCTCTTGCTCTTCTTCTGTAATATTCATGAGAACGAAACTTTGATTTTCGTTCTCAAAAATATCAGGAGGCGTTATTAGAGTTATCATTTTTTCTTTTTGCAGATGCTTCTAGATATTCTTGTTCGGTGATCTTAGAATTTAGTTGTTTCCAAAGACCGCTTTCCTCTTGTTCTTCATTTTGAATATAAGATCCAGTTAATCTCATTAGTCTTTCAAAATCTGACTGAGTATACTCTTTGTTGTTGACTTTTACAATACCTAATTCGGCGCTGTAACCATGCTTTTCAACTTCTTCTTTTAACTGATTAGCACGTTGCTCTTCTGCCCATTTTAATGCTTCTGAGACTGCTGGGTCAACTTCAGTTGGTTCTTCAACAACAGTTTCTTTAGTTTCAACCTTTGCCACTAACGGAGCACCAAACATCCATCCGTCGGGATATTTAAATCCCTGTCTTAGATAGGGATGAGTATCTGGATGATGAGGTTTTATTTCTTCGTCTTTAGGAGTTATTTCTTCGTAAGTCGGAAATAGGTCATCTTCTGATACGGCTTCAGGAATTACATCTTTAAGTTCCTGCGCTACAAATCCAGTTGACGTAGATGTTGCAGTAGTCTCCTGCCCAAATACATCATTTAGATCATCTGCTATGCCTTGAAAATAATCCTCGCCCCAATCTTTTTCTTGTTCTTCTCTAACCCATTGAAAACTCATTTGGCTTGCTAGTAGCAACAAGACTGCCAATGGATCGAATACAAACACAATAACGATAATGACCCAAGTAACTGCTTTTTCAAGAATGTTGGCGTCTGGATTATCGCCATAGATAAATGCCGCAATATATTTTATCGGACCAACTTCTGCTTCCACCTTGCGTACTTCTGCGGCAATGGGTGCCCGTTCTTCACTAAGTTGGGTAATAGTTTTCTGTTCGGCTGCAATCTCAGAAAGTAATCTAGTGCGTTCTTTGGCCTGCCCTCTACGAAGCGCAACTGCCTTGTCCGCACCTTTTTCGTCTTGGCTTCGACCCATAACTTGGTCCACAGCCTCATCCATTTGCCTGAGTGCTTTGCGATTTGCATCAATATTTTCCTTTGCAATTTTAATCTTTTCGTCGTAGACGGCAATCTTACTTTGAACATCACCACTGACTAGACTTTGATCGCTGTGTGCCTTTGACAAGAAGCCAAAGATACCCATACTGGTAATTACCATTAGAACTACAACTGCGGCCAGCATGTAGCTCTTGAGCAACATAGGAGCCCTGTGCCAATTAGATTTAAGCCACCATGCTGTTACTAATTTGCTTAATTCTAAAATAGTACCCATTACAACAATGGGTATTACTGCCGCACTAAAAATAGATGCTAGTCCTAGTACGGAGTAATAGATGGCTACCGCAGAGATTGCCAACCCAGTTATAAAAGTTAATAATGCTAGTGGCATAAGATTTACTTAACAAAAATTAATGCCAGCATTGTCGCTTGAATAATAAATCCCAATCCAATAGTAACAATGTTAAGCATATCTTTGGCAATGACTGCTTTAAGGAAGAACAGTGCAAGGCCAGTCCATACCATTAGTAGGATATCTACCTGCGGAAGTTTCTCAGTAAAGCCATTCATCACTGCAATAAAGTTAGGAATAGTTGATGCATGAATAATCATTACAGCAATCCATCCTACTGTTTCTGCAGATAGATGAGATATTTTATTTTGAATAACGTCTTTGATATTTTTAACCATTTTAATCTCTTTATCTATAGAAAATGTGGCGACCAATTTTTCCAATCTTTTCTTTATTCCACTTCGGATTGACATAATCTGCGTGATAAAATAGTGCATCGTCGAGTACCTTTAGTTTAAAACCTTCAAGAAGAACTTTCTTAGCAACTTCATAACTTTCGTTATAAGATTCTTTATTCACTGGTCTAGCCATTACTGCTCTATCGCAGTACCAACTAAATTGGCAAACAACCTTTTCCATAATAACACTCTTTTGGTATACAACCTGACAGATGTCTTGTGGAAAATTTTTATTGCTTGCTCTGTTTAAAGTGACTTGAGCAACCGCTACTTTTCCCTCAAAGGGTTCGTAACCTGCTTCTCTGTAAATATTGATAGCAAGACAGTCTAACTGACGTTGTCTTTGCTCAATTGTTATAACATCACTGTTTGTGACTACTACACCTCTACTGAAGTAGTCGAGTCTTAAATTGACTGCGGTCTGTATAAACATCATTGTTAATACAAATGCTAGTCCTAATACGCTAAGGCGCATTAAACGTTCCATAGTTTTCTCCTTTACATTGGATAGGGATGCTTTAAAAAACATCCAGAAATTTAGCATAAATTAATAATTAACCGGTTTTACCAATTAGTTATCTACGCATAGAACTGATGTCTTTTGCTTCGTCATCAGTAAAGATTGGAACAGCATTTGATTTATGCATAGTTCCGATACCGATAATTTTGTTACCGGTATAAACTTTTTCGGGCGCTTTAGTAGCAGGGCTCATGTCCTTGCCATCGTTGAGGCTGGGAATACGAGGTCCTGTATCTCTGCGATAAACTCCGCTCTGTGTCGGTAGCATAACAGGTGCTTCGAGTGCTCGCTTGCGCTTACGCTCCTCTGCTTCTACTCCCCACTTTTTCTGAAGTTCTTTCCAGGATTCGTCCAATTCTCTAGCCTTTCTTGCTTCTTCAGCATTACGAAATTTTTTCTTTCCTTTTCGCTTGCCAGTAGTACTTAGCCACGGACCTTCAAGGTGCATTGTCATTTGAATACTCTCAAATTACAGTTGAGGCACAGTTTCGTTTTCTACAGACCGCACAGGCTCAATTGTTTGATGCACGGGCTCGAAAGATTTTTGTATTTTACTAGGAATGCCAGTAAAACGCAAGATTTTGCCGTGTTGGTCGATTTTAAGACTGCCTGCAACTACCCAAATCTTACTACCAGATGCATCTACTCCGGCCAATTTTCGGACTACACCATTAACTAGCCCCGTAGCGGTGTCTTTGCCACGGTTCCAAAAATAGGTAGTACCTTTGTTTGTCCAAATTTGATCATCACCAGATTGGGCGGCGCACCATCGTTTCAGTTGTGTAAGTGTGTACTCAGCGTTCATTATGAACCTCCTATGCTACTATTATAAAAGGTTTTGTCAGAAAAGTCAATAGTTGATTTTACCAATATTAAATATCAAAATGCAAAAAGAAATATTTTTTGGTAACGAAAGAGCATTTTTGGCCTCTATAAATGACTACGATAAAATTTTGGATATCTTTAATTCTAGGTCCGAAATACGAGATGTTGTCAAAACCGAAGAGTATGTAACCTATCATAAAAATATGTTGTACGATGTGTTAACTTCTACTACTAATGATAAATTTATTATTTTGGTAGAAGATTATACAACAAAGACTTTATTAAATTATCGAATAGTATATTTTCCGATTAATAGTAGATTTAGTTTTACTCTCTTTGGATCTACAAAGAAATCAAATACAATGTTCGGTGAGCATATTGGGCTTAATGCATCTTCAACCTTTATGAATGAAATGATGGAAGAACGAAAAGTATTTGATAATTTTGTTTCTATCCAGGTAAACTATTTTCTTCCTCTTGTTAATACCTTAAGAAATTTATCTAAACTTGAAAATACAGAAAGCAGGTATGTTTACCAATTGCATAGTGTTGTTATGCCAGGACAAATTGAAAAATCGGCTATTGAAAAAGTGCTTATTAAAGACGAGTTGATAAAGTATAATCAACCAATGGCAATACTTCATACTTCTCTTAAGCCTGAATACCGCATAGGACATTACAAGGATCAGTTTAAGGTTTCTGAAAAATTATTAGTCAAATATCTTAAAGGGCAGTAATTCTTTCTTTAATAATTTCAACTACCTTCGGGCTCATCATTACTTCATAATGATTCATTTCTAATTCTATTTTTTCCATATTTTCAACACAGATTTGACTTTTAACTGTTACTACTCCGTCGTTTTGAGTATGTATCCACGGGCATGTACCTTTGGTTGTTACAATCTGTGTCCAGGGATGTATTGGTTTTAGTTCGCTTGTTTTTTGCATAGGAGGACTATGCGGTCCAACATCTCTCATTAATCTATTAAACGGAAAAAAGAATTTAGCATATTCCGCTACCTCAGAACCCCCATATGGTGTGCTTATTGTTACTGCCCCATACACATTTAAAGGTAACTTATGCGCTAAATTTAAAGCATACACTCCTCCTAGACTATGTGCTATAAAAAATATATTTTTTATACTCTTTAATCTTTCAGCCATTGCTTCTAGATTATTTGAAAAGCCGTCCCTACTGCTATATTCTATATTAATAAAGTTCTTTCTATTAATATGTTCTCTAATATAATTGAAACTATCGCTAGTTGCGTTTGCGCCGTGTATGTAAACAATTTTCATTTTTTTAAAAATATATCAATAAATTTTTTGCCAGGATCCCTATACCCTGACATTTCTAAATGGTATGACTCTTGATTTTCGTGGTGTGTCTTGTGCAAAGACTCGCCACTAGTTAAGAATAAAGAAATACCCCTGTAATCTTTTAAACCATCTTTGTGAGCATAATGATTTAATAAGGTACTAACTAACCAAGAGTATGAAAACGATATTGGTGTTAAAATTAGGGCAGTTTTAAAATCAATTATTGCAATTATTAAATTGAATATGAAAAAAATTGTCCAATAGTATTTGCTCAAAAAAACAATTTCTTTCTTTTTAAAAATATCTTTTGGCAAACTTATTTTTCTATGAGTCCTGTACCTCCCTAACCAAGATTTAAATAAACTAAGATGTTTAGGGCTGTGAGGATCCAAATCAGTGTCAGTGTACTGATGATGTAGTCGATGAGCAATAACTATGTGGATAGGTCTCCCATATCCACCTAGTATCAACGACACAAACATTATGATTCTACCTAGTATGCTTGCTTCAAAACTGTTATGTGATAACCATCTATGTGTAGCCATTGCGTTGGCAATATTAAAAAAATTCGCTACTATTCTTGTTAGAATGAAACCCAAAATAGTTCCTCCTAATAAAAAATATGTAGGAATGGAGACAACTGCAATGACTGCTAAGATTACTACTTTTATTGAAACTGCATCTACATAGGTTAATCTCATTACTGTTTCTCAGTATACTCTTTCAATTTCTGTTGATATGCTTCTTCAGAAAGGCCGTGCCATCCTATACAGTCTCCCGTAGGGCTACGTCCGCAACCGCAGGTACCTGTTTTCTTTCTAAAAATAGCGTCATAGTTGTTAGCAAACTGCTCTTGACTAACGCTATAAGGTCTTGGTCTAGAACCTTTACTCATCTTCCCTGCCCCCTATAAGCCTTTACCTTTTTTCTAGTTTTACTTGCTGTTGAAGTCTTGCTTCCATTTTGGCAAGTATTCTTATGTACTCTTTTTCTCTCATTAACATTTTTTGCCATTACTACTCCTTAAATGGTTTAGGCATTTTTATTGCCACTGCTACGACAAGGTCGTCTTCATGTGACAATGATAACATATAATTATCTGTAAGTATAGATTCTCGGTCAACAATAACAGGATGGCTGTTGTAGGGAAATTTAATTTCAACCTTAGAGTAGTCAAAACTTTTTCCATTTGCCTTAATTATTGCTTCAAGACAGGCCCAAGTTTTTGCAGCCGCAAGAGGTGTAGAGCCGTCAACATTGAGCTTTTTAATAAGCCTTTCTAATTTAGACATTTCTCTAAATCTAGAAACCTTAGTTATATCTATACCTATCATATTTTTACTTATTCAAGAAAAAAGGCTCCGAAGAGCCTTTTTGATAAAACAAGTCTAATTAAAACTTGAATTTAAGACCGGCTGTTACAGTATTGCCGTCAAATGCTTGAACACGGTCTTGACCGTATTGGCGACGAGCATCAACTGTGAAATCAACAGTTTTATTTACTGGAACACTTGCTCCAAGGCCAACAGTCATTGCATAACCGTCAACTGCGGCGCTGTTGTGTAGATGTGCAACACCAACTTTTGGAGTAATGGTAACTGGACCGATTTTAGCAACGTCGTAGCCAACTGTTAGGCTCAAACGATCTTGATCATTTGCTTCTTTTGTAAAACGATCAAACCCAGCAGTTACGCCAACCTTACCAAACTTCTGGCCAAGAGTGACTCCGTAACCGTTGTTGTTTTCTCCGACATATTCACGGCTGGTATTAACACCAACTTCTAATGCAGAAGCGGCAGTAGCAACCAAAGCGATCAAAGATGCAATTGCAATTTTTTTCATATTTTAATTTCCTTTAAAGTTAATGACTCTGTGTCATCTCACTATTATATATCAGTATTAGCACTAGTGTCAAGCAGATTCTGAGTTTTTATATCCAAAATAAAAGCCCCTTTCGGGGCTTTTGGTTAAGCTCTTGCGTTAGCTCGAACTTGTTCGAAGGTAATCTCTTTTACAAGACGACCATCACGATAGACTTCTTCCAACATAGGAGTAAATGGACCAAATCCTCGGTCGAACCAACCTTTCGGTTGATCGACTGCACTTACCCATTCGCCACCTGCTTTCCAAAGTTCTACACGACCTGCTTTGGACTTCTTGCCAGGATCCGTAATTGGATCTTTTTGGACGTCAATCCATTCGCCATTTACTTCTGCGGAACTGCACTTCATTGCAAACTTTTGTGTATCGCGGTCTACTTGTTGCAGTAGCGCACCACCCATACCAAATGCAATGTTGTCTGCACTCCAACCCATGGCCATAAAGCCACCAAGGATGCTACGAATGGTTAGTTCGTTTACGCCATCACCTTGGATCAGGCGCACATTGTTCAGAACCTTGAAGCCTTTGCTGTTTACTGTATAGCCGAACTTTTGTCCAAGGATCTCAATCAGTTGTAGATTAATAGAGAGAGGATCACCAGAGTCAGGACGGATAACAACAGTGGCACCGCTAGCAACAACTTTCTCACGGAGGGCTTCACCCCAGAGATTGCTCGCGGCGTTGTAGATATCATAACTATCGCTAACCACAGCAACAATACTACCAGGCTTAGCAAACTGAGTAAGCATATTGTCATAGGCTTTTACCTCGTTGTCACGACCCCAACTAGTAATTGTACTATGCTCTGCGGCAGGGATTGAGAAGCCAGATACTCCAGCATTGTAGTATTCCCTAGCATACAAAATGCCGGCAATAGTGTCAGTGCCCATGAAGTTAACGAGGTGGGCGGCACCCCCAATTCCAGCACTTTCTTGCGAGCTGACACCACGAGCACCAAAATCGTGCAACTTAAAATCAATGAGAGAGGGGTCACCAGTTTTCTCCAAATAGTCTAAAATGATTTGACGGATTTTCCAACTCTGTGTTGCTACAGTAGTAGGATACCAAATAGCCCTAAGAAGAGCAGTCTCCAGCCAAGTTGTAAGCCAGAAGCACTCTGGGTCAGTGTTTTCAATTGTTGCCAAAACATTTTTAACAGGAACCACTGTGCCTTCAGGTACAGCACGAATAACGACAGGTAGCCGCCCTCCGTGGACCCTGAGAATGTACTCCCATCCTTCACGGTTGAATGGCTCCCCGTGGGCCGTGAGTATTTCGTCCGCAATGTCAATGTCTGCCTGGGTGATCGGATCAATTAGGTACTCCTTGATAAATGCCTGTAGACCAAAGAACACGGTACGATCATAACGACCACCGCGGCTTTCGATGTAACTATAAACACCAGTGGTGCCTACAGGATACTGTTTGAACATGCTGACTTTGTATGAGTCAGTGTTGAGAATAATTGATTTTGCTAATTTCATGATAAACTCCTTATCGTTTAAAAAAGCCTTTGCGTCTATCGCTTAGGCACCTACGAAGTGTTGTAGGATTTCGTAGTGGTCTTCAAAGCAGTCTTCCGACTTCACTTCTGCAATAGGCACCCACCTAGCCTTTTCAGCGTCGTCGCTTCCTTTTACCTTGGGCAGTTCGCCGTCAGGTAATTGAATATGAAACGCATGAGTGATAATACGTCCTCTTGGGCTACGGTCAATAGCGTCGAATACTTTGCTTCGAACGATACTGCCCTTTAGCACAGGAGCAGGTACTTTAATCTGTGTTTCTTCGCGTAGTTCACGCAACATTGCCGCTTCGACTGACTTGTCAGTATTAGCATTTACATATCCGCCGGGCAATGCCCAAAGACCTCGCCCTGGCTCTGCCCTACGCTTGATCATTAGTACGTGTCCGGATTGGATAACCACAGCGTCGGCAGTACTAAAGATAGGAGGATATGGCAAACTTGCGTATTGTTGTTTGTACTTGATCACAAACTCACGTTCACGAATAATTTGCTCGTATTCAGGTTTAGTTTTGAAATCCATTAGGAAGTCAAAAGTAGATTCCGGCACAACACCTTTAATGAAAGCCATGTTAACATCACTCTTGAAGTAAAGATCACGAATATTAACGGCTGACAGAAACTCAATCAACTCTACGTTTTCAAATCCCCACTGTGGGAACATGTCTAAGTAGAATGAACTGTCGTCTTTCTTGTGTCCGATGATACCTACACGGTCACCGGGTTGAGTGTGTTTTGCAACAAGACCTTGTACACGGACTGCCCATGCTTGGTCGTTGTAGATTGTATCTGGGTTGGCTTCGACAGAGATACGCATTGACAGCCCAGCACTTGCGGCTCGAATCATGCGCTCACGCTCTTGGCTGGTAAATGGGTTTTTATAGGTACGTGGCTGATTGGCACTACCTGTAACAATCACCAGTTGATCGCAAAGTGCAGTCGCACGTTTGATAATCTCTAAGTGAGCGTTGTGAATTGGTTGAAAACGTCCAATGAGGACGAGAGTATCATATTTTTTTGACATACAAAAATCCTTTGTATAATTGTTAGCGCAGAGTCTATCTCTTTGCTGTATGTATTTATTATACAGGAAAAATATTCACTTGTAAAGTGAATATTCTTCCAAAATATTACATATCATCATCCTCCCAATCCATAGCATCTTCGTCAATAAAAGGAAGATCTTTGTACTTTGGATCGTCATAGTATTTGTAATAACCCTCGTTGGGCATAAGTATCCGGAAACTACGTTGGTTGCTCATTGCTAAGGCTAACATAGAAAACTGTGCTTTATCTAGAATATCAGTCATATAGAATGTGCTAGAACAAGCGCCACCGATGCCTTTAATAGGGCCGTGCTTGATTTTGAATTGTTTAAGTGCTTCTTTAAACTTCCAGTAATCTTCGCCTTCTTTAACAATAATTCGAGTAATACCCAACTTCTGATTTCTCAGACGGATTTTATCTACAAAGGTAAGTTTTGTTAGTGTGGCTTCGTTTGCATCATTGATTGTTAACAGACAATCTTTAACTTTGATGCTACCCTTGGTATGAGGATTGTCACTAGTTTCTTTAGTGCTCCAAGGTATTTCACAATCTACGTGCTCAACGTAAAATGTTTCCCCATGTGTTTTTAGGACCCACATAGGTATGGTTTGGTCCTCTAGGTGTTTTTTGTTAAAATGGAACACCACATCCCTACAAGCATATTCAATCTAGGCCATTTCGATATCTCCTTATTTCAGTTTTGGCTTCTTTAACACGCTCATCGTGTTTAAAGTTCTGTAGCATACAACAACGGCAGGTTAGCATTGCAGTCTTACGACCACGCAACTTTGAGTTGGCTGCTGCCTTGCCATGATATATGCTCTTCATATTATATTTACTATAAATAATTTACGGGGAGTAGTCAACCTGAAAAGGTTCCATATATCGTCAGCACGGAGAGATCCCGGTACATGGACAAAGAGACAAGACCATAACTTTTTAAAGGAAAATTATGGAACTCTTTACCCTCCAAGCCCTTTGGGCATTTCTCGCTATCATTTTGATAGACATTGTATTAGCCGGTGATAACGCTCTTGTTATCGGAATGGCTGCTAACAAATTACCAGACCACCTACGCAAGAAGGCAATCTTTTGGGGGACATTTGGTGCTATTGCTATACGTTTTGTAAGTGTTGCGGCACTGACATATCTACTAATGATCCCAGGCCTACGTGCCATAGGTGCGGCCGCATTGATATGGATCGGTTGGAAACTGGTATTTGATTCAGGCGACCATGAAATAGAAGCCAAAGATACCTTTTGGGGTGCTATATCAACTATTGTAATTGCTGATGCTGTTATGGGCATCGACAACGCACTAGGTATTGCCGCAGCCGCTAATGGCAGTTTTATCTTAGTTGTTGCCGGCTTGTTGATTTCAGTGCCAATCATTCTGTTTGGTGCTACCATGGTCAGCAAGATCCTACAGCGTTGGCCAGACACTGTGTTTGTCGGATCGTTTGTCCTGTTTGCTGTGGCGTTCTTGATGTTGATGAAAGAACCTCTAATGGCCACATGGTGGGCGGGACTAGCACCTTTAGCGGCCAGTATCCTACCTTGGGCGGCTGCATTGGTGATCACTGCTGTGCAATACAATCAAGCAAGATTGCATTTACACAAACGATATTTGTTCAACAAATAAAAAAGCCCCGAAAGGGGCTTTTATTATGATTTAAAATAACTAATTAGATACTTGATACCTATTATTACTATAAACATTACAATCGTAAAGATTGTTAGTTCTTTATTACTAATGTTCCTCATAGAAATATTTAAGCAAAAATTTCTAATGCGGTTCCACATTCAGAACAAAACTTAGCATGAGCCTTATTCTGCTTGCCACAGGTTACACATTTTGGTTTATGCTTGACTGTAACAGGTTTTTCTACAGGCTTGTTATGTCCGAGGTCGCCGACAATGCGTAGAACAATGTTGTGAATAGTAGGATCAAGTGCTCCAATAGTAGTAGTTTGGAACTTCTGCTCACTCTTACTACCCGGCACAGTGATACCAGTCTCGTTAGCACACCAATCCATTGTAGCCATACCGTCGTGCATTTCGGTAGCCTGTGGCGATACCTTATTAATTGCGGCACCTGCGGCTTGAGCAGTTGCTTCGCCGTTCTTGCTCCAATCGACTCCACGCAAGACACCGTTGACATTTACTTGGCTATAAGTTGCTCCGCTGGCCTGTATCCAACTGTTACCGCTTGTTGTGCTGTATTTGTCAACAACACCTGGATATTCACTTGAGCGAACACCCGGAGGGTAGTAAGGAAACCCACTACCGGCAATGCTACTAACATTAATCACGGGGCGCGGAAGCTCAAACTGATATTCTACACGGATAAGACCGTCTTCTTCTTTGATGCCACGTGGGCCTTTTTCAATTGCGGCAGTACGTTCAATAAACTTGAAACGGTTGCCTTCGGAGAGATTGCCGTTTTTAATCCAACGCTCTAAGTCGACACTCCGACCCGGGTCTATGACCAATCCGCCAGGAACAGCATTCTCTCCGTCGACAAATACATTGACAACGGCTCGAACTGTATTAAGGTTTTTTAGTAGAATTGAGTATTCACTTGCGAACGGGATGTAAACCGTGTCTTTGAATTCTCTGAGGATTTTGCCTTTTACTTTAATGGAGGCGACCAATTTTTGATTATACATCATTTTATTTCCTTTTTACGGTACACAGAACAAGTACCTGGTTAATTTAGTTCTGTTGGTTTGTAGGACCATCCTACAAATTTATTTAGTGTCTGTATCTAACCCAAACACAAATTTGATTCTGTTTGCGGCTACCTGTCCATCGTATCGAGTGTTTTCACAAATATCAATACATTCTTCAACAATTAGTTTGGCAAACTCTTCGTAATCGAAATTGCTATAGGGTTTATAGCATTTGATCATTATTTCTTTAATTTTTGCATTCATACATTGTTCCTTCCGATTCTGCTATAGCCCAACTTAGACACCGTTTCTTTGTCTAACACTCTGGGTGTTTTTACTATTGTTGGTTTAGTAGGCCACGCCCTTGTATCCACAGTTTCACCAGTTAGTTCATATCTGAAGTCTGGATCATAGACCATAGCACCATCTGAGCGATATTCGGGGCGTCCATCGCGATAACGAAATAGTACACCACGACACATACAGAAGGATGCACCTTTATTAGTCCATACTTCACCGTTTACGGTACCAATG
>JACCEB010402675.1_pt1 | contig 60897 bp, 45 predicted proteins | sample 7454761 | NCBI WGS metagenome assembly JACCEB01 (sample SAMN15323454, study PRJNA562643) | freshwater metagenome | isolation source: river surface water | place: USA:Blue River Watershed | collected 2017-08-18
ACCACCCGCGACATGCAATGGTACACCGCAGAACTCCCCGCATCCCCCTTGATCCGCGCCAACCTCATGCAGGCACCGTAGCCTGACCCAACCCAGCGTCAATAACTTTGAACCTGTCACTTTATTTAGGACGTTGACACTGTTTGTCACGGTGAAGAACAGTCGTGCGAATTCTATGGCCGAAGCTAAAGACAACCCGCTGATGGAGAAGATCGTCAGCTTGTGCAAACGACGGGGGTTCATTTTCCAGTCGTCGGAAATCTATGGTGGCATCAACGGTTTCTGGGACTTCGGGCCTCTGGGGGCGGAGTTGAAGCGGAATGTGAAGGAGCTCTGGTGGACGACGATGACCCGACTCCGGGACGATGTGGTGGGGCTGGAGGCGACGATCATCATGGCGCCGCAAATCTGGAAGGCCTCTGGCCACGTGGACACGTTCAGTGATCCGATGTGCGATTGCCTGCTGACAAAGAAACGCTTCAGGGCCGATCAGATCGAGCCGCAGTCGGGACAGGTGTTCCACTTTTCAGGAGCGAAGGACACGGCCTCAGGCAAGGAGAGCGTGGAGCCCTTCTCGGTGCTCCTACCCGCCGGAAAGCCCCCTGAAAGCGCTCGGAATGTGGCTTCGCAATTCTACGCGTCTCGCGGCATCAGCCAACCGGTGCTGTCGGGGGAACGCACCGAGAAGGCGGAGAATACCACCCGGTTCAACCCCGAGAACGGGGCCCAATTGACCGATCCGCGGCCGTTCAATCTGATGCTCCAAACCTACGTCGGGCCCATCCAGTCCGACGAGAACATCGCCTACCTGCGGCCGGAGACGGCCCAGGCGATCTTCGCCCAGTTCAAGAATGTCCACGAGACGTCCCGCCAGAAGGTTCCGTTCGGAATCGCTCAGATCGGCAAGGCGTTCCGGAATGAGGTGACCCCCCGCAATTTCATTTTCCGATCCCGCGAGTTCGAGCAGATGGAACTGGAGTTCTTCATCAAGCCGGACGAGGCGATCGAGGCGATCCACGGAAGCGTGGCGACCGTGGCCGATACAGGGCATCCGGGCGAGCCGCAGCCAAATTGGGGCTGGCAGGCGTGGCACCGCTATTGGGTGGAGGAACGGGTGCGCTTCTACGAGGGGATCGGGCTCTCCAAAGAGACGCTGGGCTTCCATCATCAGACTCCGGAGGAGTTGGCTCATTACGCGCGGGCGTGCACCGACATCCTTTACAAGTTCCCATTCAGCAAGCGCGATGAGTCCGGTGAGGTCAAAGGAGATGAGCTGGAGGGAATCGCGGCTCGCAGCGATTTCGACCTGAGCCAACACGAGCGGCACTCGGGCAAGCTGATGGGGGTGTTCGACGAGGAACTGCGCACCGCCTGGGGCAAGTTGCCCGCCGAAAAGCAGTCGGAGCTGTCCACCCGCTACTACGCCGCCCGCCTGAAGTACCTGACCAAGTCGGGCGTGCCTCAGGAGAAGGCCGAGCTGGACGCCAAGGAAGACGCTGAAGGCCTGGCCAAGGGGCAGTACATCCCCCACGTCATCGAGCCGTCGGCCGGCGTGGATCGATTGATTCTGGCCCTGATCTCCAACGCCTTCCAGGAAACGACCTCCACCGACGAAAAGGGCAAGAGCGAGACGCGCACGGTGATGAGATTCCACCCTCGTGTGGCCCCGGTGAAGGTGGGGGTGTTCCCCCTCTTGAAGAACAAGCCGGAGTTGGTGGCCAAGGCCCGCGAGGTGTTCCAGTCGCTGCGCGGACAGGTGATGGCCTTCTACGACGACGCCGGTGCGATCGGTCGGCGGTATGCACGCCAAGACGAGGCGGGCACGCCCTACTGCGTCACGATCGACTTCGACACGCTGGGAGAGAAGCCCGAGCTGCTCAACACGGTCACGGTGCGTCATCGCGATGACGGCAAGCAGGAGCGGATCGCCATCAGCGAGCTTCAGGGTTGGTTGTTGGCCCGGGTGAAGTGATTCCCCCGCCCCGCCCGCACACCGCCGCCGCTTGTCATTCGACGGGCGGCGGCGATTCTATTTCCACGCGCATGAAAACCCAGCCCCGCCGATTCCGAACCGCTCTGGCGATGACGATCCTGTTGAGCGTGTGCGGATGCACCTCGTTCGAAACCCGCTGGAAGAACTCCCCCTCCAACTCCACCGGCGGGGTCGCCGGACGATGGGTCGGCACCTGGCAGAATACGAACAACGCCCACGGCGGTCCGTTGAAGGCCGTCCTGGTGCCAACGGGGTCGAACGTCTTTTCCGCCTACTTCCACGCAGGATGGGGGAAACACTCCGGGTCGTTCCATACCCCGATCCAAGGGGATCGAGCGGGCGACGCTTTCCGCTTCAAGGGCTCGAAGCGGGTGTTCGGTGTGAAGATCGACACGGCGGGAACCATCGGCTCGGGTGAGTTCAACGCCTCCTACGACAGCCGGTTCGACAGCGGGACGTTCACGCTGAAACGGCCGAATCCTTGATCGGCGCCGAGTAGCCGTTCCGGGCCTTCCGGATATCCACGCTGCGACAGGGCCTCCGGCTGTCCGGGATACAAGGAAGCAAAAAGGCGGCGGCTCCAGCACATCTCCGAAGGGACGTCACCGAAACCACCGCCTGAAAGAAACCCCACCATGGCCGTTGGAGACGGGCCCCTTCTTACCGAAGGAACCAGGTGGGAGCAGCGGGTGCTTCGCCGCCTTCCTGTAAAGGAGGCATGGCTTTGTTGCACTTAAAACCGCTTTGATGCTCCCGTATTGGGAAACAAGGTCGAGGGACACTGTCTCGATACACGCACCGGGCAGGGAAAACTCAAAAGATCGAAAAGCCGCCCCTTAAATCGTCCGAAACCCGCGCCACCGCAAGCCGTTTTTCCACCCTCTTCCTGCCGCTCGTGCTTCGTCGGCGATGACCTTGCCTCCCCACTCCAGGTCTCCCCTCCACTCGGGGGATCCGCTGAGTCGGCAACAACCCGGTCAGCACCGCTCAGGTCACGATCGGCTTGATCACGTCGCCATGGACGTCGGTGAGACGGTAATCACGCCCCTGGAATCGGAACGTCAACCGCTCGTGGTGGATGCCCAACTGGTGGAGCGCGGTGGCCTGCAGATCATGCACATGCACCGGGTTCTCCACGACGTTGTATCCAAACTCGTCGGTCTGGCCATAGCTCATGCCGCCGCGGATACCACCACCGGCCATCCACACCGAGAAGCACCTCGGATGATGATCGCGCCCATAGTCGGTGGCCGTGAGTTTGCCCTGCGAATAGTTGGTGCGCCCGAACTCGCCACCCCAGATCACCAGGGTGTCGTCGAGCATGCCGCGCTGCTTGAGGTCGGTGATGAGGGCGTAGGAGGCGCGATCCACGTCGGCACATTGACGGCGGATCCCGCCCGGCAGGCCTCCGTGCTGATCCCAGCCCGGATGATAGAGCTGGATGAATCGGACATCGCGCTCGGCCAATCGACGCGCCAACAAGCAATTGGCGGCGAAGGTGCCCGGGTTCTTGGCCTCCGGCCCATAAAGGTCCAAGACACTCTCCGGCTCGCCGGACAGATTCATCACATCGGGCACGCTGGTCTGCATGCGGAAGGCCATCTCGTACTGGGCGACCCGGGCATTGATCTCAGGATCCCCCAGATCCCGGAACTGCAGGTGCTCCATCTCGGCCCAACGGTCGAGGAGGCGACGCCGGCTTTCACCGGACACCCCGTCGGGATTCTGGAGGTACAGCACCGGATCCTTGCCCGAACGGAACAGCACGCCCTGATGCTGGCTGGGCAGAAACCCGTTGCCCCACAGGCGTGAATAGAGGGGCTGATCGATCCGGTCCTTCGAAATCAGCACCACGAATGCGGGCAGGTTCTGATTGGCCGATCCCAATCCGTAGCTGAGCCACGAGCCGAAACTGGGCCGACCGGCGATCTGGGAGCCGGTCTGGAAGAAGGTGATGGCCGGATCGTGGTTGATAGCCTCGGTGTGCAACGAGCGGATGACGCACAGGTCGTCGGCCACCTTGGCCGTCCAAGGCAGCAATTCGCTGATCCACGTCCCCGCCTGGCCGGCCCGGTTGAATTTGAAGATCGACCCCGCCATCGGCAGCGTCGCTTGTTGGGCCGACATGCCCGTGAGGCGTTGGCCCATGCGGACGCTGGCCGGAAGATCCTCGCCGGTGCGCTTCACCAACTCGGGCTTGTAGTCGAAGGTCTCCAACTGCGAGGGGCCTCCGCTCATGAAGAGGTAGATCACCCGCTTGGCCTTGGGGGCCAGGTGTCCGGCCGGCAGAGCGCCGGAAAATGGGCCGGGAACGGCGGTGCTGGCGGCGCCGGCGGTGCCGGCCAATAGGCTGCCAAGGGCCGCTCCTCCCAGGCCCAGACCGAAGCGGCCGAAGAAGTCGCGGCGGTTCATGCGGAAATCGACTTGGGAACAATTCACGGTGCAGCGGGGTTCAAATCGGGTTTCGGGGAATTTTCGTGAGCGTCAACGGCGCATCACGGCTTCGTCGTGGTTGAAGAGCAGTTGGGCCATCACCGTGGCGGCCGCCAACTGTGCGGGCGGATGCTCTCCGGGGACGGGCTTCTCACCCACCTTCAGCAGGCGCTCGGCCGCGGCCAGGTCTTTCTGGAAGTGCGCCTCCTGTTCCTCCAAGAGGCGTTTGAGCACCGACACCTCGTCCTTCGAAGGCCTGCGGCCGGTGACCAGCGCAAAGGCATACCGGGCCCGCTGCTCGGCCCCTGCCCCGGCCTCGCGGAGCGTCCGGCCAGCCACGTGGCGCGCGGCTTCGACCATCTGCGGATCGTTGAGCAACACCAACGCCTGCAGCGGCGTGCTGGTGGCCTGACGACGGACCACGCAGTAGCTGCGATCGGCCGCATCGAGGGTCATCATCGACGGAGGCGGCACGGTGCGCTTCCAGTAGGTGTACAGACTGCGCCGATGGAGATCATCGCCCTTGCCCACCTGATAATGGCCACCGCCCATGGTCATCTCCCACAAACCGTCGGGATGGTAGGGCTTCACGCTGGGACCACCGATCTTGTCGACCAGCAGGCCGCTGGTGAAGAGAGCCTGATCGCGCAACATCTCCGCCGAAAGCCTTCGGGCCGGACCCCGGGCCAGCAGCCGATTGTCCGGATCGGCGGCCCAGTCCTTGGGCTTCACGTTCGAGGTCTGCCGGTAGGTGTCGGAGGTGACGATCAGGCGCTGGAGATCTTGAAGGCTCCATGGGCGCATCCCCAGCGCCTCGTTGCCCCGCACGAAGGTCACGGCCAGCCAATCCAACAACTCGCGATGGGTCGGCGCTGCCCCCTGAAGACCGAAGTTGTCGGAGGTCTCCACCAATCCCTTGCCGAAGAACTGCTGCCAGACCCGGTTGACGGTGACACGCCCCATCAAGGGGTGCGACGGATCGAGCAGCCATTGGGACAGCCCCAGACGATTGCGCGGCGCACCGGCCGGCAACCGACCCATCACCGCGGGGGTGTCCATGCTCACCGCGTCGCCCGGCTGATCGTACATCCCGCGCCGCAACACATGGGCGGGCTTCGGCTGAGCCATCTCTTCCATGACCATGATGTCCGCGATCGAGGTGACCAACGCGTTCTGCTCCCGTCGCAGCTTCACCAGGGCTTCGGCCGCCTCGCGGTGCGGCGCATGGCGGGTCAGCAGGAAGTGCTGGAACAACGCCGCCTCGTCGGGAGCCGATTCCCGCCCCGCCAAGACCGCCACCTCGACCGGCGACAAGGTCCGATCGAACACCTGCAATTCATCGACCCGCCCCTGCTTGAAACCGAAGTCGCGCATGCGCTGGCCGATGGTCAGGTTCGGCTGACCGTAGGTGATGTCCTTCCACAGATTGTCCCGGACGATCTCCACCTCGGCGACGTTCCCGTCGAGGTACACCTTCAGACCGGCCGCCCGGCTGGAGCCGTCATAGGCGAAGGCCACATGGGTCCAGGAACCGACCGGAGCGGGTTTGCGCGTGCGAACCTTCAGGGCATTGCCCGGCCACATGTGGTGCAACCCCACGGCGACCTTGCCGTCTTCCATCAGGATCTCGTAGCCCCGGCTGCCCGCATCCATCCAGGCCGAGCTGTGATGGATGACCGTTTGGCGCGGCACATGCATCGCCGGTTGGATCCAGAGTGAGATCGAGAACGGATCGGCCCGCGAAAAATGGCCGATACCAGGCATGGACACGCCGTTCTCGCCGCTCAGCAACAGCGCCTTGCCCCAGCGGCCCTCCACGGATCCGGGCGCCTCGAACGGTTGCGCGCGATGGGTGCCCACCGTGCTGGGAAACGCGTTCGACACCATCGCATCGAAGGAGAACCGGGCGACGGCCCCCGAAACCTCGGGCACCGGGCTCGACGCCTTCGAGCGCCACTCCTCGAAGGCGGCCCGGGCGTCGCCCGCGACCTGGCCCAACCGGGTCTCGCCGGCCCGGATGCGGGAGTTCAGGTCCTTGAGCTTGGCATCCTGCTCCGGCGTGCTCAGCAGCAGGGTCGGCACCGGCATGATGTCGCCGAAGTACACGCTCTGCCCCGACTCGTCGATGTTCTGGAAGAAGGCGAAGAGCTGGTAGAACTCCTTCTGCGAGATGGGGTCGTACTTGTGGTCGTGGCAACGCGAACACTCGAAGGTCATGCCCAGGAAGGCCGTGCCGAAGGTGTTCACGCGATCGACATTGTAGGCCACGCGGTATTCCTCCTCGACGATGCCGCCCTCCTCGTTCTGCAGGTGCAGCCGGTTGAAGGTGGTGGCCAGGCGCTGTTCCTGGGTGGCATCGGGCAACAGGTCCCCCGCCAACTGCCACTGCACGAACCGATCGAACGGCAGATGTCGATTGAAGGCCCCGATGACCCAGTCGCGCCACGGCCAGACCGGTCGATACCGGTCGGCTTGGAATCCGTGCGTGTCGGCGAACCGGGCGAGGTCGAGCCAGTCGGTCGCCATGCGCTCCCCGTAGCGCGGGGAGCCCATGAGCCGCTGGACCTCCTGAAGGTAATGCTCCGAGGTCGGTCGCCCTTCGAAGGCCACGATCTCCTGGGGCGTGGGCGGCAGACCGGTCAGATCGAGGGACAAGCGGCGCAACAGGCGACCGGGTTCTGCGGGCGGAGCCAACCGCTTTCCGGAACCCAACTGGGCCAAAACGAAGGCATCGATCGGGTTGCCGCTCTTCCAGTGACGCGGCTTGGGCACCGCGGGCAATTTCGGCGGCACGAAGGCCCAATGCTGCCCCCAGCGGCTGCCCTCCTGGATCCAGCGCTTGAGCAGTCGCACCTGATCGGGGCTGGGTTTCTTGCCGGTCTCGGGCGGAGGCATGACCTCCTCAGGATCGGTGCTGCTCAACCGGCGGATCACCTCGCTCTGCTCGGCTTTGCCCGGAACCAGAGCCATCTTGCCGCTCTTGCCGGCGCCGAGGGCCCCTTCCTGCACGTCCAATCGCAGCCCGCCCTTGCGACTGCTGGTCGAGGGCCCATGGCATTGGTAGCAATGCTCGGAGAGGATCGGCTGGATGTCCTTGGCAAAATCGATCTCGGCCGAACGGAGCACCCCCTGCATCAGGAGGCCGAACCAGATCCAACGCTGCGGCAATCGGATGGACGCCATGGGATTCACGACGTGCATTGTGGACGCGTCTTCAATCCAGGCGATGGGAATCTATCGCCAACGGTTGTTCCGAGCTGGGCACCCGGACGCAAAAACGGGGGTGACAGCCTCGGCCATCACCCCCGCCTTTCGAATTTGTGCGGGTTTCCCCAAGAGCCCGATTACTGGGCGAACGCCTTGTGCTGGGGATTGCCGCCGGATTGGAGGTAGGCGATCAGGTCGAGCAACTCATCCTGGTTGAGCGGATTGATCATACCGGCCGGCATCAGTGACACCGGGTAAGGCTTGCGGCTCTTCACCTCGTTGAGCGCCACCGCGGTGAACTCCTCGGGATTACGCGGATCGGCGGTCACCACGAGCTTGCCGTTTTCGACATACGCACGACCCACCAGCGAGGAACCGTCGTTCAACTGAACCTCCTCGGAGCCGTACTGGTCGGAGATGACCTTGGAAGGCTCGACGATGTTCTCGAGCAGGTCCCGCAAGGTGTAGCGCGAGGCCACTCCCGACAGGTCGGGACCCACGCCGCCACCGGCCCCATCGAAGCGATGGCAGGCAGCGCAACCGACCGAGTTGTACATGGCCTTGCCGTTCTGGAAGCTGCGACCCTTGATGCCGCCCGAGGCCAGCGCCAGGGCCTGCTCCACGGTGTAGGCCTTGCCCGGTCCCTTCGGAGCGGCATAGGTCGGATCACCGCCCGTCGCCCGGCGGGTGGACAGCTCTTCGTAGGACTTCCGCTCGGTCGCATCGGCCACGGTGGACAAGGCATCCTTGCGGATGTTCTCGATGAAGCCCCGGAAGCTGTTGCCGCCCTGCCACGGCGCGGTGCGCGGGAACCAGCTGAAGAACGACTTCCGGAGGGCCGGAGTCCAACCCACCTTGGCCTCACGCAACAGGTAGGCGTAGGCGATCTGCTCCTGGTTCGGACGGCTGGCCGCCGCCTGCGCGAAGGCGCCCGCATAGCCGCGGTTGCGTTCCAGCAACGCGTCGCTGGCGTAGCGCAGGTCGGAGTCGTTGGCGGTGAGCATCAGCGGCACGCTCTTGGCCACGACGGTCGGTGAACCGAGGCGGACCAGGGCTCCCACGAGTTCCCGGTTGAGCGTGCGGCTGCCGGAAGGATACAGGGCATCGAGCCGCTTGTGGGTCGCCTGATAGGCATCACCCTGCGGATTACCCTGACGGATGAGCGTCAACTGATAGGCACGGACCACGGCCAGCTTGGCCGGCTCGTCCAGCTTGCTCAGATCGAGCTTGTTGAGGAAGGCCAGCAACCGGTCGCGGTGCTCGGGCTTGCCCATGCGAGCCAGGGCCACGGCGCCCTCGATCGACGCCCAAGGACGGGTCTCGGCGAGAACGCGATCGGCCCATTCGGTCACGGGGCGACGCTCGATGGCGACGCGGGCGGCATAGCGGACGAAGCGGTCTTCATGACCGAGGCTCTTCCACGCCTTGGCCACAGCCTCGGGGCCCGTGCCCTCGAGGTGCAATTGCTCGAGCTCGCGCCGCAATTTGGCGGCTGCGCCGAGCTTGGGGGCCGGAGCCGGAGCGGTGCTCTCCTTGCCCACGTAGGTCACCCGATAGACGGCCGATTCGGTGCCCCGACCGCCGATGGCGAAATACATCGCCCCATCCTTGGGGTGGATCACGAGGTCGGTCAGCGGGAGCGGACGACCACTGACGAACTCCTCCTTCACGGCCTTGTAGCCCGCGCCCTCGGGGGTGAGGTGGATGGCGTACATCGTGCCGTAGGTCCAGTCATTGGCGAAGATGGCGTTCTGGTAGCGCGCCGGGAACTTCGCTCCCTGACCGGAAGTCACACCGGTGGGCGATCCCGGACCGATGTCGACCAAGGCCGGGAGGCTGTCGGGGTAGTAGGTGGGCCATTTGCCGGCACCGGAACGCCAACCCATGTCGCTGCCGCTGGTGGCCATGGAGACACGTGTGGGGCGGTACCACGGGCTGCCGGCATCCCACTCCATGTCGGAGTCGTAGGTGAACAGATCGCCCACCGCGTTGAAGGCGATGTCGTACTCGTTGCGGTAGCCGTAGCTGATCAGTTCGAAGGATTTGCCGTCAGGGTCGGTTTTGCAGATGTAGCCGCCCGGCGCGAGGATGCCTCGGGCATGGCCATTGGCGTCCCAAAGGCGGGTGACGACCTGATCTTCATCCCAGGCGCGGGCCGCACGGGACAATTCCATGTGGTCGGGCAACTTGGTGTGATTGCCGCAAGCGACATAGAGCGACTTGCCGTCCGGCGACAGGACGATGCCGTGGGGACCATGCTCGCCGCCGCCCTCGATGCGACGGAGCATCTTCTCCTCATCGTACTGGTCATCGCCGTCGGTGTCGCGCAAGCGCCACAGTCCCTGACGCCCACCCTGCTCGTTGACCATCACGTACAGGCTGCCGAAGGCGTGCAACAATCCGTGCGCACCGCCGACGGCATTCTTGAGCTTCTCGATGGTCGCCGGAGCCGAGGAACCCGGGGCCGCCAACGTGAGGCGGTAGAGGCCGCCACCCTGGTCGCAGGCCACCAAGCGGCCCTTCGGGTCGACCGTCATGCTGACCCACGATCCCTGCTGGGACTTGGGCACCGCGTAGATGAGTTCGGCGCGGAATCCGGGCAGCACCTGGATGGCGTCGGGGGTGATCACCGGCGCCGTGGCCGGTTTTCCGGGGGCCGCCGCGCCCGTCAGGGCGTTGCCCCACGGTTGGTCGCCGTACTTGGCCAGCACCTTCGCGGGCTTCCAATCGGACTTGCCGGGCAACGAGGCCTCCCATGAGCCATCGCTCTCGATGACGGTCTGCTTGCCGTCGTTGTCCTTGAGGGTGAGGCGGGCCACGAAGCCGGCGACGTCCCCCTCGTTCTTGCACTCGGCGCGGAGTTCATGCCGACCCGCCTTGAGCTTGCGGGTCAGGGTCACCTTGGAGGGTTCGCTCCAATCGGGGTTCGTGACCACCAGTTCGCCGTCGAGGAACACCTTGGCGCCATTGTCGCAGGTGACCACGAGGACCGCTTCCTTGAGCGCACCGGCCACCTCGAACGACTTGCGCAAGTTCGCCGCGGACTTGCTGCCGGGGCCGTCGGCCCAGATCCAGGAGGTTTCGGCATGGGTGGAAGCGGACGCAAGGGCCAGGGCGGCCACGACGGTACGCCACGAGAAGGGACGCGGTCGGGTGAAGAGCATGTCTCAATCAACCCGAAGCGGCGGCAGCGTTCAAGCTTCGGTCCCCACAACCGCCAAAAAAACTCTGGCCCCCTTCGAAGCCGAATCAGGCCGGCAAACTCGGTGTGTTCAGCGGATCAACGGGTGGAACCGGGCCACTTGCAGCCCGGGGACCCACCCCCCTCGTCCCTCGGCATCCACCACCCGAAGCCAACCGTTGTGCGATTGTTCCACCCGGACCTCGGTGCCATCGGCGAAGTTCACCACGGCGTCGGATTCTTCGAGAGGCCCATACCGCGCGGGCACTTCCTTGCCCGCGATGGCGGCATTGGGGCCCCGTTGGACGGTGATCCAAGCACTCACCCAGACGCCCAGGACGGCGATTGCCACCCCCCCGAGAACCCCTCGAACTCCGGAGCCCGAATCGGCCAGGCCGGGCTTCAACCGGATGAGCAAGTGCCACCCCGACCAGAGCCACACCAACACCAGGCAGGCGCCGGCCCACTCGTCCAGAGTCAGAAATCCAATCCAGCGGTGCCAGAACGGCGGTTCAGGCTGCCCCAATCGACGACGGATCAGATCCAGATTGTGACGCAGCGCCGGATCGCGCGGGGTGATCCACTCGGCCTGTCGCCAGGCCGCCAAGGCCCGGCCCATTTCCCCCTGCCGGAACCGTGCATTGCCCAGATTGTAGAGCACGCCCACCCCGCCGGGCGCCCCGCTGAGAGCCCGCTCGAAGCCGGCGACCGCCGCGGCCGGGTCACCCTGCTCGTAGGCCTTGCGAGCCTGGTCGAACTCCGAAGCCGCGCGAGATGGCAGCACGAGCAGCAACACCAAGACCCAACACAGCCCGACAGGCCAACCGGGGTCGTCACGCCGCAAGTCGATCATCGGCGGCCTCCCTTCAGCGCCTGGACGGCCGCGATGGCGGCGTCGGCGAGCCCCAACAGTTGGGACAATTCGGCCGCCTCGGCGGCCGGGGCGAATTTGGCGGCATCCACCGCGGCGAAGAGTCGGCGCATCGTCTCGGCCGAATCGGAGTCGAGTCCCAGGGGAACCAGCCCGGTGTCGATGATCTGGGCCGTGACCGCATCGCCCGAGGGCATCCCGAGCGTGAGCGCGCATTGCATCCGCAGCAGCGAGTCCAGCGCCGCGAAGAACTCCTCGGAACGGGAAGCCAGCGCGGCGGCGCGCAGGGTCACCTGATTCGCGGCGATGGCATCGCGCATCCGCGAGGCCTGGGTGGGTTGGAGCCGTCGCTGGCGGACCTCTCGCCACCGCTGCCACCCCTCGAAGGAACCGAGTCCGATCAACGGCAGGAGGATGAAGGCCAACCAGACCGGCTGACGGGCCCACGGAAGCCCGGTAGGAACCCGCCGGCCCCCGCGGAGGGAGAGGGACATCAACTCGTCGCGATGATTCGGAAACCGGGAAGGCGGAGCGGCCGTCGCCGCCGGTTGTGATGGCGTCGCGGCCGTGGCCCCCGACTCGGGGCGGACTGAAATCGCGATCGGCCGGAGCGTCATCGTCGAATAGCGCCCGGTCTCGGGATCGAAAAACGAGTAGGGCTCGAAGGTGAGGGCTTTGACCGCCGGCGATTCGACCATGACCGTCGTTTCGAAGGTCTTGGTCCCGGACAGTCCGAGAGGATCTTCCGAAGCGAACCCGTTGGTGCCCGGATAGGTCTTCACGCCGTCGAGGGCCGACAAGCGGGGAGAGGGGACCGAATTGAAGCTGCCCCGGCCGTACACCAACCACGTCACCGTGATCGCCTCCCCTGCGGCGAGATTGGTGCGTGAGACCATGGTCTTCACCGAGAATTGGCCGATCGCACCGGAGAACCCCTGGGGGCGGCCCTCGGCGGGCAGGGGCTTGACCCGGATCTGCCTCGCCGGAGCCTCGGCCGTGCCCCGCTCCAGTTCGGCCCCTCCTCCGAAGAAATCGTCCAACAGGCTGCGCGATCGCCGACCGCGATTGACCTCCAGCACGTACTCCTGAGTGGCCGGACCGAGCGACAACACCCCTTCTTTGATCGGCGTGGCCGTATGCCGGTAGCTCAGGACAATGAAGGCTTGGCCATCCCTCACGGTCTGCGTGTTCGACGGGGGCATCTCCTGACCCGTCACAAATCCGTCGAAGCTCATCTTCGGGGGAGCGATCTGGTTGAGATTCACCGACGAATAGAGCTGGAGGTCGTAGGGCAGCGTCTCACCGACGTAGCACTCGTCACGCGGGGTCACGATCTTGAGCGACACCCGATCGGCCTTGTTCTCCTTCGGAACCACACGGCAGGCCACCGAGGGTGTCTGAAAGGCCCCGCCACGGGTGGTCACCGTCAGGGGTGGCATGGTCAACTCCCCCTGCCCCCGTGTCTGCAACTGGAACTGGAAGGTCACCTGGTAGGACGACACCCCGTTGACGATCTGGGTCATTTGTCGGGGGCCCAGATACTGGATCGACTGGACCAGGGGCAGATTCGGAAGCCGGGGCACCTCGGTGGGTTGTTCCCCTTCGAGGGTCACATTGAAGCGCACCGTCTCCCCCGATTCGACGATGGCCCGGTCGAACGACGCCGTCGCCGAACCCGCCGAGAGCCTCATCGCGATCAGCAACCCGATCCAACCCATTCGAAACCAGAGACGGGCGTTCACCAGGCCTTCCTCCTCGCGGCCTTGGCGCCGCCTTCTCCCAATTCTGCGCCTCCCCGACGGCGGAAGATCAGGGCCTTCTCGGAACCCTTCTGCCCGTCGAGCACTTTCTCGGCCTCGCGGATCGTCATCAACTCTCCTTGGCGCGCGTCTTTGTCGGGCTCACCGGCCTCGGCACCGGCCGCCCCTTCGCCACGACGATCCCCCGAATCCTGTCCGGGCTTGGCCCCTGCGGCCGAGGGCTTGCCCTGACGCCCTTGTCCGGGCTTGTCGCCCTGCTGATCACCCGGTTGTCCTTGCGAGTGAGCCCCGTCCTGTGGGTCGGATTTCTGTCCCTTCCCGGCGTCTTTGCCTTGTTGCGGGTCCTGCTTCTTGTCCTGAGGTGAGGGCTGCTGCGGGTTGGAATCGCCTGGGGATGGATTCTGGGACTTTGGTGAATCCTTGCCGTTCTTCTGCGCCTCGTTCTGTCCGGACTGGGATTCCGGGGATTCCGAGGACGAACCGTCCTTGGACTCCTTGGAATCCTGTTTGTCCTGCTTCGGATCTTTTTTCGAATCCTGCTGCTTGCCTCCGCCCTGCTGCGGCGGGGGCTGTGGCATGGTCTCGATGGCGCGCTTCACGGCCTGGTAGTTGGCTTGGGCGGCCGGATCGCCGGGATTGAGCTTGAGGGCGGCGGTGTAACTGGAGAGCGCCTGCTGCCACTGTTCGCGCTTCTTGTCGGGGTCCTGTTGGGCCTCGCCGGCGCGATACCGGGCGTTGCCGAGGTTGTACCATCCCTGTTGCTGGAGATTCAGGTCGGGGGAACGCAGCACCTGTTCGAACAACCCGGCCGCGGCGTCGAAATCATCCATGCGGTAGGCGGCCGCGCCCGCATTGAAGCGGAGGCGGAAATCATCGGGGTGTTCCTGGGCCAGTCGTTCGTACTCCTGACGCGAGGCGGCGAACTCCCCCTTCCGGTAACGCTCCAAGGCCTCATCGGACGCGGCCGAGGCTCGCGGCACCCCGACGACGAGCACGAGGGCCAGCACGGCCACGGCCCCCGCCTGGATCACCCCACCCTGGGGCAGGCGCCCCGCCGACTTCGAGGCTCCCGGCAACAACAGTTCTGCCAACAGCAGCACGATACCCAGACCCAGCGGCCACTGGAACCGTTCGATCCGCGAGCGGACCGTGGTGGAGGAGAACTGGACGGCCTCCATGGGGGCGATGCCCCGCTCGTACAAGGTGGCCATGGTGCGGGAGGACTGCAGGGGCAGGTAGAATCCATGGGCGGCCTCGGCCAGGCGCTGCAACAAGGTCTCGTTGAGCAGGGACTTGACGGGGTTGCCGTCCTCATCCTTGAGGAAGATCGCGTTGCCGTAGGGATCGCTGGTCTTGAGCAATTCGCCCCGCGGCGTACCGACCCCGACCGTGAACAAGTGGATCCCGGCCGTGGCCAAGCGTCGGGCCGCCGACTCGGCCATCGCCTCGTGGTCTTCGCCATCGGTGATCAGGATGACGGCCTTGCGGGTGCCCGAATCCTTGCTGAAGGCCTCGATGGCCTCATCCAGGGCCACCGAGATCGCGGTGCCCTGCTCGGGGATGATGTCGGTGTCGAGGGCGGCCACATTCTGGCGGAAGGCCTCGCCATCCAGGGCCAAGGGACACTGCAGGAAGGCCGTGCCGGCGAAGGCCACCAGACCGATCCGGTCGGACTTGGCCACCGACAGCAGGTCGTAGCAGGCCAACTTGGCCCGGGCCAGGCGGCTTGGTGCCAGATCGGTCGCCATCATGGACTTGGACACATCGACGCACACGATGATGTCACGCCCGGTGGCCTGGGCGACCGCATCGCCATAGCCCCACACGGGCCGTCCGAGCGACAGGAGCACGCACGCCAGGCCCGACACCCAGAGCACCGCCTTGACCTGCTGGCGACGGCGGGAGAGCCCGACGGTGAGCTCATCCATCAGGCGGGAGCGGATGAACAGGCGCAGCGCCGACTGCTTCCGGCGCCAGGCCCAGAGCAGGAAAAGCCCCAGCAGCGGTGTGAGCACCGCCGCCAACTGCATCCACTGGGGTTCTGCGAAATCCATTTCGGGGTTTCCGGGTTCGATCCGACTACGGGAGTCTCCGCCAGACGGTGTTGCCGACGATCAACTCCAGGAGCAGCAGGGCCGCCCCCGGCGCGACGCACCAGACCATCCACTCGGCGTACAGGACATTCTGGTGGGTCTCGACCTCGGTCTTCTCGAGTCGGTCGATCTCCTCGTAGATCGAGCGCAGGGTCTTGGTGCTGTCGGCCCTAAAATATTTGCCTCCGGTCCGGTCCGCAATCCGGGTGAGCGTGTCTTCGTCGATGTCGACCGCCACCTGCCGGTACACCTTGCGCCCGAAGGCGTCGCGACCCACCGGCATCGGCGCATTGCCCCGGATACCCACCCCGATGGTGTACACCTTCACCCCCAGCGACTGCGCCGCCTCGGCGGCCGTGAGCGGTGGCACATTGCCGGCATTGTTCTGGCCATCGGTGAGCAGGATCACGATGCGGCTCTTCGACTTCAGCTCGCGCAGTCGATTCACCGCGGCGCTCAGTCCGGCTCCGATGGCCGTGCCCTGCTCCCCCAGCACCTCCATGCGGTCGATGTGCCGGCGCAGGAACTCGTGGTCGAGGGTCGGTGGGGCGGCGATGTAGGCCTGGGACGAGAACACCGCCAGCCCGATCCGGTCGTTCGGACGGTTCTCGATGAACTCCTTGAGCGTGTCCTTGGCCACGGTGACCCGGTCCACCCGCTCCCCCTTCAATTCGAAGTCTTCGCTGAGCATCGACACCGACAGGTCCAGAGCGACGGCGATATCGATGCCACTGGCCTTGCGCGGAGCCTTGCCCACGGCCCACTGAGGCCGGGCCATGCCCACGATGAGCAGGGCCAATCCGAGCCACCGGGCCGCCAACAGCAGACGGCTGGCCAGGGTGCGGTTCATCTGGAGGATGCCCTTCACCAGCGTGAGGCTGGAATAGACGAACACCGCTTCCCGGGCCGTTCGGCGGCGGTGCCACTCCAGGATCGGCAGGGCCAGCAGGGCCAGCAACCACCACGGTGACTCGAAGCGGAAGTTCATGAGCCCCCTTTCGGTTTCGAGGGGGCGGTGTTCCCCGGCGATTCCACGCCGGTCTCGTCGATCAGGCGGGCGGCCATCTGGTGCAACCGCTCGCACTCCATCCGTCCCGGATCGCCCTGGGCGAATTTCACCCAGTCGCACTGGGTCAGGAACTCTTCGAGAAGCGGCTTGAGCCCGGGCTGCAACGCGGTGCTCTGCGGAAGGCTGGCCAGAAACTCTTCGGTGGTCTGGTCGGGCGCTTTCAGGCCGAAGCGCTCCTCGAGATACACGCGGACAATCTCCGAAAGGCGGGTACAGAAGCGCTCGGGCTGCTCGACCCAGGCCCAGGCCTCGGCCAGTCGGCCTCGGGCCCGGGCGGCGGCCGACTCGCGGAACTCGGACTGCCTGCGGGCCCGTCGCCTCAAGGCCCACCAGATCAACGCCAGGACGGCCAACACGGCCAGTATCAGGAGCACGCGATGGAACCACGGGGTCACCGTGGGGATCTCGACCGGCCCCCGGATGTCCTCGAGGCCTCCCGACGACGGCATGGGCGGTTTGGCCTGGCGGGCCATACCGGTCGACCCGCCCGGAGAAGGCCGGTTGGTGATGGCCGCCAGCGCCGACACGCAGCCCGCCAGCGATGCGAAAAACCCCTGGAAACGCCACCTGAAGCTCATCGCCGCCTCCGTTTCTGGCGTCCCTCGAAGAACGCCACCAGTTCGCCCATGTAGGCGTCTTCGGGCTCGCCCGCCGCCGGTGTGAGGATCTTGAGGTGATCGACCCGGGCACCTCGGAAGAGACGGTCGAGTTCCTTCTGGGCCTTCCTCGACCGGGTCTCGAAGGCCTCGCGACGACGGACATCGGAGGTGTTGATCTCGACCACCTCTCCCGTCTCGGCATCCTGCAGCAACAGGCGACCCACGTCGGGCAGCGACTGTTCGCGCGGGTCACCCACCTGCAGGGCGATCACATCGTGGCGACGGCCCACTTGGTTGAGCGTGGTCTGGGAAAGCCGCCCCAGGGTTTCCGAGTGGAGCACCTTGCGCTTGAGGTGGGCCCGCATGGCGGCCCGCCCCGGGTTGGTTTCGCCCAGGAAATCGGAGACCAGGATCACCACCGCGCGGTGCGGCAGCACCTTGTTGAGGAAATCGAGGGCCCCGTTGGTGTTCGTGCCGGTGAACTCGGGCTTGAAGAAGAGGACGTCGCGGACCACCCGCAGCACATGGCGTCGCCCTTTGGCCGGCGGCACGAACTTCTCGACCGTCTCGGTGAAGAGCAGCAATCCGACCTTGTCCTGATTGCGGATGGCCGAGAACGCCAACACGGCGGCCAGTTCGGCCATGAGGGCGCGCTTGGACTGCTGGCCCGAGCCGAAGCGTCCCGAGCCGCTCAGATCCACCACCAGCATCACCGTCAACTCGCGTTCCTCACGGAACTTCTTCACGAACGGGTGATTCATCCGCGCGGTGACGTTCCAGTCGATGGTGCGCACCTCGTCACCCGGCTGGTATTCGCGCACTTCGTCGAAGTCCATCCCCTGCCCCTTGAAGGCCGAGTGGTACTGCCCGGCGAGGGTCTCGGCGACCAAGCGTCGCGTACGGATCTCGATCTGACGCACCCGGCGGAGCAACTCGGGAGGCACCCCCGATTCGGAGGCGGCGTCCGGCCCGCCCTGAGACTTCGGCGACGACGACGCCTCCGGGGCTTCGGATCCGGAGATCCGACGCATCACCCCCTGAATCGATCTGGACCACCAGCCACTCATGACACCACGCCGCAACGCCCCTCCGTCGGGAGATAAGAGAATGTGGATTGGCCGTAGATATCGCCCATGGCGTGTCCGACACCGTAGTCCGCCCCCGGTTCAATCGGCAAGACGCCCGATCGACCAATGTCCCGATCCCGCCACCGCCCCCCCTGGCGGCCGATCCCTCACCGACAGTGCCCGCGGCGGGAGTCCCGGTCGATTCACCAAGGTTGACCCGGAGGCTGTCCATCGCGAGGGTCGTGGGCTGTGCGGCGGCCGGCTTCCGGGAAACAGACTCCCGGCGATGCCTGAAGAGGTTCCAAGACCGCCGCCCCCGCACACTCCAGAGACAATGCTTTCCATCGGTCAATTGAAGATGTCCGTCGCCGGACGGATCCTGTTCGAAAACGCCTCGCTGCAGGTCAACTACGGCGATCGGGTGGCGCTGGTCGGCCCGAACGGCGCCGGCAAATCCACGCTCTTCTCGATCATCCTCGGCCGACGGGCACCCGATGAGGGCACCGTCGAGCGGGATCCCTGGACCATGGTCGGCTACCTGCCCCAGGAGGGCGAGGCCGTGGGCGAAGAGACCGTGCTCGAAGTCGCCACGGGCAGGGCCGGTGAATTGCCCCGCCTCGAGAAGCGCCTCAAGGAACTCGAGGCCGCGGGCTCCGTGGACAGCCCCGAATACATGGAGACCCATGCGAAATTCGACGCGCTGAACGATCCCCAGGTGGAGGCCAAGGCCAAGAAGATGCTCAAGGGGCTGGGCTACAAGGAGACCGACTTCGACCGGTTCGCCAAGGAGATGAGCGGCGGCTGGGTCATGCGGGCCCACCTGGCCCGGTTGCTGGTGATGGAGCCCGACCTGCTGCTCCTCGACGAACCGACGAACCATCTCGACCTGCTCTCCCTGCTCTGGCTGCAGGAGTATCTGTCCCACTACCCGGGCGCGATCCTGCTCATCTCCCATGATCGCCAGTTCATGGACGAGATCATCACCCAGGTGCACGAGATCGCCGACCGCAAGCTCATCGGATACACCGGCAATTACACCGACTACCTGCAGCAACGGGAGGAGCGCTACGAACAGCAACTCTCGGCCTACAAGAACCAGCAGAAGGAGATCCAGGCCCTCCAGGAGTTCGCCGACCGGTTCCGCTCCGTGGCCTCGAAGGCCTCGCAGGCGATGTCCAAGCTCAAGCAGATCGAGCGGATGGAGCTGATCGAGAAGCCCACGCCGCCCCGCAAGCCCTTCCGCATCCAGATTCCGCCGCCGCCGCGCGGAGGCCAGAGGGCCATCTCGCTGGAGGGCATCCACTTCGCCTACGGCTCGAACCCGGTGTACTCGGGCCTGGACCTGACGGTGGAGCGCGGCGAACGCACGGTGCTGGTGGGACCCAACGGCGCGGGCAAATCCACACTGCTCAAGCTCATCGCCGGCGTTCTCGAACCGCAGCAGGGCATCCGCAACTTGGGGCACAACGCCAAGCTGGGCTACTTCAGCCAACACCGGGCCGACAGCCTCGACCCCAACAAGAATGTCATCGAGGAGGTGCTGGCCAGCGCGCCCGCCCTGCGCGAAGACGAGGCCCGTGCCGTCCTGGGGTCGTTCATGTTCCGCAAGGAGGAGATCTACAAGCCCACCACGGTCCTGAGCGGTGGCGAGAAGAGCCGGCTCAACCTCATCAAGTTCCTGGTCGATCCGCCCAACCTGCTGCTGATGGACGAGCCCACCACGCACCTCGACATCACCACGGTGGAATCCCTCACCCTCGCGCTCGAGCGCTACGAGGGCACCCTGCTCTTCATTTCACACGACGTGCATTTCATCCGCCGACTGGCGACCAAGGTGCTGCACGTGAACAACGGCCGGATGCTCCCCTACTCCGGCGGCTACGATTACTTCCTCGAGAAGATCGGTGCGGGCAACGATCCCCGGGCCGCGCTGACCACGGCGTGAGCCGCGGGGGTGGGCTTCGAGCCCGCCCCATCCGACCGGTGAATCCGGCATCGGAGACTTGCCAAAGACCGTTCGGAGGCGGAGGAGTGGGGCGGCGGACAACCCAACGCGCCCCGCCCGCGCCAACCCGAACGGATCATGCCGCCTTTCTTTCTCCGCAACTGGTTCGCCCTCAGCCTGCCGATCGCGGTGGCCCTGGCCTGGGTGCTGCCCGACCTCGGCGCCGCCGACGGCCCGCTCAAGACCGCTCTGAGCACCAAGGCCGGGGTGGCGTTGATCTTCCTGATCCAGGGGCTGACGCTCCCCGCCGCCGCGCTGCGCAAGGGGGTGTCGCAATGGAAACTGCACCTGTTGGTGCAATCCTTCACCTTCCTGGTGTTTCCGCTGATGGGCATCGCCCTCGACCGACTGGCCGGCGGTTGGCTGGCTCCTGACCTCCGATTGGGATTCCTGTATCTGGCGGTGCTTCCCTCCACCATCACCACCTCGGTGATTCTGACGGGCATGGCCGGAGGCAACACCGTCGGAGCCCTCTTCAACGCGGTCCTCTCGAGTCTGCTGGGGGTGTTCATCACACCGCTGTGGGTGGCGTGGCTGATGAAGGCCAGCGGCCGGCAACAACCCCTGGGTCCGATCATTCTGGAGATCGTGGCCCTGCTGCTGACCCCGCTGGTGCTGGGTCAGGCATTGCGGCCGACGTGCGCCGCCTGGACCGACCGCAACAAGAAGCGGCTCGGGAACCTCTCCAGCGCCATCGTCCTCTTCATCGTGTACGCGGCGTTCTGCAACTCGGTGAAGCAGCGCCTGTGGACCCAACACGGCCTGGACGTCCTGCTGCCGGCGGCGGGCGGAGTCGTGCTGCTCTTCGGGTTGGCCGTGCTGGTGACCGAGGTGCTGGCCCGCGCGCTGTCGCTGGCCCGCCCGGACCTGATCGCCGCGCGGTGCTGTGCGCCTCAGAAGACCCTCGCTTCGGGTGTTCCCATGGCCAAGATCATCTTCGGCGCGCATCCCGGCCTCGGTCTGATCCTGCTGCCGGTGCTGCTCTATCACCCGCTGCAACTCATCGTGTGCGGTGCCCTGGCCAGCCGCTGGGGGCGCGAAGGCGAACGATCCGACGCCGATCCGGCACCTCAACCCCCGGTCCCCAAGCCCCCCGGACCGGGAACGCTCAATAAGTGATCAGCGAGCGCACCTCGAACTGGCCGAGGCGTTCGCGCCCCTTCAGGAATCCCAGTTCGATCACGAAGCGCACCCCCACGATCTTCGCCCCCAACCGGCTCAACAACTGGAGCGCGGCTCCGGCGGTGCCGCCCGTGGCCAGCAGATCATCGACGAGCAGGATCCGTTCGCCCGGTGCGACCGCATCGGTGTGGACGGCCACCGTGCTCGATCCGTACTCGAGATCGTAGCTCTGCTCGTGGGTCTCCCAGGGCAGCTTGCCCTTCTTGCGGACCGGCACGAAGCCCGCACCCAAGCGGTGGGCCGCGGCGGCTCCGAAGATGAACCCCCGGGCATCGATGCCCACGATCTTGTCCACCGATCCCTGCGGGATGTCGGCCAACAGGTGCTGGATGGTCGAATCGAACAAGCGGCCGTCGGCGAGCACCGGCGTGATGTCCTTGAACTGGATGCCCGGCTGGGGGAAGTCGGGGACGTTGCGGATCGACTGCTCGAGTTCGCTGATGGAGGCGATGGTCACGGGCGGGGTTTGTGGACCAAGGAACCTCCGGCGTCAAAGCCCGTTCGGTGACTTTGGGCCGCGGGTATCGGGGTTCCTCCGGGGATTGACCTCGGCCCCGCCCCGGACACACTCGGCGGCAGTTCGATCCGTATGTTTTCCAAAGGTCAGAAAGTGGTGTGCATCAACGACGACTTCCCGCCCGAAGCCGCCGTGCTCTTCGCGGAACTCCCCAAGAAGGATTCGGTGTACACCGTGCGGGGCATGTACATCGGGCGGGGCAACTACTTCCGGCACGAGTCGGGCAAGAAGGATGGCGAGATCGGCCTCTTGCTGGAGGAGATCCTCAACCCGCGCGACCCGGCCCTGAAGACGGGGCTCAACGGCGAATTGGGATTCAACAGCGAACGCTTCGCTCCCCTGGAAACCGACGAAGACAGCGCGACCGCCGAAGAGGAGGAGGAGTTCGCGCTGCCGACTTCGGCCGCCTGAGCCGGACCGATTCCAAGGGATCGCTCACGCCCCGACCGGGCCGACACCGATCAGGCGCATCACCGGCGCCTCGGCCGCCTTGCTGGCCGCCAGGTCCACCTCGAACTCGGCCTGCCAGTCGTTGTGTCCCTCCGGGTCCACCAGCACCTGCATCACCCGCCAGGTCTTGCGATCTTCGGAGGGTTTGACGTGGGTGTGCTTGGCGTTGCGGGCCTCGGGATCGAGGCTGATGCGCTCATGGTCGTTGTAGTACGGATCCACGGCCGCCTTGAGGGTGGCCACGGTCCAGCCTGAAGACCCGGCCTCTCCGCTGCTTTCCAGCGCCGCGACCGCCTCGTCGAACTGATCCAGTGCCAGATTCCGGATCCACGGCAGGATCCGGGCGCGGATCGTCGCGGTGAACTGGCGGGGATCCCGGGTGATGTCGCGCGCCGCCTCCTCGGCTCCGGGCGGCTTGGCCTCGGGCTTCGACTCGCGCGGAGCGGCCTTGGGGTTCTTCATCCGCTCCCACTCCTCGATCAGGCTCGAATCGACCTGACGCAACAGCGCTGCCAGGTAGGCCTCCATCTCCCGCAAGGTGTCATTCTTGGCGGCCTCCGGGACCGTCTGTCGCAGGACCTTGTACACCGAGGTGAGATGCCGCAGCAGCAGGCCCTCGATGCGCTGGAGTTCGTAGGCCTTGATGTAATCGGAGAACGAGTAGTACTGCTCGAACATCTCCCGGGCGATGGACTTCGGCCGGATGTTCTCCTGCCCCACCCAGGGATGCTGTTCGGCGAAGGCGTTGAAGGTAGAATACACGAACTCCCGGCAGGGCTTGGGATACTCCAGCTTCTCCAACTCCTCCATGCGCTGATCGTACTCCATGCCCTGGGCCTTCAGCTCGGCCACCTTGTCGCCCTTCAGGCGATCGAGTTGGCGGCGCAGGATCAGGTCGGGATTCTCGAGGATCGATTCGACGAGCGTGAGGACATCGAGCGCGTGGTTCGGCGCCTCCGGATCCAGCAACGGCAGCGTGTCGAGCAGGTACAACGACAGCGTCTGGTTCATCGAGAAGTCTTCCGGCAGCGCGACGTTCACCCGCACCCGCTTGCCCTCGCCCTTGGGCGACAGGGTCACGATCTTCCGATCGACCAAGGCCCGGAACAACTGCCAGGCCCGCTTGAAATGGGCCTTCTTCTGGGTGGGTCCGTCATGGCAATCCCGGATGAGCCTTCGCAGGGCGCCACAACCGTCCTCGGGTCGACTCAGTACATTCAGGATCATGCCGTGCGACACCTGGAATCGGGACACCAACCGCTCGGGCGCCGCTTGGATCAGTCGCTGGAAGGTCTGACGATCCCAGTGGGTGTAGTTCTTGTCCGGAGCCTGCCGCTTCACGAACTTCTTGCCGTCACGCTTGGATTTCTCCTCGAGCTTGAGGTTCTCGACCACGTGTTCCGGGGCCTGAGCAACGACCCAACCGACCGAGTCGAATCCCTTGCGGCCGGCCCGCCCGGCGATCTGGTGGAAGTCGCGCGCCCCGAGGATGGCCGTCTTGTCACCGCCGTACTTGCACAGGCGTGTGAAGAGCACCGTGCGGATCGGCACATTGATGCCCACGCCCAGGGTATCGGTGCCGCAAATGACCTTGAGCAATCCGCGCTGCGCCAGTTGCTCGACGAGGATGCGGTAGCGCGGCAGCAGGCCCGCATGGTGCAGCCCGATGCCCGCCCGCAGCCACCGCTTGATGTCCGGACCGTAGGGGCTGGAGAATTTCACCCCCTCCAGAGCGGTGGCGATGGTGGCCTTCTCGTCGCGGGTGGCCGTGGCCAGACTGGTGAAATCCTGGGCGCTCTCGGCGGCATCGGCCTGGGTGAAATGGACCACATACACCGGCCCCTTGCCCTCGCTGATGAGGGTCTCGACGGTCTGGGCCAGCGGCGTCTCGGCATAGCTGAACTCCAGGGGCACCGGTCGGGTCGTGGACTTGACCGTGACGCTGGGCAACCCATTCAGACGGGTCATCTCCCCCTCGAAGAACTCCGTCTCGCCCAGCGTCGCCGACATGAGCAGGAAGCGGGTGTTGGACAGCGTCAGGAGCGGCACCTGCCAGGCCACGCCACGCTCACGGTCGGAGTAATAGTGGAACTCATCGACCACGACCTCGCGGACGGTGGCATTGGGGCCGTCGCGAAGGGCGATGTTGGCCAGGATTTCCGCCGTGCAGCACAGGATCGGCGCATCGTGGTTGATCGTGGCGTCGCCCGTGCTCAACCCCACGTTGTCCGGGCCGAATTCACGGCAGAGCGAAAGCCACTTTTCATTCACCAGGGCCTTGATCGGGCAGGTGTACACCGATTTGCGCCCCTGAGCCAACGCCTTGAAATGCAACGCCGAGGCCACCAGCGATTTGCCGGATCCGGTGGGGGTGTTGAGGATGACATTCTTGCCCGCGTACAGTTCGAGGATGGCCTCTTCCTGGGCCGGATAGAGTTCGACGCCCCGGGCGCGGGCGTAATCGAGAAACCGATCGAGCAGGTGGTCGGCCGTCGGCGCCTCCAGTCGGGGCAAGAAATCGTAAAGGGTGGCGCTCACAGGGGCCGAGACCCTAGTGTCCTGAATGAGAAATTCGCCACATAATGTTGCGCCAAGATTGATCTGGGGCGAGACGTGACGAAGGAGCATCCCCTCGTGGGGCTGTGACTGAGGAACAACGAAGCCGCGGATCAATATGGGCGCAACCCGGAGGGCGGCAGGGATTTTGGGCTCGGGCTGTGTTGCTCGCTCCTCACAGATCCTCAAGGATATGCCCGTCGCTCGCGCCTAGCCCGAGTCCAAAATCCCTTGCCGCATTATGCAGCGAATTTCTCACTCAGGACACCAGTCCGCCCGGGGCTCCGCAAGCAACCGCCGGTAAAGGGCGTGGTATTTGCCCCAGGCCACCGAAGCCGAATAGTGACGGGCGCTGTCGCGGATCTGTTCGGCGGTGGCGGTGATTCCCTCGCCGACGATCAATCCGGCGATCTGACGGGCCAGGTCTTCCGCGTCGTCAGGGCGGAAGAGACGGCCGTTGTATCCGCCGCGGATGATATCCACCGAGCCACCGCTGGCCGAGGCGATCGAGGGCTTGCCGAGGGCCAGGGCCTCGGTGAGGGCCACCGAGCAGGGCTCATCAGTGGACGGAATGACGAAGACATCGCCCGCTTGAACCACCTCCCGAACCTGAGTGGTGGGCCCGGCCAGCCTGACATAGGGAGCCAACCCCAGCGCTCCGACCTGCATCTTCAGTTCGCGGGCGAAGGCCTGGGAATCGGCATCGGCCGGTGTGGGTCCCCACAGGGTGAAGTGGACACGTTGGCGCAACGGGACCGGCAGGCGTCCCAGAGCATCCAAGACCAGGTTCCACTTCTTCCACCGCACCAGGTTGCCGACGCCGACCAACGCCAGGCGCGACCGGGGCCCGGGCGGGGTCATAAGAGGTCCCTCGAAGAAGGAGTCCGAACAGCAATCGGGGATGATCTCCACGCGCCCGAGGTTCGGCGTGAGCCCGTAATGGGTCGCCATGGCCGGATTGAGGACCACCGTGACCAGGCGCCCCCGGCCCGCGGCCCATCGATACATCTCGGTTCGACGGGCGAAGGCGTGGTTGGTGAAGACGAGGGGGATCCGGCCGGGCAGCATCGCCATCAACACCGCGGCGGCAAAACCGCCCCGACTGTGGGCATGAAGGACATCCCAACGCTCCGTGCGGCAACGGCGGCGGGTTTCGATCACCACGCCCAGCGCCCGGGCGAACAGCGACAAATGCCGGGGCGATTCGGCCAGAAGCCACGGGCTTTCACGCAAGTCCAATGGAGGCTGTCGCCTGGATTCGAACCCGCGATGCACCACGACCGCATGCCGGAAGACCCGCCCGGGATCCTGGGCATGGCGCAGGACGGTCAGAATTCCCCCGTCGTCCTGGGTGGATCCCACCAGGTGGAGCACCGACCGACCTCGACCGGGGGGATGAGCCTCGGCCGCCGCCCCCTTTGACTCCGACGGGCTTGTGGCGATCATGGGACCTTCGCTCAGGCGACCGGTTGACCGGCCCCCTCGGAAGGAGGGGCGTTCCGGTCGAAGATCTTGAAGAAGGTCTTGCCCTGCGACGGAGCGGCCGTCGGGTTGGTGCGTTGACGGTGCCAGTTCGTGATGAGCACCAGGCCGGAGAGCAGGCCGAAGGTCTGCATGAAAAAGCCCGCCTCGCCCGTGGTGGTCATGAAGGTCACCAACTGGACCAACCACAGTGAACTGACATGACAGGTCAGGCGATCGAAGGTGGTCTCACACCCCTTCAGGTAGATGGAACGCAGGTTCCTGAACGCCACGAGGGACACCGCGCCGAGGAAGGTGAATACCCCGGCCAAACCGGGCAGCCCCAGATTCACCAACAGGCTGGGAATGCCGGCATAGAAGATGCCCTGATCCAAGCTCTGCTCGAGCATGCCGTACTGGTCGATCTCGTTGTGGGTGTAGAGATGGCTGATGTCGGGCACGAAGCCGAGTCCCCGCCCCACCCAGAGGAAGTTCGGGGCGATGTCGAAGGCGATGCGGCGCATCGAGGCCCGACCCGTGGTGGAGTTCTCGGCGTCCACACTGGCCAACGGATCGATCTCGATGCCCGGCAGCACCGACAACATGCGTTGCGCCGCATGGGGCAATTGCCTCGCGGTCTGGTAGGTGACCAGGAGGGCCAAGCCGAGGAGGATCGTGGAAACCACCACCTTGGCCATCGACAGGGTCCGCTGAACGAAGCTCGAAAGGAGGATGACCGACGGGATGATGATCATCGACATGCGGTGACCTCCCAGGGCGCTGCCCCCCAGAAGTCCCAGAATCACGAGCACCCGGGTCACCGCCCCCAACGACAGCGCCCGCGAGGCGGGGCTCAGCACCAGCATCAGGTAGATCAGGTCGCGGGACACGAAGGCCACCGACTGGAACCGTCGCAGACCGCCCTCCAGCGACTGGACCTCGAAGGCCAGACTGTCGGTGGAGAGGCCGAAGAACGACAGCAACACCCACAGCGGTCCGGTACCGGCCGCCAGAGTGAAGTCCGACACCAGGAAGGTCGCACTCATGAGGCAGTGGGCGATGTAGATGCGGATGAGCATCTGGGGAGTCGTCGGCACCGCCATGTAGAGAAACGGGAAGAGCAGACCCAGGAACTGGGTGACATAGGCGCGCCCGCCCACCTGGCCCTGACCCAGCACATTCAGGCCGAATCCGCGGAATTTGATGAGGGAAACCAGCACCAGGAAGAACACCCCCAAGCCGATGAACACCCAACGGAACTCCCGGAGACGATCGCCGAACTCCGGGGCGTTGCGCCGCATGGCGAACATCAATGGCAGGCCGCTGATCGAAAGCATGAGGCTGGCCTCCCAGAAGAAGGGGCGTCCCGAGACGAACGGCACCAGCAACGAGGAGTTGATCATCACCGAACCCAGAATCAGGGCCAGGGTGCCATGCTGGGGCAGCGTCAACGCCCAGATCACCGCGACAAACCCCATGAGCGCCAGGATCTGGACCGACCCCAGCAGAACCGCGAAGAGCAGCAATGCGCCAATGAGAAAGACCCCGAAGAGGGCCTTCTGGACTTGTTCCTGAGCAGCGACCATGTCCCGACAATAGAACTCCCTTCCGGAGCCGACCTTCAATGTCTTTTCAGAGGCCCCTTCCGAGATCGAACCGACCGGCGGGCCTCACTGGCGATACTGGGATCGGGCCCAATCCGGATCCAGGGTCGGGGCCCCATTCGACCATCGGATCCAAGGAGGGCTGCCCTGGCCCGGCGGCGGTTGGGTGATCAGGAAGGCGAAGCAATTGGTTTGCGAGGGGATGAGTCGGCCGATCAGCGTCGCCAGGGGGATCGCCACCCGGAGTCCCAGACGGATCCAAGGGTTCCGGCGACCGGCGGCTCCGGACGGCGGACGGGTGGCGTGGAAATAGCGGAATCCACAGACCATCCACGGGGTCGCGCTGCGGATCACCTTCTCGATCTCGCGCTCGGTCCACCGGTACACGTAGTTGGGAACCGGCCCGTTGCGCCATCCGCCGCTGACCCGGTCCTCGCTCAAGGCCACGGCCGCCGTCTCGTAGTCCTGGCCCAGACCCAGACGCACTCCCAGGCGGGACACCAGCGAATCCCGCGGCTCGAAGACCAGAACGCCTTTGCGCGCCACCCGGTGCATCTCCAACAGGCCCCGATGAGGCGAGGCGCAATGATGCAGGCCGTTGTGGGCGATGACGAAATCGAACGACTTGTCCGGGAACGTCAGGTTTTCCACATCCCCATAGGCCACGCGGTGGGTGCCCGGGTTCTCCAACTCCCAGCGGGTCTCCAGATTGGTCAGCGTCACCTGGGGGAAGCCCGCCTCCTTCAAAGTGCGATGGTCCCGCTCGCCGGCACAGACGCACAGCAGGCTCGAGCCGGGATCCATCACCCCTTCGCGGACCAATCGCCGCAGGGTGTCCAGGTAGAAGGGGTCGAGGTCGGACGCCATGAGTGCCCAAGGAAGCCCCAGAGCGCGGAACCTTTCAAGAACTCGGGCGTGCCCGGAACACCCTGCCCCGGACAGGGCCACCCCGGCCGCCGCCCCCCGGCGACCTCCGACCGATTCCGGGTACCGGCTTGTTCCCGGAACCCCCGGGGATATGCTCACCGACCTGTGAGCTCCGCATCGGAACAACGCAATCGACTGGCCGCCGAACCATCCCCCTACCTGCTCCAGCATGCGGGCAATCCGGTGGACTGGTTCCCGTGGGGCGACGAGGCCTTCGCCCGGGCCCGGGCCGAAGACAAGCCGCTCTTCGTGAGCATCGGCTACTCCACGTGCCACTGGTGCCATGTGATGGAGCGCGAGACCTTCGAGAACCAGGCCGTCGGGGCCTACCTGAACGAGCACTTCGTCAGCATCAAGGTGGACCGCGAGGAACGCCCGGACGTGGACAAGATCCACATGAGCTTCGTCCAGATGACCACCGGAGGAGGCGGCTGGCCCCTCAATGTCTTCCTCACGCCCGACCTGCAACCCTTCTATGGGGGCACCTATTTCCCTCCGGAGGCCAAGCACGGTCGCCCGAGCTTCTTGACCCTGTTGGAGCGGATCGTCGACCTCTGGAAGACCCGGCGCGAAGACCTGATCGCTTCCGCGGTCGACCTCACGGCCCGGTTGCGCGAGATGATCGTGCAGGATCCGGACAACGCGTTCCCGACGGGCCCCCGGGAATTGCACGGCGGCGGTCAGACACTGCTCGGCGAGTTCGACCCCGTGAATGGCGGCTTCGGCGGCGCCCCGAAGTTTCCGCGCCCCAGCCAACCTCTCTACCTGTTGAGATACGCCCGGAGGTTCGGCGATGCCGAGGCCGTCCAGGCCGTGCTCACCACCTGCGACCGCATGGCCGCCGGAGGCATCCGCGACCACCTGGGCGGCGGATTCGCCCGCTACAGCGTCGATGAACGGTGGCTGGTGCCGCATTTCGAGAAGATGCTCTACGACAACGCCCAACTGACCCGCCTCTACCTCGAGGCCTTCCTGGTCTCGGGCGAAACCCGGCATGCGGAGGTCGCCCGCGACATCCTGCGCTACGTGGCCCGGGACATGACCCATCCGGAGGGCGGGTTCTATTCGGCCGAGGATGCCGACAGCGAGGGCAAGGAGGGCCGGTTCTACTGCTGGACCCAGGCCGAACTCTCGGGATTGCTCAGTCCGGAGGCCTTCAATGTGGTCGCCGCCCGGTTCGGCATCACCCCCAAGGGCAATTTCATCGATCACAGCGATCCGGAGCCGCTGACCGGACTCAACGTGCTCTCGCTGGTCCAGGCGGAAGTCCCGGAGGCCGACCGCGGGCTGCTCGAAGAATCCCTGGCCACGATGCGGGAAGTCCGCTCCCGCCGGGTGCGCCCCCATCTCGACGACAAGATCCTGGCCTCGTGGAACGGGATGATGCTCGGGGCCTGCGCCGGGGCCTTCGCGATCCTCGGCGACGACGAGTTCCGCACCTTGGCCGAGCGCAATCTGGCCTTTGTGCAGGAACACCTGTGGGAACCGCCCACGCCGGAGACACGCGGCACGCTCCACCACCGATGGCGCGAGGGCCAACGCGATTCGGTCCAACTGCTCGACGGATATGCCCATCTGCTGACCGGCGTCATCGACCTCTACGAGGCCACCCTCGATCCGTCCCACCTCACCTTCGCCGTCCAGTTGGCCGACGCCATGATGGAACGCTTCTACGACCCGGTGGGCGGCGGCTTCTGGCAAAGCGGGGCCGACACCCCCCACCTGCTCATGCGCGTGAAGGAAGACTACGACGGAGCCGAGCCCTCGGGGAATGCCGTGGCCAGCCTGGCCCTGCTGCGTTTGTCGGCGATCTGCGCTCGCCCCGACTGGCGCGAGGCGGCCGAAAAGACCCTGCGGCTCTTCGCCCAGAAGCTGCACCAGACACCCCAGGTGGTGCCGTTTCTGCTGTGCGCCCTCGACTTCGCGCTCCAGGAACCCAAGCGGGTGGTGATCGTGGGCGACTGGCTCTGCGGTTCCACCCGAGCCCTGCTGAACCACGCTCACGGGGTCTTCGAACCGCACCGGGTGATCCTCGGCAACCACGGCCCGGTGGACCCCTTCGCGCAGACACTGCCCGCCGACGAGGAGCGCTCCCTGGCCTACCTCTGCACCGGGAGCGCCTGCCAACCCCCCACCCGCGAGGGATCGGTGGTCCGGGAATTTCTCCGGAACACCCCACCGCCCGAGTCTCCGTACTGATCAGCGACGCAGGTCGAGCGTGACCGGGAAGTCGCCGTTCTTCGGCTCCGTCGCCGGCACGAAACGTCCCTGGGTCGCGCCCGTGACGAAGAAGCGCGCCAGGCGGCGACTCTCCGCCTCATAGGCATTGACGGGGAAGGTCTCGTAATTGCGCCCACCCGGATGCGCCACGTGGTAGGTGCAGCCGCCGATCGAACGCTCGTTCCAGGTGTCGTAGAGATCGAAGGTCAAGGGCGCATGGACCCCGATCGTGGGTTGCAGGCACCCCGGAGGCTGCCAGGCGCGGTATCGGACACCGGCCACCGCCTCACCCTGGGTGCCCGTGGGATGCAGTGGCAGACGCCGGCCGTTCACCGTCAAGGCGAAGCGCTCTCCGATGAGCCCCTGCGCCTTGACCTGGACCCGCTCGAGCGAGCTGTCGACATACCGGACGGTCCCGCCGCCACCGGGCTCTTCACCGAGCACATGCCAGGGCTCCAGTGCCGAGCGGATCTCCACCCGGACGTCCCGATGGGCGAAATCACCGATGCGCGGGAATCGGAACTCGAACTGGGGGGCGAACCACTCCATCTCGAAGGGGTACCCGGCCTCGCGCAGATCCCGGATCACCTCTCGGAAATCGGTCTCGCAGAAATGCGGGAGCATCCAGCGGTCGTGCAGATCGGTGCCCCAGCGCACCAGTCCCTGCGTGTAGGGCTTCTTCCAGAAGGTCGAGACCAGACCGCGCAGCAGCAGGTGCTGGGCGAGGCTCATCTGCGCGTGGGGCGGCATCTCGAAGGCGCGCATCTCCACCAGACCCAGCCGACCGGTCGCACTTTCCGGGGCGAAGAGCTTGTCGATGCTGAACTCCGCGCGGTGCGTGTTGCCGCTGGAATCGATGAGCAGGTTGCGGAACAGCCGATCCACCAGCCACGGTGGCACGGTCGAACCCTGCGACGCCATCTGGCGATCCAGTTCCCGGAACGCGATCTCCAGTTCGTAGAGCGAATCGTTCCGGGCCTCGTCCACCCGGGGCGCCTGACTGGTCGGGCCGACGAAGAGCCCGCTGAAGAGCCAGCTCAGCGACGGGTGGTTCTGCCAGTAGCCCAGGAGCGAGCGCAGCAGGTCCGGACGCCGCAGGATGGGCGAATCGGCCGGCGTCTCGCCGCCGAGGATGATGTGGTTTCCGCCCCCCGTGCCGCTGTGCCGGCCATCGAGCATGAACTTTTCGGCCCGCAACCGGGTCTGGCGGGCCTCTTCGTAAAGCACCGTGGTGCGGTCCACGAGCTCATCCCAACTGCGGCTGGGGTGCAGGTTGACCTCGATCACACCGGGATCCGGTGTCACCGAGAGCTTGTTCAGTCGCGGATCGCGCGGGGGGGCCTCTCCTTCGAGGATCACCGGGACACCCATCGCCGAGACGGTCGATTCGATCGTGGAGATCAGATCCAGGTACGCCTCGGTGGTGGCCACCGGCGGTAGGAAGAGGTGCAACCGCCCATCCCGGGGCTCCACGCACAGGGCCGTGCGCACGATCCAGGGGGCGCTCTGTCCCGGGGCCGGCGCAGGGCCTTCGCGCGGGTCACGGGCCGGCAAAGGGATCTGGGCCCGCTGGCCGGGACCCTGACCCGACGGCCAAGCGGCCGGGGCTCCGGCGACAAAGGCCTGACCGGTCAGACGACGCGCCGGGTGGGCGGCGAACTCGCGCGGCAAAGGCGGCAGGGCCGCCGAGGGATCCTGCGGCCAGATCCACGGATACTCGCGCTCGGCCACCCACGGGATGGAATCCAACGGCAGGCGCAACCCCATGGCCGAGTCGCCCGGAATCAGCCACAGCGTCTCGCCATCCCGCAGGAACCACGCGCCACTGCGCCACAGGATGTTCCCACCCTGTTGGCCCGAGACCTCCAGCGGCAGCGCGTAGCCGACCACCTCACCCAGTCCCTTCTGGAAAATGCGGGCCAGACGTTCGCGCTCCTGAGGATTTTTCCACTGCGATGACGTCGGCGACACGTTGGAAGGCAGGCGTCGCTCCTTCCAGGTGTAGTAGAACAGGTCTTCGTAGGCCGGCAGCACATGGGCCGGATCGGTGCCGAGATCACGGGCGAGTCGACGGATCAATTCGGCCGCCTCCGCAGTCCCGTGCCCATAATCCCGCGACTCGTCGGCGATGAGCGACTCATCCTTCCAGATCGGCACCCCGTCCTTGCGCCAGTAGGCCGACAACGCCCACCGCGGCAGGGGTTCGCCCGGGTACCATTTGCCCTGCCCGTAGTGCAGCAGCGATCCCGAGGCCATACGCGCCCTCAGACGCTTGAGCAGCGTGCCCGAGAGCCGTCGTTTGGCCGGCGAGACCGCCGTGAAATTCCACTCGGCCCCGTCCGGATCGTCCACCGACACGAAGGTGGGCTCGCCCCCCATGGTCAGGCGGACATCCCCGGCCAATAGGTCTTCGTCGATCCGATGGGCCAGCGACTGGATCCGGGACCACTGCGCCTCGGAATACGGCTTGGTGACCCGGGGCGATTCATGGATGCGCGTCACCTGCATCTCGTGATGCAGCTTCGACTCGCATTTCCCGATGCCGCCCGTCACCGGCGCGGCGGTGGAGGGTTCCGGGGTGCAGCTCAGGGGGATGTGACCCTCGCCAGCCAGCAGACCCGAGGTCGGATCGAGCCCGATCCAGCCGCCCCCCGGCAGGTACACTTCGCACCAGGCGTGCAGGTCGGTGAAATCGACCTCGGTCCCGCTCGGTCCATCCAGCGACTTCTGATCGGGAGCCAATTGGATGAGGTAACCGCTGACAAACCGGGCCGCGAGACCCAACGCGCGGAACAACTGCACGAGGAGCCAGGCCGAATCGCGACAGGATCCACTGCCCAGGGTGAGGGTTTCTTCAGCCGCCTGCACACCGGGCTCCAGCCGGATCAGGTACCGGATGGACTCCTGCAGGTGCTGGTTCAATCCCACCACGAAATCGATGGTCCGAACCGTGCGTTCGGAGTCCTGGGGCCGCGGAGGCATCCAGCGCCGACGCAAGTCGGTCACGAGGGCCTCGAACTTGGGTCCGCAGGCCGGTCGAACGCGGAAGGGTTCGAGATCCTTGGCCAAGACGGCCCCGTACTCGAAGGGGAAGTGATTGGCCGACTCCTCGAGGAAGAAGTCGAAGGGGTTGTAGACGGCCATCTCGGCCACCACCTCGATCTCGATCTTCAGCTCCTGCATCGGCTCGGGGAACACCACCCGGGCATTCCAGTTCGAGAAAGGATCCTGCTGCCAATGCAGGAAATGCTCCCCTCCGGTGATCTTCTGGGAATAGCTGAGAATCGGCGTCCGGCAGTGGGGCGCCGGCCGCAGGCGGATCACGTGGGGACCGTGACCGACCGCCGAGTCGTAGGTGTAGTGGGTGACGTGCCGGAGAGCAACATGGATGGCCATGGGAGAATGGTTGTGGGGCGCCGGGTCAGAGCGCGGACCCAAACTGAGCCATCCGAACGGGATGTCCACTCAACATTTCTGGCGAGCTATCCGGTGCGTATGCGGGACTTGCGGGCCCGTCTCCCGCTCGGGAACCCGGACATGAGCCTTCTCCGGGCGATATCGAAGCCGGATGGGTGGGGCGCGACAGATCGATGCAGGCCAAACTCGTCTGGAAGGATCATCGTCAACGGGAATCATCGCTGACGTGAGCCCCGCGCACGGGAAGAGACGAAGAAGAGGTGGTGGCTGGGGGCGGGATCGAACCGCCGACACTGCGATTTTCAGTCGCATGCTCTACCAACTGAGCTACCCAGCCGCACCGAAGAGCGCGAATCAAACTCGGTGAGACCCGACTTTGGCAAGCCGGTTTTCCGAGATTTTTCGAACCGCCTGCCCTGACATCATTTCGGATCCTGGTTCGCCCTCAATTCCTCAGGGGTCACCGAGGAGACCACGCCGGCCGTCGGAACCTCGACCTTGGCGATCCACAGCAGCGCGTTCAGGAACACCTTGCGGAAATTCTCGTCGCCCCAGTTCTTGTGATAGTGCCCACCGGTGAAACCGAAACCACGGCCTCCATTCGGGCGGTCGTAGGTCCACATCAGCGGTTGGGCTTCGCCCTTGGCCACCGAGGCACGGACAAAGGGATTGCCGCTGTGCGGGCCATTGCCGCGATCGAGCGTGTTGGCGGGCGGCACCACGCTGAGGATCGGCGTCACCCCTTTTCGCTCCGGAACGAACCGCATGTGGTAGTACCACTCGTCATGCATGGTGAAGGGCTTCACGCCCCGGGTCACCGGATGCACCGGCAACGATTCGAACTTTGCCGTCCAGGTGGGGTTCACGCTCCAGAACATCTCGAAATAGCCTCCAGTCCAATCGAGCATGGCGAAGCCCGGATCTCCCGCCGGAACCTCGACCCCGTAGTGGGCCGCTCCGATGCCGACCCCCTTGGCCGACAGTTCATTCATGAGCTTGAGGCGCTCGGGCTTGATCGCCGGGTGGGCCGTGCCGCCATTGGCGAACACCACCACCGCGTCGGCTGATTTGAGGATGGCCGTATCCGAGGGCCAACCGTTGCTCACCACGGTGGCATGGATGCCCGGGATGCGATTCAGGCAACCCGCCAACAGGATGCTTCCGGCCCGGAATTCGTGATCGCCCGGGGCATGGCTGGGAGTACCCGCAATGAGGACGATTTCTTTGTCGGCCGCCGCCATGGACAACGAGGACACGACGGCCATCAAGGAGAGGAACAGGCGTTTCATTGGATTGCCGAACAGCGTGCGCCCCGGCTGGGGAGACGGCCAGCATTTGTTCGGCAGCCGCGGCGCCCAAACGACGACTCCGAGAAGGCCGACTCAAAAAAAACTCGAAAAAAGATACCCAAGACTTGCATACATTGATCTGCAATGCATAGTGGTCCCATGAAGATCAGCAAGGACCTCAATGCCGCATCGGCCAGCACCATCGTTCTTGGCATCCTCCGGGGCGGCGAAAGTTACGGATACGCCATCGTCCAGACGGTCAAGGAACTCTCCGGCGGGGAGGTCGAGTGGACAGATGGCATGTTGTACCCAATTCTCCACCGGCTGGAGGCCGACGGTTTGATCAACGCCCGCTGGGGCGAGTCGGAGACCGGTCGCAAGCGGAAGTACTACGCGATCACTCCCAAGGCCCTGCCGGTCCTCGAAGACGACCGCCGTCAGTGGATGACGGTCAACGCCGTGATGAACCGCCTGTGGGAAACCCAGACCGCCTGAATCCCCGAACCTCGCGAACCATGAGCACCCCTTCCTTTTCCGCCGAGTTGTCGGGAATCCCGGCCGCCCTCGCCGCCGAACTCGAAGACCACCTGATCGAGTGCTACGAAGCGGGACTGCGTTCCGGCCTGTCCTCCGACGAGGCCCGGCAGTCGTCGCTCCGGTCGCTCGGATCGCCATCGGAAATCGCCCAACGCTGCTTGAAGGAGTCCGATCCCCGCGATCCGCGACGCAACCGGCTGTCACTCCAGCACCGGGTCGCCATCGGCGGTTGGTTGCTGATGGCCATCGGCTTCGCCTCGAGGGTTTGCGAAGCTTCCGACCCCACCCATGCGTCGATCGCGGCCTGCATCGCGATGTCGCTCGGTGCCCTGGTGATGGGGGCGCTCATCCGCCGTCAACGCCTCCCGATGCCGGTGGCCATCGCCCTGTCGCTGGGCCTCACCGGGATTGCCAGCCTGGCCTGGTTGCAGGTCGGTTGGCATCCGTGGATCCGTGAGACTCTCGCCCTCACTCCCGGGGCCCTGGCCCTCCTCGCCGCCTTCGGAGCCCTCTCCGGAGGTGCGCTGACGGCCGCTTCCCGGCCGGCCGCGCGAGCCGCCTGATCCCCCGTTTCTCGGAAGCCCCATCCACCGGGGCCTCTTTGCGTGTTGTTGATCAGTTTTTCTAACCTTAATAAGTGTTTTTGTTAACCCGTCAATCCGATCCGTCATGAAATCAAATCCGCAATTCCCCAAGCCGACGCCGTCAGAACACTCCCGCCTCGGGCGCCCCCTGCGAGCCCTGCTCGCCGCGATCGCACTGCTCGCCACCGCCACCATCCAGGCTCAGGAACTCCCGGCACCGCGGACCGATGCGGCCTCCGGCGGTTCGGGCAAACCCACCTTCGAGATCACGCCCTCTCCTGCCGAGCCGGTGCCGCCGCTCGTCCGCCCGGATCCCGTGATCGACCCCGTCACTCCGCCGACGCCCACGCGGGGATCCAGCGAGGGGCTGGAGGGCCTGTCCCTGAAACTGGACCACCCGAAGCTCGAGATCGCCGAGGATCGAGGCATCCCGTTGTTCTTCTCGGTCATCGGCGACTACTGGGGCACGAATGACGTCACGGTGCGGGCCCGATTCGTCAGCGGCACCGCCACCCCGGGCAAGGATTTCGACATGAGCGAAGCCTTCAAGAAGCTGCCGGCGCAGGGTGGACTCAACACCTTGGTCTGGCTGTCCTTGCCTCCGATCTCCGACGAGGTCGACGAGGGCAAGGAGACGGCCGTGTTCGAACTCGCCATCGACGGCAGCACCAACGCGCCGGTCCGCATGGAGGTGACGATCCTCGACGACATGACCCCGGGGAATGTGGGATTCGTGTCGCCGCGCTTCCAGATCAACGAAGGCTCCACCAATGGCTACGCCCAAATCCGTCTCTGGCGCACCCTCGACACCCGCCGATCGACCACCGTCGCCTTCCGACTCGAAGGCCCCTCCGCCGCACTGGCGGTCCTGGGCGGCCAGACCCGTCGCACCGCCACCTTCAGCCCCGGCGAGTCCCAGATCTTCGTGCAGATCCCGCTGGTGAACAACACCGAGGCGCAGGGTACCCAGAACATCACGCTCACCCTGGAAAAGCCCGAAGGCGAAATCGGGCTCCTCGAAGGCTTCGAACGCACGGTGCTGACACTGGCCGACGACGAAACCCCGGCCGCCGCCGCGCCCCTCTCGATCTCGGAGTTCGAGAGCGGCGACGGACAGCGCGGCGTGATGCTGACGACCACGGTGCCCCGCGGATACCAGGTGCGTCTGGAATTCTCCGACAACGGTGCGGCGGGACCTTGGCTGCCCTACTGGCTCTTCGAGGGCAACGAGGTCGAGCGCACCACCTTCGATTCCTTCGCGGCAACGGTGATGCGGATGTACCGGATCCTTCCGCCGGAACCTCTCGATTTCACCTTCCCGTGGTGAGCGCAACCCGTCCCGGCTGTCCGTTTTTTGCCAGTCGCAACGGAATTCACCAACCCGGCAGCCCGGATCGGCCATAAAAAGCGGTTGGCAAGGCAGGTGCTTACGGAAACCCGCCCAAACAACCGGCCGTGCTGCTTGGCAACGAGTGGCGCGGCGATGATGGAAACGATCATCAACCACGGCCGTCCCAGCAATGGGGCGGCCGTGAGTCCGATTCCGAGTCGTGCCGAGCGTTCTAGCCAACCCCTTCTGCGTCCGTTGTCCCGATCCCCACTCCTGCTCACCCGTTCCAATTCCTGCTCCATGAGCCTCCACTGCATTCCCAATACGCGGACCCATGACCGATGGGATGCCAGTCTCCCTCCGGTCGCCGAGGTGGCTTCGGGCGACACGGTGATCCTCGACTGCTTGGATTCCAGCGGGGCCCAGATGTCGCCCACCTCGACCGTGACGGACTTCGTGGCCATGGATCGCAACAAGATACACACCATCACCGGCCCGGTCTTCGTGCGGGATGCCCAACCGGGGGATGTGCTGCAGATCGAGATCCGGCGCATCGAGCATCGGGGCTGGGGTTGGACCAGCATCATTCCCGGCCTGGGAAGCCTTCCGGAGCGCTTCACCGAGCCGCACCTGTTCCTTTGGAAGCTGGAGAAAGAATTCTCGTACTCGTTGGCCCCGGCCCGATTGCCGCTGGCCCCCTTCCTCGGGATCGTCGGCGTCGCCCCGGAGGCTCCGGGGCCGCACCGCACCCGTCCCCCGGGCCCCTTCGGCGGCAATCTGGACGTGAAGGATCTCCAACCGGGAACCACCCTATACCTGCCCGTGTTCCACCCGGGAGCCCTGTTCAGCGCGGGCGATGGTCACGCCGCACAGGGGGACGGTGAGGTGTGCATCAACGGCATCGAAGGCCCGATGGAAGCCGAGTTCCGGCTCACCGTCCGCAAAGACATCCACCTCGACGAGCCCTTCGCCGAATTGCCACCGCGGGTGTCCCAGGTTCCCGATCTGGGGTCCTGGGCCTTCATCGCGAGCGCTCCTGACACCATGAGTGCGGCCAGGAATGTGATCCATCACGCCATCGACTTCCTCGTCGCCCGCTTCGGCCTGACTCCCCAACTGGCCTACACCCTCTGCAGTGTGGCCCTCGACCTGCGGTTGAGCCAGATCGTGAACCAACCCCAGGTCACCGTGACCGGAACCCTCGCCAAGAGCCTGTTCCCGAAGACCTCCTGAGCCCTCTTCTCCAAGCCCATGCTCCGCGCCCGCACCCCTCAAGGCTGGTTCCTCATCACCCACCCCGAACACGCCCGCTTGGCCGGAGTGTTCGCGGCCGCCTGGGGCAATGAGCGGTTTCGGCGCCCGTTCCCCCACACCAACACGGTGCAGGCGGTTTGTCGCCATGATGACGGCTGGGCCACCCGCGACCTGTCCCCAAAACCGACCCGCGAGGGCCGCCCCAGCGCCTTCGGGATCGATCTGGTGGGCAAATACAGCGCTTTCGAAGAGATCGACTTGGACGATTATCTCGGCGTCCGCGGCCGAGCCATGGAAGCGGTCGCCGCCGAAGACCCCTACGCGGCGATCCTGATTTCCATGCACACCTGCAACCTGCTCAGCGAGCGGGCCGACCACTCCACGCTCCGTCCGGTCGATCGCCCCAAGCTCGAGGCCTTCTTGATCCGGCAGGAACACCGACAGGGAGAACTGCGCGAAGCCTGCGCCCGGTCCGGATTCTTCACGGCCACCGACCTCATGGCCTCCACCTGGGTCGAGAACTTCCGCCTCCTCCAAGCCTGCGACAACCTCTCGCTGCTCTCCTGCGTGGACTATCCGGGAACCGCCAACCTGCTGCACCCGCTGCCCCTCTCGGGCGGCGGCACCAGCGAGATCACCGTCACGCGGGTCGCTGAACGCACCTTCCGCCTGGACCCCTGGCCGATGCAGGAATCACTGATCGAAGCCACCCTCACGGGCCGACACATCACGGGCGAGCGGTTCGCTTCCGAATCCGAACTGGCCGCGGCCTATGCGGCGGCCCCTCCGGAGTCGCTGACCCTCCGCATCGAACGGAGTCCCCAGTCGGTCCCCTGACCGCAATGACTCGGTCGGAATGAAACCAGCGGGCTGAGCCGATGCGGTTCTCCTCGGGCTTGCCCCTCTCGGCACGGGTGGCGCAGTGGTAGCCGGCCCCGGATTCGGATGGATCCCCGTCCCGGCACGGATCAACCTGCAGCCATGATGATCCGCATCGGAGGAGCCCTGAGCCTGCTGGTCTTGAGCCTGTGCGCGGAGCCGGCGCGGTTCGTCCAGGACCGCTTCGCCATCGGTTTCTGGGTGCCCCCCCGGACCACCCAAAACCTGCCTGAACGGTATCGTGAAATCCGCGATGCCCATTTCAATCTGGTGATCGGAACGGCCGGGTTCACGGCCGAAGAACAACTCCGGGTCTGCGAACCCTTGGGCCTGAAGGTGCTGGTCGATGCCGAAGACCCCTCGAAACCCCTGCCCGAGAGTCCCGCCTGCTGGGGCTACAGCCTCGCCGACGAACCGGGCACGGCGGCCTTCCCGTCCCTGGCTTCCCGCGTGGCCACCCTGCGCACCCAGCGCCCCGGCCGTCTGGCCTACATCAACCTCTTCCCCAATTACGCCACCCCCACCCAGTGGGGCGCCCCCCAGTACGCGGAGTACCTCAAGCGGTTCATCGAGACGGTCAAACCCGACGTCCTCTCGATGGACCACTACCCGCTGATCCGCCCAGGCGACGACTCCCGCGGCGAGTACCTCAAGAATTTGGAGTCGATGCGCAAGCACTCGGTCGCCGCCGGCATCCCGTTCTGGAACTTCTTCCACTCGATGCCCTTCGGCGACCGCATGGATCCGACCGAAGCGCAGATCCGATGGATGATCCATGCGTCCATCGCCCACGGTTCCAAAGGCGTGATGTATTTCTGCTACTGGACTCCGGGCCAGGGCAATGCCGGCAGCGGTGAGTTTCCCAAGGGCGGAGCCCTCGTCACGGCCGAGGGACTCAAGACGCGCCACTACGACGAGGCTCGCCGGATCAACGCCGGGCTGCAGCAGTGGGGGCCGGTGCTGATGCGCCTGACCGGTGACGGAGTCCTCCGGCACACCACCGGCAACGCCAGCCCCGAGCTGACCCGCAGCGGAATCCGGTCGCTGGACCGGGTGGGCTCGGACCCGGAATCGACCTTCCTCATCGGGACCTTCCATCACGCCGACGGACGACGTGCCGTCCTGTTGCTCAATCACAACATGGCCTACACGGCCTGGCCCACGGTGCTGTTCGACTCCGAACCCGAGGTCCGCGAAGTCAGCCGTGACGACGGCCTGGAACATCCGCTTCAGGACGACAGCCCTGAACTGCGCGGTCTGCAATTGTCTTTCGGAGCCGGAGATGCCCGGCTGTTCCTCCTGCCGCCGGCCCGAGCTGACGCCGGCCAAGAATCCAACCCACCCCCGAAAACGAGGCCCTAGAATCCGGACCGGGGCCCCAACCTGGAACCAGGCCGTGACACCCGCCTCCGGAATCGCAGGGGGCTGACCGACGCCGGCGCCCGGCGCCCGCCTCAACGCCCCGGTCGTTCGCGATTCTCGAGCGGCGCCAGCAACGCCCGTTCGTTGGCATGGGTCAGCAGGCCCATAGCCTCTTCGGCGCTCACCCAGCGCAGGTCGGCCACCTCGCGGGTATCCTGCACCGGGCCCTGCTCCTGAAGCTCCATGTGCCAATAGAGAACGACCTTGGGCATGCCATTGACCGCATACACACTGCCGCCGGCGAACGCCTCGACCTGGGCCCGGCAACCGGTCTCTTCTTCGACCTCACGGACCGCGGCCTGAAGCCACCCCTCTCCGGGGTCGAGCTTGCCCTTGGGCAGCGCCCACTCCGGGCCGTATCGGGTGCGATGGATCAGGATCAACTCCCGGCCGCGCGGCGACGATCGCCACACCAATCCTCCGGCCGCCTGGATCACTTCGTTCGACAATGGATTGCTCACGCAGCGCCAAGGGAAACCGACCACCCCGCCCAGAGCAACCCGCGGCTGTTGTGAAAAAGCGGGAATGAAACCGCGAACCCGGAATCCCGCCGATCGGTCAAATCCAGCCGCGCCACCAGTACCAGACACCCCCGAGCTCCTCGTGGAACCAGCGCTCGAAGCGGATCAGCCCCTCGCTCCGCGGCACGACCCACCATCGCTCCGGACGATCCAGAGCATCCAGTCCCTGATAGTCGCAACCGACCGGCAGGACATCGATCCCCTCCTTGCGGCAGGCGGCCGCGCCCCGGGCCAGATGCGAGGCCGAGCTCACCAGAATCACCCGCTTCCAGCCCCGTTTCCGGGCCAGATCACCGATCGCGACGGCCTCTTCGTGGGTGTCATTGCAGGCCGGAAGGCGTAGGAGATCTCCGGCCGGCAATCGCCAGGCCCGGATCCAAGATGCGAGCAATTCGCTCTCGGAGCGGGCGCTACCCAGCCAGTGGAAGGGCATCCCGCTGAGAACGAGCGAACGGGCCTTGCCCTGCCGGATCACTTCAAGACCGGTCAAGGTGCGCTCGAACGACGACCCCGTGCCGAACCAGAGCAGTTCACGGCCTGAGAATTCGATGTCGCCCGCCAACACCACCACCGCATCGGCCACCGGCAAGGTCACCGGATGAATACGGTCATAGGGCCGCTCCAAGCGGGAGAGCAACAGCGCCGGAAATGGCGTACCGCCCACCAACCACAGCCCGCCGGCCAGGCACAGGGCCGTGAACCCGGCCAACCATGCCCTGCGACGGAACGCCAGACCGCTGACCAGCAAAGCTCCCGCCCAAGCCGCTCCGAGCGGCTGCACAAGCGCTTCAACAGGTCCCATGCCGGGAGGCTAGCCGGCGTCCGGGGCGCAAGGCGAGCCTCTCCGCCATCCCTGTCCACCCCTCGTTCTCCCCGTCGACCCGGTCATGCCAAGTCACGCCCCGCTCAGTCCGGCAGCGCCAGAAACCCATGCTGGGCATCTCCCAGGATCTGGGTCTGAAGGCCTTGATGACGCCAATGGTGATAGGCGATGAGCGCACAGAAGAGGGCGTCGATCCGATCCTCGGCCTCTTTGGAGTAGAGCGCTTCCAACAGCCCCTCCCCCACCGGGCCCGGCAGCAATTCGGGGAAGCGGAACTGCAGGCAACTCCGCAGCAACGATTGATATCGACGGAATTCCCGACGCCGTTCGGCCACCGTGCCCCGCTTGTACTTCAGGATCCTCTCCAGACCGAACCACCGGACCATCGCGGGGTGCGGATAGACCTCCATGGCCAAGCGGGGTTCGGCCAGATCCCAACCGAGGAGGTAGCCCTGCGACTGAAGCAATCGGGCGATCCGCAGGGGCCGGGCACACAGGCGGGCATTGGACGGATGACACCCCGCGTGCTGATGTCCGAAGAGGCGGTGGGTCAGGCGATCCACCGGCCGGGATCCGGTGCGATTCGGGCACACCAGCGGGGCATCGACGGCCATCACACACGGCTGGTCTCCCACCCGGGTCCGGAGCCACTCCTGCAGGGAGTCATCCCCCGGAGTCCAGGCCGACTCCTCGACGGAGGCCGTGGGCCCGTCGGCCCGGATCAGGCAGAGTCCGTCCCGGTTGCGCTCACCCCAGGCCAGATCGATCCCCACCATCAGCATGATCGCAACGTCGCAGCCGATCGGTCGGACGCAAGCGACACCCCGGTGAACAAACTCAAGAGGCCCCTTCCCTTTTTGGAGGACGAATCTAGTTTGGAACGACGCTGCAACGTCCTGGAATCGCCGAGATGAACCCACGCCTGATCTACCCCTTCTTCATCGTCGCCCTCGTGGCCTACGTGGGCCTCGGGGCCAAGCTCTTCCAACTCAGCGCCGCCGATGAGCGCGACGACCCCTACCAGCAGCTCGAACTCTTCACCCGGGTGTTGGAGCGGGTGCGCAAAGACTACGTCGATGGCGAGAACCTGACCTACAAAGACCTCATCCAGGGGGCCATGAAAGGCATGTTGTCCACCCTGGACCCGCATAGCGAATTCATGACGGTGTCGAAGTTCAACGAACTCAAGGAAGACACCGAGGGCACCTACGGAGGCGTGGGACTGCAAGTCCATGTGAAGGACGGTTTGCTCACCGTGATCGCTCCGATGGAAGACACCCCGGCCTTCGAAGCGGGCATCCTCCCGGGCGACCAGATCCTGAAAATCAACGGCAAGCCCACCGACCGGCTCGTCATGGGCGACGCGGTCAAACTGCTTCGGGGTGAACCCCAATCCAAGGTCACCCTGTCGGTGATCCGCCCCTCGCTCACCGAACCCAGGGAGATTTCGCTGACCCGCGAAGACATCCGGGTCTACACGGTGAAAGACCTCAACAACCGGCGGGATTTCCCGGTCGGGGCCGACCGCCTCGGATACGTCCGGATCACCCAATTCGCCGAGAAGACCGATGACGAGCTGGAAACGGCCCTGGTGAAGCTCGAAAAGCAGGGCATCGAAGGCCTCGTGATCGACCTGCGCGGCAATCCGGGCGGGCTGCTCGATCAGGCGGTCGCCGTGTCGGAGAAGTTCCTGCCCAAGGGAAAGCCCATCGTCTCGACCGAAGGCCGCAATCGCGCGGCCGACCAGCAGCGCAAGGCCTCGGGCAAGGGCAAGGTGCGCACCTATCCGTTGGTGCTGCTCATCAATGGCGGCAGCGCGAGCGCTTCGGAAATCGTCGCCGGTTGCCTTCAGGATCTCGAGCGGGCCGTGGTCATCGGGGAGCAGTCCTTCGGCAAGGGGTCGGTCCAGAACATCCTGCCCCTCAACGACGGCTCGGCCCTCCGGCTCACCACCGCCAAGTACTACACCCCCAGTCACAAGGTGATCCACGAGCGGGGCATCGCTCCCAACATCGTGGTTCCCATCACCGACGAAGACGAGGCCGCCATCCAGCTGCGGCGCATGCCCGGCGGCACCAACAGCCTCGAAGACACCCTGCGTCTCTACCCGGTGGCTCAGCAGGCTCGGCTGAGGGAACTGGTTCTGGCCGATGCCGACCCTCAGCTGGAGCGTGCCCTGGATCTGCTCAAAGGGGTTCGGCTCATGGCCAAACGCCCCGGCCACACCGGCTCCCGAGCCGAGGCGGCCCCGCAGCCGGGCAAGTCCGCCGCACCGGCCACCCCCTAGCCTCCGACCAGGCCGACCCGCACCCCAAACCGGGAGGCTGGCCGGATCGATCTCCCCCAATGGTCCTCGCCATCGAATCCTCCTGCGATGAAACCAGCGCCTCCGTCGTCCACGACGGCCGGGTGCTGTCCAACATCGTGGCCTCGCAAGTCCGGCTGCATGCCGAGTACGGCGGTGTGGTGCCTGAACTGGCGACCCGCGAACACCTGCGCAATCTGATCCCGGTCGTCCGACGATCCCTGCAGGTGGCCGGCATCTCGCAGAGCGACCTCACCGCCATCGCCGCCACCCGGGGGCCGGGCCTGCCCGCCGCCTTGATGGCCGGATGGACCGCGGCCCAGTCCATGGCCGCGGCCCGAGGCCTGCCCGTGATCGGCATCCACCACCACGAGGCCCATCTCTATTCGCCCTGGATCTCCGGCGAACCTCCCCGCTTCCACCCAGCCGCGATCCCGCCCCATGTGTCGTTGATCGCCTCGGGAGGGCACACGCTGTTGGTGCACGTCCGCGCCGAACACGACCAGGTCATCCTCGGCGGCACGCTCGACGACGCGGCGGGCGAATGCTTCGACAAGGCCGCCAAGCTCCTCGGGCTTCCCTACCCCGGCGGACCGGTGCTCGACCGCCTGGCCGAAGAGGGACGGGCCGACCGTTTCGAGTTCCCCCGGCCCCTGCGCCACGAACCGAACCACCTCTTCAGCTTCAGTGGTCTCAAGACCAGCGTCCGGGTGTTCCTCGAAAAGCACCCCGGCCTGGCCGATTCTCCGCACGACCTGCGCGACCTGTGCGCCGGGATCCGCGCCGCCATCGTCGACACCCTCACCACCAAACTCGTCGCCGCCGCGGCCAAGACCGGCGTCCGCTGCATCACCGCCAGCGGCGGAGTGGCCTGCAATCGCGGACTGCGCCGTGACTTGCAGCTGGCCGCTCAGAAACGCCGGCTCGACCTCCGGATCGCCGAACCGGCCTTCTGCACCGACAACGCCGCCATGATCGGCCTTCTGGCCGAACGCCGGCTGGCCCGGGGTGAATCCACCGCCTTCGACACCGAGACCGGACCCGGCTGGGAACTCGAAGCCGCCGGATCGCCCGACCCGGTCCCGCCGCGGGTAGCCGGTGTCCCCGTGTCATGACCATCTCGATCATCCTTCCCGCGTTCAACGAGGAGCGACTCCTGCCCACCACGCTGCGTGCGGTCGATGCGGCCCGGAATGCCTTCGACCAGGTGGGTTGGGGCTCCGAGGTCATCGTCTGCGACAACAACTCGACCGATGCCACGGCGCGGATCGCCCGGGAACTCGGGGCCCGCGTCGTCTTCGAGCCGGTGAACATGATCGGCCGGGCGCGCAACGCCGGAGCTTCGGTGGCCACCGGCGACTGGCTGGTGTTCATCGATGCCGACTCCCAGCCCTCGATCGACCTCTTCAGTGCCATGATCGACGCGATCCGATCCGGTCGGGTTCTGGCCGGCGGAGCCACGGTCCGCATGGATACCGACAGCCTCCTCGGGCGCATGGGCACGGCTTTCTGGAACACCGCCAGCCGACTTCGCCGGCTCATGGCCGGTTCGTTCATCTTTGTCGAAGCCGCGGCCTTCCGGCAGATCGGCGGATTCAGCGGCCAATTCTACGCGGCCGAAGAAATCGACCTCACCCACCGCCTGCGCCCCCTGGCCCGCGCCTCCCGGCGGCGCATCGTCATCCTCTCGAAGACGCCGCTGCTGACCTCGGCCCGGAAACTCAAGCTCTACACCCCGCTCGAAATCGGTCGTCTCATCGTGTCGGCCGCCTTCCGCCCCAAGGCCACCCTCACCGACAAACAAGCCTGCCATCTCTGGTACGACGGACGACGTTGACCCGCACAGGATCGCGACGGAACCACTCATTCCTCTCCGCACTGGACAAGCCCCACTTCACTGGCAACGTTTGAATCCTCAACCGTTCTGCCCCCAGCAATGATCCGCCCGGATCGAGAAGTTGTTACCGAATCCGTCAGGTGGGTGTTGAGCGGCGGATTGATGCCGACGCCCCCATCCACCTCTGCACCGTGAATCCCCGATCCCCTGATCCGACCCGGCTCCGTCAATTCCTGGCCGCGACGCTTTGGATCGCCGCCTTGGCCGCATCGGTCCTCACAGGTTTTGCCGCCCGACCCGCGCTGGAGGGCCCGTTCCTCACTGAGCCTCGCGGTTGGACGCCGCTCCCCGGTGGGGATTTCGAAGTCGGACCCGCCGATCTGCCCCTCAATGCCACATACGGTCCACTGGTCGGGGACATGGAGTTGTTCGTGAGCAAGGGATCGGTGGGGACGGCTCAGAGATCGCCGCAGGCCGCCCTGAAGGGCGACTCCGGCGTGCACATCCGGCCAGGCCGTTTCGACGGGCCCGGGATCGCCCTGACTTATTACAAGACCGTGAAACTCGCACCGGGCCAGAGCGTCGTGCTGAGCGCCTTCGTCAAGAGGCTCCATCCGGCGGGATCCCAGGCATCGGTGGCCCTCGACTTCTGGGGCGCACCGGGAACGACCTCCATCCCGGTGCCGGCCACGACCTCGGAGTGGCAATTCATCCACGGGGTCTTCACGCCACCGGCCGAGGGGGGGCAGGTGACCGTGGGGGCCCGCCTGACCATCGATGGGAACGTCGCTCCGACCGACGAGGTCTACGTGGACGAATTGTCGCTGACGCCGCTGGACCAGTTCATGCCACCGACCCGAGGGGGGGCACTGGTGGGCGACTTGACTCCGGGGACCGGGACGTGGGACGTACTGCCCGGGGGTGACTTTGAGGCCGGCCCGCATCCACTGCCGGTCAACACCCTTTACGGACCACTCATCGGGGATATGGAGCTCTTCCAGAGCCTCGGGGCCTCCGCAACGGCATTCCGCACCAACACCGCGGCCCGAAGCGGAAACCGTGGAGTGGACCTGCAGTTGGGCACCTTCCAGGGCGCGGGTGTCGGGGTGACCTATTATGCGCTCCATCCCGTGAAATCGGGCTCCAGCGTGGTCTTGAGCGCATGGGTGCGACGCGTGAACCCCGCCACCTCGAAGGGCCGTGTATTCCTCGATTTCTGGGATGCTCCCGGCACCGCACGGATCCTGGCGAAGACGAATGTCGCCGGTTGGCAATTCCTGTATGCCGTCTTCACCGCACCGCCGGGCTCGGGAACCGTCCAGGTCGGCGCCCGCGTCGGTGTGGATGGCGACGTCACCCCTGAGGATCGCATCTTCATCGACGAACTGGCGATCACGCCCCTGGATCGGTTTTCCCCTCCGCAGTCGGCCGCGTCTTCCCCGGCGCTCGGCGCCGAGGGATCGGCGATCCTCGCCAATGGCTTCGTGGTCGGAATCCAACTGTCCTCGGGAGGCTCCGGATACACGGGAGTGCCGAATGTCCTGATCCTGGGTGGCGGCGGAACCGGTGCCACGGCCGTGGCCACCGTGTCGGGCGGCGTCGTCACCGGGATCCGGATGACCGGGGCCGGGGTCGGATACACCCGCTCCCCACTGGTCCGAATCGATCCGCCGCTCCCGTTGCCACCGGAAGGGGCGAAGGCGACCGCGAACCTCACGGGCGGATTCGTCACCGGCGTGACTATGACCCGCCACGGATCGGGCTATTCCCAGACGCCCCGGGTGCAATTGATCGGCGGTGGAGGCTCCGGAGCGACGGCGACCGCCGTGATGTCCCACGGGATCGTCCTCGACGTGATCATCACCAACGCCGGCTCGGGTTACACCCGTCCGCCCCTGGCGATCATCGATCCCCCGGTCCTCGTTCCCGCCCCCCCGTTCTCGGTCTCCCTGGAGGTCAAGACCGTCACGGTGACTCTCTCGGTGACGGCCGGACGGATCTATCTCCTGGAGTCATCGAGCGATCTCAACCGGTGGACCACGGTGGGCGACCCGTTCGAGGCTTCTTCGACTTCGGTGAAGCAGGACTTCGACGTGGCGGGCCGGCCCACCTTCTTCCGGCTACGCGACGTGACCTACGGGCTGTGAGGCCAGGTCGATCATCCGCTTCGGCCGCTCGCGCCCTCGTCCCAAGGAACGCTGCCGCCATCTCGGCGACATCTTCTCGGCTGCCTTATGGCTCATCGGACCCTCTTCTCCTGGCCGGTATCACCCGTTTTGAGTCGACGGCCTGACTTTCATCGCCAAGCCAAGCCCCCAGAGGGTCAAAACTTTTGAGGCAACAGGCGCTTCGATTCACTGATCTTCTTGTCTCGGAGCGAAATATGCCCATGATCGGCGCTTCGATCTCGCATTTATGGCTAAAGTGTACACCGACAAGGACGCCGACCTGAGCGTCTTCAAAGGCAAAACCCTCGCTGTGCTCGGCTTCGGCTCCCAAGGCCACGCCCACGCGCTGAACCTCAAAGAGTCCGGATGCAACGTCATCATCGGCCTCTACGAAGGTTCCAAGTCCATCAAGGTAGCCCGTGAAAAAGGCTTCGAAGTGCTCGCCAGCGCCGAAGCGGTCAAGCGCGCCGACGTGATCATGATCGCGCTGCCCGACACCAAGCAGGCGGCCGCCTACGAAAAGGACATCGCCCCGAACCTGACCGCCGGCAAGACGCTGCTCTTCAGCCACGGCTTCGCGATCCACTTCAAGACCATCGTTCCGCCGAAGGACGTCAACGTGATCCTCGTCGCCCCGAAGGGCCCGGGCCACATCGTTCGTCGTCAGTACACCGAGGGCAAGGGCGTCCCCAGCCTGATCGCCATCTACCAGAACCCCGGCCGCAACGCGAAGAAGATCGCTCTGGCCTGGGCCAAGGGCATCGGCGGCACCCGCGCCGGCGTCATCGAGACCACCTTCAAGGAAGAGACCGAGACCGACTTGTTCGGTGAGCAGACCGTCCTCTGCGGCGGCGCCAGCGCGCTCGTCCAGGCCGGTTTCGAAGTGCTCGTCGAGGCGGGTTATTCGCCCGAGATGGCCTACTTCGAGTGTCTCCATGAGCTGAAGCTCATCGTCGACCTCATGAACGAGGCGGGCATCGCCGGCATGCGCTTCTCGATCTCCGAGACGGCCAAGTGGGGCGACGTCACCGTCGGTCCGAAGATCATCGACGCTTCGGTCAAGAAGCGCATGAAGGCCGCCCTCAAGGACATCCAGACCGGCAAGTTCGCCAAGGACTGGGTCGCCGAGTACAAGGGTGGCTACAAGAAGTACAACGCCCTGCTCGCCGCCGGCGAGAAGCACCCGATCGAGAAGACCGGTGCCAAGCTGCGCGCCATGATGCCCTGGATGCAGAAGCGCCAGATCAAGGGTGCCCAGGCCGCCTACTGATCCCGACCTCGGGAAACACACCGCCGGCCTTCCGATTCGGATGGCCGGCGGTTTCTTTTTGAGCCGCTTCCCACCGTCCCGGTTTCCCTCCCCGCTCCTCCCGCCATGGCCCGCAGTGTGATCCTCGCCGGAACGATCCGATGCGACGGGTGCTGTCTGCCTCCGCGCTGGTGCCTGTGTGCGGCACTTCGCCCCGTCGTCAGCCCGGTGGCCGTGGACGTCTTGATCCATCGCCGCGAGTACTGGCGCCCCACCAGCACCGGGAAACTGGTCGCCCGAACCCTTCAGGGCTCGCGCACGCATGTCTATCAGCGCGTCGGCCCCCCGACACTCGAAGCCATCGCGCGTCCCGACCGCGAACTCTGGATCCTGCACCCGGAAGGCGAGCCGGTGGAAACCCTCCTGCCCCGGCCGGCCGGCTCAACCGCGCCGCAGGTGCTGCTCTTGGATGGCAACTGGGGACAAGCCGGTGAGATGCTCCGCTGGGTCCAGGGATGGGGGCGCCGAGTCCGACTCAGCCAAACGGGTGCCAGTCGCTACTGGTTGCGATCGCAGGAACGCCTGGACCAATTCTCCACGGCCGAGGCCCTCATCGCCGTGCTCAAGGCCCTGGGAGACACCGAAGGGGCCACGCAATTCGGTCTCCAATTCGAATTGCACGTCTACGCCACGCTCCGGGCCCGCGGGCACAAAGAGGCCGCAGAAGAGTATCTGAAGGGTTCCAGGTTGCCTGAGGTTTTCCCGGAGTTCCTCGCCCAACTGCAAGAACGACGACGCAATCCTTCCGAGCCCAGCCCCGCCCGACTGGGCCCTCATCCGCAGCCCGAACGTCTCGGCTGAATCCTGCTGATTTCCGGATTGGGATTTCGATCCGGTGCGCCTTTCATCACGGGGTGGCGCGTGAGTACCAACTGAACCCCTTCCGTCCGCCGGCCGACCTGCGGATCGACTACGCGCAGGAACTCAACGCCCAGCAGTACGAGGCGGTCACCGCGCCGCCCGGTCCGTGCCTGGTTCTGGCCGGCGCAGGAGCGGGCAAGACACGCACCCTGACCTACCGCGTCGCCTGGCTCATCGAGCACGGCATCCCGGCCGACCGGATCCTCCTCCTCACCTTCACCAACAAGTCGGCCCGCGAGATGATGGAACGGGTCGGAGACCTGCTGGGGGGCAGCGTCGTCGACCTCTGGGGAGGCACCTTCCACTCGATCGGGGTCCGGATCCTGCGCCTGCACGCCGACCGTCTCGGCTACCGCCGCGACTTCACCATCGCCGACCGCGAAGACGCCAAGGATCTGCTCAACGCCTGCATCACCGACGCGGGCATCGACGTGAAAGCCGTCCGCTTCCCCAAGGCCGAGGCGCTGGCCGACCTGTTCTCGATGCAGGTCAACACCGGCCAGAGCCTCGACGAGGTGACCGGCGGTGACGAAGGCCCCTTCGCCGGCGTGATGGATTCGATCCGACTGGTGCAACGCAAGTACGCCGAGCGGAAGCGCCAGGCCGGTCTGATGGATTTCGACGACCTGCTCGTATTGTGGGTCCGCCTCCTTCAGGACTTCCCCGACATCGCCGAGACCTACCAACGCCGGTTCCAGTTCGTGCTGGTCGACGAGTATCAGGACACCAACGTGCTGCAGGCCACGCTGCTCGATTGCCTGACTTTGCGGCATCGCAATCTCATGGCCGTCGGCGACGATGCCCAGAGCATCTACTCCTGGCGTGGGGCCAATTTCGCCAACATCCTGAAATTCCCCGAGCGCCATGTCGGCGCCAAGGTCTTCAAGATCGAGACCAACTACCGGAGCACGCCCGAGATCCTCGCCCTGGCCAACGCGGCCATCGCCGCCAACCTCCGCCAGTTCCCCAAGGCCTTGCAGGCCGCCCGGCCTTCGGGACAGAAGCCGGCGCTCATCGTGGCCACCGATGCACGCGAACAGGCCGCCTTTGTCGCGCAACGGGCCCTGGAACTGCGCGACGAGGGCATTCCCCTGAACGAGATCTGCGTCCTGTACCGCTCGCATTTCCATGCCCTGGAGCTGCAGATGGAACTGACCCGGCGCGACATCCCCTTCGTCATCACCAGCGGCATCCGGTTCTTCGAGCAGGCCCACATCAAGGACGTGGCCGCCTACCTGAAGCTCATCGCCAACCCCGCCGACGAACTGGCCTTCAAGCGCTTGGTGCGGATGCTGCCCGGTGTCGGCGGCAAGAGTGCCGACACGCTGTGGAACGCCTTCAGCGCCCGATTCCTGCCGTCCTCGGATTCGACGCCCGAATTCGAGGCCTCCGACAACGACGGGGCTCTGCCGGAAACCCGGCCGGTCGCACCCGAACTCAGCGCCATCGGCCGATCGGTGCCCAAGAAGGCGGCGGTGGCCTGGGCCCAGTTCACGGCCACCATCGCCCAGTGCGAAAGCCCGGAGCGACGGGGGCAACCCGGACGTCTGATCCGACTGGTGCTCGAGGCCGACTACGAGGACTACCTGCGCAAGACCTACGAAAACGCACGGAACCGCCTCGAAGACCTCGCCCAGCTCGCCGCCTACGCCGACTCCTTCGAAGACACCTCCCTCTTCCTCTCGGAACTGGCCCTCCAGTCCAATCTGGAATCGGAGCAGAATCAGGCCCGGGACGGCGACGATGAAGATCGCCTGAGGCTCTCCACGGTCCATCAGGCCAAGGGCCTCGAGTTTCGGGCGGTCTTCGTGCTCATGCTCTGCGACGGCCTGTTCCCCAGCGGTCGTTCCGCGGAGACGGCCGATGGCGAAGAAGAGGAACGCCGGCTTTTCTACGTGGCGCTGACGCGGGCCAAAGACGAGCTGTACCTCTGCCGGCCCCTGCTCCGATTCATGGCCGGTACGGGCGAAGCCTTCCAACCGGCCTCGCGATTCCTGGCCGAATTCCCGGAAACCCTGGTCGAGGAGTGGAAAATCCACGCCCCAGTACCACCGCCGCCTTCCCGAGGTCTCCGACAGACTCCGCCGCCCCGCCACGATCCCGACCCGTTTGGAGATCCGCCCCCGGATCCTGATCCGATCGACGATGGGGATGTCCCGTTCTGAACCGCTCAGAACCGTTCTGCCCCGTTCTGCTCCATCACGCCCCATGAGCCATCCCCTGACCGTCGCCCCCAACACCGATCCCACCACCCTCTACCGCTACCGCGATGGGCTTTACGCCGAGGACTTGCTGATCCTCGCGTTGGTGCGGATGGATTTCTTCACGGCCCTGGCGGCCGAACCCACCGATCTGGAAGGGCTACGCCAACGGCACCAACTGCACGAACGCCCCGCCGACGTGATGGTCACGCTCTTCCGGGCCATGGGCCTCATCGAGTGGTGCGACGGACGCTACGAAGTCACCGAAACCGCGCGGGAACATCTGGTCTCCACCTCGCGGTGGTTTCTCGGACCCTATTATGAATCGCTGGTGGATCGCCCCGTGGTGAAGGATCTCCAGCGGGTCCTCCAGACCGACAAGCCCGCCAACTGGGGCAGCCAGACCTCCCAGCCCGACTGGCACAAGGCCATGGAGAAGCCCGATTTCGCGCGCCAATTCACCCAGGCCATGGACTGCCGGGGCGTCTTCCTGGCGCGGGCGCTGGCCGAGCACCTGCCAATCGGCGAATCCCGTTCCCTGCTGGATATCGCCGGCGGTTCGGGCATCTACGCCTGCTCCCTCTGCGCGCATTTCCCGGAACTCCGGGCCACCGTACTCGAAAAACCTCCGGTGGATGCCATTTGCGCCCAAGCCATCGCGGCCCGTGGATTCAGCGACCGCGTTCAAGTGGTCGCGGGCGACATGCTCAACGCCCCTCTGCCCCGGGGGCATGACCTGCACCTCTACTCCAACGTCCTCCACGATTGGGACGTCCCGGTCGTTCGCGATCTCCTGGCCCGATCGTTCGAAGCCCTGCCCTCGGGAGGACGACTGCTCATCCACGACGCGTTTCTCAACCGCGACAAGTCCGGCCCGCTCCACGTGGCCGAATATTCGGTGATGCTCATGCACGCCACGCAGGGACGCTGCTATGGCGTGGGCGAGATGGACGCGTGGCTGCGTGCCACCGGGTTCGTCGATTGCCTGGAACTCCCCGGCGGAGCGGCCCGGAGCGGATTGATCGCCCGAAAGCCCTGATCGAGATTGGGATCAATGTGGGGATCGAAATCGGTGTGATCCCGATGACTCACCAGCCCACGGCCGAGCGCTTGGACTGCTTGGTGATCGTCTTCTCTTCTTCCCAGACGGCCAGGCCGTCGCGAGTCGCCAGCGCCATCTGGAACACATAGGTGGACTCGTTGCGGTTGCCCTGACGGGTGCGGTTCTCGATGATCTTGCCCGAAAGCGTGTAATCCGGGCGGGCAGCGACCTTCTGAGTGCCCAGGAATTGGGCTTCGCGCTTGGCCTCGGCCGCCAGAGGATCCTCAGGCCCGCCCAGGCCCGCGGTGATGTCGGCCACCACCTTGCCCGTGCCCAGCAACGAGACCCGGATCTTCTTCACCAGGATGTCGGTGTCGATCTGGATGCTGGTGTTGTTGACGATGCGGCTGATGGCCAACACGGCCCGACCGTCGGGCCCGCTGCCCTTCAAATTGCCCGAGTTGATGTGCTTGGCGATCAGGGAGCTGACCATGGCCTCGGAGGCCATGTTCCAATCCTGCACATTGATCTCACCCACATTGCTGAGGGTGCGGGTGCTTCCCGGATCGACATAGGTGGCCTGGGTTGAGCAGCCCCCCAGGAGCACGGCAACGGCGGCGGCGAGGAGGGCGGAAGCGAGGGATCGGTTCATGGACACTGGAATGGGATTGGAAATCGGGGAAACAGGCGGTTGAGCGAAAGACTCAGCGGGCGTTCTCGTAGAGCTTCAGACGGAAATCCCGGACGGTGGGATTGGGGGCGACCCCTTGGATGAAAAGGGATTCCTTCCCCTCGACCTGGCGGGTCACGGCCACCGAGGAGGGGCCCTCCACCACATTGCCATCCTTGTCGAACCATTCCCACTTGTAGGCGAAGCGCTGATAGCTCCGGGTGGTGTTCAGGACCTCGGCCTGCACCTTCAGGAATCCACCCGGGCCTTCGGAGACATTGACTCCCTGCACCTGGACCTTCCGGGCCAGCGACCCGTCGGTGATCACCCGCTTCTCGGCGACCATGTTGCGCTGGAAGGCCGGTTGAGCGGTCTCGGTGGTGTTGACGGTCTGGCAACCGGCCCCCAACAGGACCATGCAGGTTGCGGTGGCGAGGGCTCGGACAGGAGGGAAGTTCATTTGAGGCGGATTGTCGTCACCACCAACGGCGACAACGGACTCACGGAGCGAACAAGGATCAGGTTAATGGATTTCGGATCGACAGCAACTTCGGCCTGCTGGGTGTTCGGGGCCGAGACCCGCAGCTTGCCATCGGCCGGCGTGGGCAACGAACAGAACTGGTATTCCTTGGGCAAGGTCGTCCAGGTCCGGGTGTCCGAGATGTTGATGGCCGCCTGGGTGGCCGCGGTCGCCAGCATGGACACCAAACCCGCCACCGCCCCGCCCTGCTCTTCGGCGGTCTTGTTCACGAAGTAGGCCGCCGTGGCTTTGATGGTGGTGGACATCAGGGTCTTGGTGACGATGCCCGGCAACTCATCGCGGAACGCCTGCCCGATCACGCTGTCCATGCTGGCCAAGGGCACGGTGGATTCGGCGCCCGTCGCGGTCGTGACCGTCAGCGGCGACACGTAGTTCGGGTTGAATTCCAACTTGGGCAGGGCGACACCGACATACGGCACCCGGTTGGCCCCGACGATGAAGAGGGGGATGTCGATCCGGAACTGATCGCGATGCGGGGCGCTGCCGGTCTCGAAAACCACGAAGGTGCGGGGCGGCATCGGAGTGCCGTTGGCCACGCTCTCGGCCAGGGCCAGATCGGCGTCGATGTACTTGCTGGGCCCCGACATGCCCTTCACCCGTTCGAAGGATTTCCGGGCCCGCTCCAGATCGCTGCCGCCGGTCGACAAGGTCAGGAAATACACCCCATCGACGTAGACCGGGAACGGGTTGGCGTAGTCGGCGTAGGCCTTCAACTGGTTGAGGGCGGCGTAATTCTGTTTCATGAGGCCGCTGACCCCCGGATCGGACTGGGCCTTCTGGACGCTCTGGTGTTCGCCCGATTTCTCGGAGGCCGCCGCCTTGATCTCCGCCTCCTCTCGCTCGATGCGTTTGCGGTTGTTGATCACCGCGTCCTGCTGCCGCTGGTAGGCGCGGACCAATTCGGGGCGGGCCTTTTCCGGCTCGCCCAACTGGAGGTGGTTCAAGGCCTTGTAGGTGCTCACCAGCACCTTGTCGTAGTCGCGCCCCGTGTACGGCAGATTGGCCTGGTTGGACAGCAACGCCCCGGCCTCGCGCGAAACACTCGTCTTGGCCTTCTCATCGAACCGATAAATCAGATCATCGGCCTGCTGGAACGCGGCCTGACTCTCGGCGATTTGTCCGGCGGCCCGCAGGGACATCGCGTGCTCGAGCCGGTAGACCAGCGCATCCTTGCCGCTGGAGGCCTTCTCGGCTTTCCGACCGTAGTCGGCGGCGGCCGCCTGGATGTTGCCACTGCTCCACAACCCCTTGGTCTCGGAGGTCTTCTCCTGATAGGTCTGGCAACCAGACAGCACGATCAGCGCGAACACCGCGGCCAGGAGCCTCGACAAAGCGGGATGGGGCTTCATGGATTTCAGAGGGTTGGAAAATGCGTCACGGCGCGAAGGGGGAGCGGCCCTGCCTGAGGTCACTTCCTCAGCACGGCTCCCTCGGCGATGCCCCGGTCTTCGAGCACCGTCGCCCGCGAGAATTTGGGCAGCACATCGGTGATGCGTACCTTGCCGATCTCGACTTCTTCCCGGCCCAGAATCTCCTTGGTGTCGGGATCGATCATCTCCTTGCCCACGGCAAAGACCCGCCAGACCTGATCGGCCGCAACCCCGGAACCCTCGCCGCGGTTCACCGTCACGGTCTTGTCGGTCTTGGCGATGACCTTGACCGGGAAAATCACGTCGGCCACCTGGGTCGCGGCCCAGTCGGCCGAGTCCTTCACCACGGTCCGGATGAGCGAATCGGTCACCTCGGCATCGTTGCTGGCTTCATTCAGCGTCTGCTGGGCATCGGTCGAACTGATGGATTTGGAGGTCGATTCGAGCAGTTTGCCCGAGCCTGTCTCGTAGATCTTGGCGATGAGCGACAGTCGGATCGTCCGCTTGGTCAATGTGGTGTTGGTGATCTTCTGTTCCAACCGCTGCGTCTGGTCTTCGTAGTCATCCACCGTCAAGACCGTCAGGTATTTGGTCTCGGCCAGATTGAACCCCTTCTGCTTGTCCGGATTCAGCGCGCGGGATTTGTCGTCGTCGGTGATCAGATCCTTGAGGTCGCTGCGCACCACCACCTGGAACTTCCGAGTGGCGTTGAGGCTGTTGATGAACTGCTCCATCAGCGATTGGGACATCTGTTCGGAGGACAGCGTCTTGCGGGCATTGGAGAGCTTGGTGGCGACAGACGGGGTCACCTTGACCGCACCCACGGCAATGGTTTCTCGCTGGGCATGGGCACTCAAGGCGGCGGCGCACCATCCCACCAGCGTCAGAATTCGGATCAGGGAGTTCATGGATCGAAGAAAGATTCGGGGTCGGCAGCGACTATCGGTTGCGGTTCTGGATCTGGAGGGTGGCCCCGTCGTACAGCGACTTGCCGTTGACCTGGATCTTGTTGTTCTCCCGGATGTCCACCCGATACCCGCTCTGTTCCAGCATCTTGGCGAAGCCCTCGACGGCCTTCACCTGGGCGTCGGTGAGTTTGCGGTTCACCTCGACCGCCTGGAGGAACGCGATGTTTTCCTTCCACCGATTGAAACCGGCCTCACTCATCTGCATGGCCGGACGCAACTTGAGCCCAGCCACAGGATTGATGGTTTGTTCCACCGTACGGAAACCGGGGCGGGTCAGACGCAGTTTGTGGAACCCGGGCGCCAATCGCAGCGTTGCCGGGGTCGTACCCACGAGGACACCGTCGATCTCGATGCTGACATCGCCCAGGACCACGTCCACCGACCCGGCGGCTGTCTTGGCGACCGAACCGTCGGCACCCATCCGGAAATCGGGCAACTGCAGCGGGTTCTGGGTCAGATCCACCGGGACCGCTGCGATGCCGACCTCGATCCCAGCGGCTTTGCTGACTTCGGTCTTGGCCACCTGAATCACCTTGGCCGGAAAAGCCTTGAGCAACCCGCTCACCGCATCGTCGACCAACTGATTGAAGATCTCGGTGGATTCAATTCCGGCGGTCTGCGTCCCTCGGATGTTCCTCGAGACTCGAATCGTATCCCCCACCAAAGCCCCGCCCTCTCCCGCCTCGGCGATCCGATAAGCCACCCGCAACACATGGTTGTGGCTGGTCAGTTGGAGGGTTCCATCATTGAACGTCCGCTCCTCGCGAGTGACCGAAGACAGGGATGCCAACACCACGAAGTCGGCACCGAGCGACTGGGCCAAGCGCAGGGCCGAGGTCCGCTCCGACAACAAGGCGTCCCATTGGGCCCCGGATCCTTCTTTGGCGATCGTGTCGGTCACCAACTGGCGACTGATCATCACCAACCCCTGCCCTGCGGCACGACTGGACAACTGATCCTCCAGCAACGCCGCCAAGCGTTTGAACTCTTCGCCAGCCCGATTCTCGACCAAGAGGGCCGCCTTGCGAGGAACCGCCGAAATCGGAGCCTCTTGAGCCACAGCAACCGACGGGATACCGGCCGCGAGGAGGGCCCAGACCAAAATGGAACACAGAGAGCGCAGTCGGTTCATGGTGGATCAATCCAGTGGATCAGAAAGCCTTGGACTTGGGGACGTTTGGAGGGGTTGTTGCGTCCCGTCGCCGAGGCAACGGGGGTGAGTTAGGGGATTCGCTCAGCAAAAACGAGGATTTTTTCAACCAAACCGGCAACCAACTCAAAGCGGGGCAACGAGAACGAGCCTGTCCCCCATGTTTCCCCGACCTTCCCCTATGGGCCCAATCCACCGGACGTTGCGCCCGGTCCAGAAACTCCTAACCTCCGGTCGCTGCTGCATCGCATGAATCACTCGACGATCTCCCGACTGGTGGAAACCACCGCAATCACCTGGCTGCTGGTGGGCTGTGCCTCAGACCCCAATCGCCCCGGACTCACCGACCCTCGACAACCCGGTCCGGCCGTCGGCCAAGCGGTCGGAGCCACGGTCGGGGCCGTGGGCGGGAATGCGGTCGGAGCGGTCGTGGGTGTGGCCGAGGGAACCACCGCTGCGGCCCGGGTGCCCTTCAACAACACCCGCCGGGTGGTCCGTCAATGGCGGCAGGAAACCACCTCCGATGGCCGGGTCATCCAGGTGCCCGTCGATATCGAGGTGGATGCCTACGGAAGGCCCCTCAAAGCCCCCAAAGCCGTCACCAAGTAGGCGTTTTTCAAGCAAGTGGGCGAGGGCCATCGGAATCTCTGTCGGATTCTGGAGCCCGGTGTTGGAACCCGGTGTCCAACGAGGCACGGGTAATAAAAAAGCCGGACTCTTGTTGAGTCCGGCTTTTAAAGGTTTGGCGGCTACCTACTCTCGCGCAAGCTATACAGGCACTACCATCGGCAATGCGGTGTTTGACGGCCGAGTTCGGGATGGGATCGGGTCGGGCCACCGCTTTATGGCCACCATAAAATGTTGTTGCAGAGGCATTCCGGTCACTACCGAAAACCGCTGCTAAAAAGAACTCGGACGATCGGACTGATGAAACCCGGTGGAACCCAGTCGATCCATCAGGATCATCAAATCCTTCGGGATTGGCCGGCATAGCCACACCGCATCGCGTTTTCCGACCAGACCAGAAGAGCCGTTGCCAAGTTCAATCACCTGCAACTGCGATTCTGTCCGAAGTAAAAAGCCGGACTCCAGAGGAGTCCGGCTTAGGAAAGGTTCGGCGGCTACCTACTCTCGCGCAAGCTATACATGCACTACCATCGGCAATGCGGAGTTTGACGGAAGAGTTCGGGATGGGATCGGGTCGGGGCACCGATTCATGGCCAC
>JACCEB010649849.1_pt1 | contig 60676 bp, 51 predicted proteins | sample 7454761 | NCBI WGS metagenome assembly JACCEB01 (sample SAMN15323454, study PRJNA562643) | freshwater metagenome | isolation source: river surface water | place: USA:Blue River Watershed | collected 2017-08-18
CTGTTTTCGTCTTCGAAGAAGTAGCCGAATCGAGAGGATTTTTCGTGCCGTCAAAACCAGCAGGTACCTTGTACCGAGGCAAAGTTGGAATGTGGTCATGGGTGTTGCATCGCATCACCGGAGTGGCAATTTTCTTCTTCCTTCTAGTTCACGTTCTCGACACCGCCCTGGTTCGCCTTAGCCCAGAGGCGTACAACGCGGTTATCAGCACCTACAAGACCCCGCTAATCGGTCTAGCCGAGCTTGGGCTCGTTGCCGCGATTCTGTTCCACGCGCTCAATGGTTTGCGCGTCATCTTGATTGACTTCTGGCGCAAGGGCGTCAAATACCAGAACGTCATGTTCTGGATCGTGATCGCGATTGCCGCCATCGTCTTCATCGGCTTTGCACCTCGCCACCTTTCACACGTATTCGGTTTTGAGATCTAAGGAGCCGGGGATGTCTATCGTTATCGAGCAACCACGCAGCCCACGCAGCCGCAAGGCCGCCAACTGGGAAAAATACGGCTGGCTATACATGCGCGCATCTGGCGTGGTTCTAGTCTTTTTGATCTTCGGCCACCTCTTCACCAACCTCTTCTTGGGTGAAGGCATCAAGGCGATCGACTTTGCTTTCGTCGGCGGCAAGTGGTCTGACCCTTTCTGGCAGGTTTGGGACCTACTAATGCTTTGGCTAGCGCTGATTCACGGAACCAATGGAATGCGCACCATCGTGAACGACTACACCGAGCGCGAATCAATTCGCAAGACTTTGGTCTGGGCGCTCTGGTCAATCTGTGCGGTCCTCATCATTCTTGGAACCCTCGTTGTTTTCACCTTTGATCCATGCCCTGCCGGCGCTGCCGCAGAGCTTCTTCCATCGTTCTGTCCGGCAAATTAGCCCTAAGGAAATCTGAAAATTGTCTAAAGCAACTCCAAAGGTTCACCACTACGAGTACGACGTAGTCATCGTTGGCGCCGGTGGCGCTGGCATGCGTGCGGCGATCGAGGCTGGCCCACACGCCAAGACCGCGGTTATCTCGAAGCTCTTCCCAACCCGTTCGCACACCGGTGCGGCTCAGGGTGGCATGGCTGCGGCTCTTGCCAACGTTGAAGAAGACAGCTGGGAATGGCACACCTTCGACACCGTCAAGGGTGGCGACTACCTGGTTGACCAGGATGCTGCCGAGATTTTGGCTAAGGAGTCGGTTCAGGCCGTCATCGACCTAGAGAACATGGGTCTGCCGTTCAACCGCACCCCAGACGGCAAGATTGACCAGCGTCGCTTCGGTGGCCACACCCGCGACCACGGCAAGGCTCCGGTTCGCCGTTCTTGCTATGCAGCCGACCGCACCGGCCACATGATTCTGCAGACCCTGTACCAAAACTGCGTAAAGCTCGGCATCGAGTTCTACAACGAGTTCTATGTTCTAGATCTAGTAATGACCAAGGTCGACGGCGTCGAGCGCCCATCTGCAGTAGTCGCCTACGAACTTGCCACCGGAGAACTTCACGTTTTCCAGGGCAAGTCGATCATCTTTGCAACCGGTGGTTTCGGCAAGATCTTCAAGACCACCTCAAACGCACACACCCTCACCGGTGACGGCGTTGGCATCATCTACCGCAAGGGTCTTCCACTAGAAGACATGGAGTTCTACCAGTTCCACCCAACCGGCCTGGCTGGCCTCGGTATTTTGCTTTCAGAAGCGGCACGTGGTGAGGGTGGCATTTTGCGCAACTCATCGGGTGAGCGTTTCATGGAGCGCTACGCGCCAACCATCAAGGACCTGGCTCCTCGTGACATGGTTGCTCGTGCAATGGCTAACGAGGTTCGCGAAGGTCGCGGCGCTGGCCCGAACAAGGACTACGTTCTTCTCGACCTAACCCACCTTCCACCAGAGGTCATTGACGAGAAGCTTCCAGACATCACCGAGTTTGCTCGCACCTACCTTGGCGTCGAGCCTTACACCGAACCGGTCCCGGTCTTCCCTACCGCGCACTATGCAATGGGTGGAATTCCGACCAACGTTCAGGCCGAGGTTCTTCGCGACAACAAGACCGTTGTTCCTGGCCTGTATGCCGCTGGCGAATGTGCCTGCGTTTCGGTTCACGGCGCAAACCGCCTCGGCACCAACTCGCTGCTCGACATCAACGTGTTCGGCAAGCGTGCCGGCATCGCTGCTGTCGAATACGCAAAGACCGCCAAGCACGTTCCGGTTCCGGCAAATGCAGCCGACGAGGTCATTTCGATGATTGAGAAGGTTCGCAACTCGAAGGGCACCGAAAAGGTTGCCGTGCTTCGCAAAGAGCTGCAGGACACCATGGACAAGAACGCCCAGGTTTACCGCACGGAAGATTCTCTCAACGAGGCACTCGAGAAGATCGCCGAGCTTCGCGCTCGCTACGAGAACATCTCGGTTCAAGACAAGGGTCAGCGCTTCAACACCGACCTGCTCGAGGCAATCGAACTTGGATTCTTGCTAGACCTAGCCGAAGTTTTGGCCTTCACCTCACGTGAGCGTCGCGAATCTCGCGGTGGCCACTTCCGTGAAGACTACGAAACTCGTAACGACAAGAAGTTCATGGTTCACTCAATGGCCTACTTGACCGACAAGAAGCCAAAGAAGCCTGGCGACAACATCAAGATCGACTGGAAGCCAGTCACTATTACTAACTACCAGCCGATGGAGCGTAAGTACTAATGGCAACCGAATTTGAAGAACTAGGCGCAGTTCCGTCTTTCACCGTCACCCTCTTTGTTCGCCGCTTCAACCCTGAAGATGGCCAAGAGGCACGCTGGCAAGACTTTGACGTTCAGGTTCACGGCACCGACCGAGTTCTAGACGCACTTCACAAGATCAAGTGGGAGATGGATGGTTCGCTAACCTTCCGTCGTTCATGTGCGCACGGCGTATGTGGCTCTGATGCAATGCGCATCAACGGCCGCAACCGTCTTGCCTGCAAGACCCTGGTCAAAGACCTAGACATCACTCAGCCGATCTATGTAGAACCAATCAAGGGCCTAGCCGTTGAGAAGGACCTCGTGGTCGACATGAACCCGTTCTATCAGGCATACCGCGACATCAAGCCATTCTTGATCGCCAGCGACAAGCCTGAAAAAGAGCGTCTACAGAGCGCGGCGCAGCACTCAAAGTTCGAAGACACCACCAAGTGCATTCTTTGTGCTGCCTGCACCACCTCTTGCCCTGTCTTCTGGACCGATGGTCAGTACTTTGGTCCAGCTGCGATCGTGAACGCACACCGCTTCATCTTTGACTCACGTGACGAGGCCGCCGAAGTGCGCATCGACATCTTGAACGACAAAGAGGGCGTGTGGCGCTGCCGCACCACCTTCAACTGCACCGAGGCTTGCCCTCGCGGCATTGAGGTAACCAAGGCAATCGCCGAGGTCAAGCAGGCTATTTTGCGAGGCAAGCCATAAACACTCCAACCAACATTGACCTAACCAGGCGCAAGGCATTGGTGCTGGTCTCTGCTGGCTTGGCCACGATTGGCTTTGGCTCTGCCGCCGAAAGCGCTCTTGCCGCGGCTAAAACCTACACCGCTTGCAAGACCACCGATGTAAAGGTCGGTGGCATGAAAAAGGTTTCGGTTGCCGGCAAGCAGCTCTTGATCACTCAACCTCGAAAGGGTGTTTTCAGGGCATTCGATGCCACCTGCACCCATCAGGGTTGTGCGGTTTCTGAACTTCTAGGCAACAAATTGGTCTGCAACTGTCACGGTGGCCAATTCAATTTCGACACCGGCGCTGCCGCTGGCGGCCCAGTTCTTCGCGGGCTCACCAAAATCAAAGTCGCGGTTGCCAAAACGGCCGTTCGCGTAACCCTCTAGGTCTGCAGATCCAGGCGCAAGCCAGGCAGCAACGATGGCGAAGCCGAAAGGCTGTCAACACCCATCTCGATTAGCTGACGAGCCGTATCGGGGTCGCTGGCCGCCTCGCCACAAACACCAACCGGTTTGCCCGCGGTTTTAGCTGCTTCAACTACCCCACGGATGAGCTTGAGCACCTCTGGTTTGCGAGTATCTGCGAGGGTGGCCAAACCATTTTGACGACTGAGGCCCAATGTGTAGTGCGTGAGGTCGTTGGTTCCGATGCTCAAAAAATCTACGTAGCGCAGCACCTGGGCGATGGTTTCTGGTTGAGCAATCTCGGGAACTTCGACCATGATGCCGACGTGTTCAAGGCCCGCCCGTCGTGCCATTCCAGCAAAGGTTGCCGCGTCATCCACGTTTAGAACCATTGGTGCCATGACCCATAGGTCGGCCATCGGAGCAATCGTTCGCGCCTCGGCAAGGGCTCGAAGTTGGGTCTCAAGAACCTGAGGATTGGCAAGCAAAACCTGCAAACCTCGGTTTGCATAGGTGCCCTCGCCTGCCTGAACAAGGAACGGCAGCGGCTTATCAAAATCAAGGTCTAGAACTCGAACGATGACCCTCTGCGAACCAAACTGGCGAAGCAACTCGGCATACTCGCTCACCTGTTCACCAAACGAAGGCGGCTCGTTTCGTCCTAGATAGAGCAGCTCGGTGCGAAACAGCCCAACGCCGTCGGCACCAGATTGCAGGGCCACCTTCGACTCGATGCTCGAACCGAGGTTGGCAAAAAGCTTGATCGAGAGCGGGTTGTCTTGCGGGTGTTTGGCAAGCTCGAGTGCCTCGGTCGGCGGGTTGGCCGCAGCGGCATATTGAAGTTCGCGATCGGCAGTCGGGTCGACAAACACCTGACCAGAGCTCGCATCGACCAGCAATTGCTGACCCTGGCGAATCACCGGTGCGCCAACCACACCGACCACCATCGGCAGTTGTGCGGCTCGAATGATGATCGAAGAGTGCGAGGTTGGGGTGCCCTCGGCGGTGATCACGGCAAGCACTCGAGTCGGGTCTAACTTGGCGGCATCAATCGGCGACAGGCTTTCAGTGACCAGGATGAACGGCTCGGTCGGAAACTCTGGGCCATCCTGACGACCACTCAATTCATCGATTACGCGATTGCCAAGGTAGCCAAGATCGCTGGCTCTAGCGGCAAAGTAACCGCCCAAGGCTTCGAGTTGACGAGCGAACTGATTGAACGCCCCTCGAATTGCGCGCGAGGCATCGTGCCCCTCAGACAGGTGTGACTTGACCGCATCAAATAGAGCCGGATCGCGCAGAATCATTGCCAGGGCTTGCATTACCTCGAGCGCTTCACCCGCGGTTTGAACGCTTTCGAGCTCGAGCGCAACTGCATCCATGGCCTTTTTAATGGCAATCAAACCGATTCGGGCACCGGGTTTAGAAATTTCGGCGAGCGCTTCGACCGCGCGCAGATGCACAAAAGCCGGCCCCGAGGCAACGCCCGAGCCCACCCCCGCACCAACCAACACGCGTTCTGCCATAAAACGAGTCTAAACGCGCGGTTAAACTTGAATCATGTCAATCAAAGTGGTCACGGTAAATGTCAATGGCGTGCGCGCTGCCTTTAGAAAGGGCATGGCCGAATGGATTGCCGAGGCTAACGCCGACATCATTGCCCTGCAAGAGGTGCGTGCCGAGACCAAAGACCTGGTTGACCTTTTTGCCACCACCGGCGAATGGCACATTTTGCACGATGCCGCGACCGCCAAGGGTCGTGCCGGCGTGGCCATCGCCAGCAAGCTAGAGCCGGTGGCTCACCGAACCAACCTTGGCCCGGATGAGTTTGACTCTGCCGGCCGTTGGCTCGAGGTCGACTTCAATGTTGGCGGCAAGACCCTGACCGTGATCAGCACCTACGTGCACTCGGGCGAGGTTGACACCCCGAAGCAGGTCGAAAAATACAAGTTCCTCGAGGCCATGCAGTCGCGAATGGCTGAGCTGATTGCCGCTGGCGGCTTTGTAGTTGTTGTCGGCGACCTAAACGTTGGTCACACCGAACTAGACATCAAGAACTGGAAGGGCAACCTAAAGAACGCCGGTTTCTTGCCCGAAGAGCGTGCCTATTTCGACACCCTGATGAAGAAGCAGGGTTGGGTTGACGTTGGGCGCGAGGCTCACCCAGAACAGCCGGGTCCATACACCTGGTGGTCTTTCCGCGGTCAGGCCTTCGACACGGATGCCGGCTGGCGCATCGACTACCACCTGGCAACCCCGGCCCTGGCTGCCGGTGCCAGCGACTACAAGGTCGAGCGCGCTGCCAGCTATGACACCCGCTGGACCGACCACTCCCCCGTGGTCGTCAACTACTCGATCTAACCCAAACTAAATCGCACCTTTTAGGATTGACCCATGACTAAGCCAAACTTGCTAAGCGGCATGCAGCCATCTGCCGGCTCGCTGCACCTCGGAAACTACCTTGGGGCTTTGGTCAACTGGACCAAGATGCAGGATGACTACAACGCCTACTACTGCGTTGTTGACCTGCACGCGATCACGGTTCCGCAGAACCCAGAAGAACTTCGCCGCAACACTCGCGTTACCGCCGCCCAGTATTTGGCAGCTGGCATCGACGAAAACAAGTCGGCCCTCTTTGTTCAGTCACACGTTCCAGCTCACGCACAGCTTGCCTGGGTGCTAATGACCCTGACCGGTTTCGGTGAGGCCGGTCGCATGACCCAGTTCAAAGACAAGTCACAGAAGGCCGGCGCAGATGCGGCATCGGTCGGGCTATTCACCTACCCGGTCTTGCAGGCTGCCGACATCTTGCTCTATCAACCAAAGGTGGTTCCGGTCGGCGAAGACCAGCGCCAGCACCTCGAGCTAACCCGTGATTTGGCCACTCGATTCAACTCGCGATTCGGCGAAACTTTTGTGATTCCAGAAGCGGTCATCCTCAAAGAAACCGCCAAGATTTTTGACCTTCAAAACCCAACAGCCAAGATGTCTAAGTCGGGCGACCCAAAGGGCCTGGTGAACATCATGGATGACACCTCGGTCGTGGTGAAGAAGATCAAGAGCGCAGTCACCGACCTAGATGGCGTGATTCGCTTCGATCGCGAAGAAAAGCCGGGTATCTCGAACCTGCTCGGCATCTACTCGGCCATTACCGGTGAGGGCGTCGATTCATTGGTTGCTCGCTTCGAGGGCGCAGGCTATGGCGCGCTGAAGACCGAGCTCGCCGAAGTTGTGGTTGCCGCAATCGAACCGATTCGCAACCGCGCCGAAGAGTTGCTGAGCGACCCAGCCGAGCTAGACCGCTTGCTTGCCCGCGGCGCCGACAAGGCCAACGAGCTTGCCGAGCAAACCTTGGCAACGGTTTACGAGCGCATTGGGTTCGTCACCGCCAAATAGGCAGTAGCCCGCGCGGCCCTGCGATTCCATCCAGTGGAATACTTTGCCCCCGACGCCTGTTGTCTGGGATGATAGAGATTGAGTTTGTAACAAAGTTCTTCGGGGTCAGTGAAAATCTGAGCCGGCGGTTAAAGTCCGCGACCCGACGAATCAGCCATTTGATTGGCAAGTGAGCTCTGGACATCCAGAGTGAGCGGTTCGGCGGTTGAGCTGGTGAAATTCCAGCACCGACGGTTAAAGTCCGGATGGTAGAAGAACCTGATCGAGTCGAGTTTTGCCCAGAGAAATCTAGGCGGGCCCGACTGGGTGTTCGCGTGCGCGGTCGTAGTAATACGAGCGATGAATGTGAACCATTTCAGCATCCCCGAAGGCCAAAAATTGAAAGCCAGGGTTGATGCACCAAATCAAGCAGTACGAAGCCGCGATGAGTCGCGCGCTCGAACTTGCCCTAAACGGCCCTGCCTACGGAGTCAACCCACAGGTTGGTGCCGTGCTGATCGACGACCAGGGCCAAATCGTGGCCGAGGGTTGGCACCGCGGCGCTGGCACCGATCACGCAGAGGTCGACGCCCTCAAAAACCTGGCTGCAACCGGAATATCATCGCAGGGGCTAACCGCGGTAGTCACCCTAGAGCCTTGCAACCACACCGGCCGAACCGGCCCTTGCTCGCAGGCGCTCATCAATGCCGGCGTAGCCAAAGTCGTTTATGCGGTCAGTGACCCGAGCGAAGCTGCGGCCGGCGGTGGCGCAACGCTGAATGCCGCTGGCATCGCCACGCTTTCGGGCATCCTAGAAATTCAAGCCAAAGATCAAAACCGCGTCTGGCTAACCTCGACCAAGTTGGGTCGCCCGTTTGTGACCCTTAAATGGGCCGAAACCCTGGATGGCCGAAACGCAGCCGAGGACGGAACCTCAAAGTGGATCAGCGGGCCGGAATCGCGTGTTGATGCGCACCTTCGCCGCTCACAAATCGATGCCATTTTGGTGGGCACCCAAACCGTTTTGATGGACGACCCAGAGCTGACCGCACGTCGCCCAGACGGCAGCCCTTATGAGCACCAGCCGCTTCGCGTTGTGATTGGCGAAACCGAGCTGCCCGGCGATGCACGAATTTTCAACGATGGTGCCGAGACAATTCACTTCAAGACTCGTTCGATTCACGGAGTGCTTTCGGCGCTGCACGAGCGCGGCGTTCGTCACGTTTTGGTCGAGGGCGGGGCCAAGGTGGCCAGCAACTTCATCAAGCTCGACCTGGTCGATGAATACCTGACCTACCTTGCACCAATGTTGCTGGGCGGCGCACGCACGGCAATGACCAACCTGGGAATCGACACCATCGGCGACGCTAAACACCTGATTTTCAAAGAGGTCTTGCCCCTCGGCGCCGACCTATTGATTCGCTCGGCACCGGTGGCAACCGGCGACAGCCGAATCGCTTCACCAACCCAACTTGATCAGAGGAGCATCTAATGTTCACCGGAATCGTAGAAGAACTTGGCCGCGTGAAGGCTATCGAGGTTCAACCGGACGCACTTCGTTTGACCATCGAGGGCCCGCTAGTGGTCTCGGATGTAAAGCGCGGCGACTCGATTGCAGTTTCGGGCACCTGCCTAACCGCAGTCGAGCATGATGCCACCACCTTCACCGCGGATGTGATGCAGGAGACCCTGCGCCTAACTTCGCTCGATGGAATCAAGGTTGGCGACCCGGTAAACCTCGAGCGTGCAATGACTGCGGCTACTAGATTTGGCGGGCACGTTGTGCAGGGCCACGTCGATGGGGTTGGCGAAATCATCAGCCGCGAACCAAGCGAAAACTGGGAGTGGCTGCGAGTGCGCATCCCGGTTGATTTGATGAAGTATGTGGTTCTCAAGGGTTCGATCACGATTGATGGCGTTTCGCTAACCGTCAACGAGGTTGGACCAGACCACATCGGCTTGAGCCTGATTCCCGAAACTCTGGCACTCACCACCCTGGGGTCAAAGAAGCCAGGCGACAAAGTAAACGTTGAGGCCGACGTAATGGCCAAACACATCGAGCGCTTGCTCGAAGCGAGGAACATCTAATGCAGCTATCAACCATCGAAGACGCAATCTTTGCTCTTCGCGAAGGCAAGCCCGTGCTGGTTGCCGATGATGAAAATCGTGAAAACGAGGGCGACGCCATCATCTCGGCCGAACTAGTCAGCCCAGAGTGGATGGCCTGGATTGTGCGCAACACGACGGGTTTCTTGTGCGTTCCGATGGACGACCAGCGAGCCAACCAGCTCAATCTACCGGCCATGACCAACGACAACAAAGACCCGCATGGCACCAACTACACAATTTCGGTGGATGCGGCAAACCGCTTCAGCACCGGCGTTAGCGCTCAAGACCGCGCCAACACCGCCAATGTTTTGGCTGATCCGCTATCGACTCCAGAGTCTTTGATTCGCCCCGGCCACATGATTCCGTTGCGAGCCAATCCGCAGGGTGTGCTTGGTCGCCCAGGTCACACCGAGGCTGCTGTTGATCTGATGAAGCTGGCCGGCCTATCTCCGGTTGGCGTCATCGGAGAAATGGTCAGCGAAGACGGAACAATGATGAGGCTTCCCGAGTTATTACTTGTAGGTCAAAAAGAAGGGCTTCCTGTGATTACTGTCGAACAACTTGTAAAACACCGTGACACCAACCCTGCAATCGAAACAGCAGACCCGCGTCTTGCGCGCGCTCACTTCGAGGCAGAGACCAACGTTCCTACCAGCCACGGCGTGTTCCGCATGCGCGGCTACCGCGACACCAAGACCAGTGCCGAGCACGTGGCCATTATTTCGGGCAACCCAACCGGCGAGAACGTTCTAGTGCGCCTGCACTCAGAATGCATCACTGGCGAGGCCTTTGGTTCGCTCAAGTGTGAATGCGGCCCTCAGCTCGACTTTGCTCTAGACACAATCAATGCCAACCCAGATGGCGGCATCGTGATTTACCTTCGCGGCCAAGAGGGTCGAGGCATTGGCTTGCTCAACAAGTTGAAGGCCTACTCGCTGCAAGAGGCCGGCTACGACACCGTAGATGCAAACCTGGCACTTGGTCTTCCGGCCGAGAACCGCGAATACGGTGCAGCCGTGTCGATTTTGCTTGACCTTGGCGTCAAGAGCGTTCAGTTGCTCACCAACAACCCAGCCAAGGGCGACTTTTTGCGCGATGCCGGAATTGCCGTAAATTCTTACGTTCCGGTAATCGTCGGCCAGGCTGAGCAAAACGCTGGCTATCTAGAAACCAAGCGTGCCCGCATGGGGCACATCATCCCCGGGGAGAATTAATGAGTGGAGCGGGAGCGCCCAAGCTTCAAATCGATGCAAGCGATCTGCAGGTTGCGATTGTTGTAACTAGCTGGCACACCAACATCACCGATGGCCTTTTGGCAGGTGCCGAGCGCGCTCTGAAGGCTGCCGGCAACAGCGAGTATGAAATCTGGCGTGTGCCTGGCGCTTTTGAACTACCACTTGGCGCCCAGTATGCAATCGATGCCGGTGCAGACGTTGTGATTGCCCTTGGTGTTGTCATTCAGGGAGACACCCCGCACTTCGACTACGTTTGCTCGGCTGCGACCGACGGCTTGAACCGCGTTCAGCTTGACAGCGGCATTCCAGTTGGCTTCGGTCTGCTCACCGTAAACACCGAACAGCAGGCGCTCGATCGCGCTGGACTACCTGGCTCAAAAGAAGACAAGGGTGCCGAAGCAGTTGAAGCTGCGGTGCTGATGGCTAGACTGAGGGCATGAAACTAGCCTTCGACATTGTTCTCGTTCTTCACCTGCTCGCCTTTGCTACCGTTCTCGGCGGCGTGCTAGCAGAAACCAAAAACTTCAAAACCGGCGCCAAAGTTAACTCGGGAATCATTCACGGTTCGTGGCTTGCCTTGATCACCGGTTTGACCATGGCCGGCTTGCTGCCGTTCGCCGAACCAGAAGAAAGCCTGAACGGCACCACTCTTGCAATCAAGGGTCTTGCTCTCACCGGCGTCTTCTTCATCGCCTACACCTTCCAAAAGAAGGACGTCACTCCAAAGTGGGTTGTGCCAACCATTGGCGCGCTCGAGATTGTTGCGCTTTCAGTTGCCGTAATCGGTGGAGTTACCGCCTAAATACATTCAATAAAAAATGGCCCGAGAATCAATCTCGGGCCTTTTTTTATGCGGTTACCACTGGTAACTAATGACCGAACCTTGGCCGGCGCCCCACTGGGTTTGCGCGCTGACTCGGTAAAGCCAGGTCACGCCCTTTGGCGGAGCCTGCACTGAGTAACTGGTGGTGGTACTCGTGTAGTACAAGCGCCAGGTCGCACCGTTGTCGGCCGAGTACTCGATGTTGTATCGAAGAACACTGCCACCGCCGAGATTGGTTGGTGCAGCCCAGCTGAGCTGAGCACGAGTGGTGGAAATGGCCTTGATGGCTACGCCCTGAACGGCAGAAGCCTGAGCGAACGGCATCTGCAGCGACAGGGTTCGCGAAGGCAGTGAATTTCCGATTGCATTTTTGGCAATCACGCGCACAATCAATAGGACTCCGACCGATTCACGCACAAGGGTTGCCGAGGTGGCGTTTGGATCTGCTGTTGCTGCGCTGGACCAAACCGAGCCAACCAGCTTTTCAACCACGTATGAAGTTAGCGGTGAACCGCCTAGGTCATAGGGCTTGCTGAATTTGACCGAAACACTGCCATCGCTTGCAAAAGTGACCGAACTTAGGTTGGGTGCCGAGGCAACCGTCGCCGCGGTCGTCGCGGTCACCGTGTTTGAAACAGCGCTCGCGCCCGCAAGTGTGTTCGCGCTGACTCGATAGGCACGTGTCACGCCTTTTGGCGGAGCAGGCAGGGTAACGCTGGCTGCAGTGGCGTAGGTACGAGACCATGTGAGGCTGTTGTCGCTGTACTCAACCAGGTAGTTGGTCACTGCGGTTGCGCCGCCAAGGTAGTTGGGAGCCTTCCAGGCAAGCACGACCGAACCCGGCTTTGTGGTTAAGTCGGCCGTAAGCTCCGTAGGCTCACTGGCCTTGACCAGCGGAATTGAAACTTTCGCAATAAGGCTCGGCACTGACGCACCAATCTCGTTTACGGCCGTAACTCGCAACTGATGAACTTGGCCAGGTAGTCCTCGGGCAATGTTTATGGTTCGACCTAGGTCTCCGCCCAGCGGCTGCCACACGCCGTCAACAAGAGTTTCGACTCGGTAGGCGGTGATCGGTGAACCACCGGTATCGCCGGGAGCACTCCAAGTGAGCACTATGTTCGCGTCAGCGGCAAACTTTGTGTAAAGCGACTGCGGTGCGCTTGGAGCCGACTTAGCCAGCGACACCAAAACGCCAGCGCTAGGCACCCCGGCACCACCAAGCGTGTTGGCACTCACGCGGTAAAGCGTTGCCACACCCTTGGTTGGGGCCGCAAACGAAATGGTGGTTGCAGTAGCCCCAGCCGTCAGCAGTCCGCGCCATGTATTGCCATTGTCGATGCTGTACTGAACGTTGAATGATGAAATTGGCGACCCGCCAGTTGCTGCCGGGTGCGCCCAAGTAAGTGTGGTTCTGAGAGTCGTTAGATTCGTGTCGGCAGCCAATCCAGTAGGAGAATCGGCTTTGCCATATGGCATCAACAAGTTTGGCGACTGGGTAGGTTCTGATGCGCCGATGGCATTTTGAGCGATGACGCGAATTGTCATAATTTTGCCCATGGCCAGCCGCTCGGAACCAAAGCTGAAGGTAGATGAAGAAACCGAAGCCAAATCGACCCAGTTTGCGCCATCAAGTTTCTGAATTAGATAACCGGTAATTGGCGTGCCACCAAAGTCGAACGGTGCGCGCCAAGTGATGCTAACCGCGTTATCTGCCGCTAGCGACAGGGAGACCGACAGAGGCTTTGAAGCCACGGTTAGCGGGGTCTCGGCTTTTAGCACCTCGGAGTAAAGACCGAAACCAGATGAGTTTCGAGCTGCGACTTTGTAAAGCATGGCAGTGCCCTTGGGTGGAGCCACTGTTGAGAAGGTCAACGTGGTTGCACCAAGCGAGGCAAGTGCCCGCCAGGTTGTGCCATTGTCGCTGCTGCCGAGCACCTGGTAGCCAAGAACAGGAGCGCCGCCATCGTCGGTCGGCTTTGACCAACTCAACGAAATAGTCGTCAGGCTTTGGCTGCTGATTGCCAGTGAACCTGGAGCGCTAACTCGGTCGGCAGGCGTCGCAAAAACATAGTTGCTCGAAGGCTCGCTCAGACCAACGCTGTTTCGGGCGAACACGCGGTAGGTTACCGAGGTAGCTCGAGGAGGCATGCTCACGTCGAGCCAAGTGGCGGTTTGGTCTGCCACATCGACCCAGTTGGAGCCTTCGAGGCGTTGAAGCAAGTAGCCGGTGATCGGCTCGCCACCGCTTGATGCAACCGCCCATTCGAGGTGATATAGGTCGCCCTTGCGGCCAGACATGTTGAAGTAAGGCTTTGATGGCGCATTGGCAGGAGTAGAGAAGCTGGCTGTTGCCTGGGAGCCATTGGTTTGCAAACTAATGGCGCGCACTTTTACCCAGTAAGAGGTTTTCACTGACAGTCCGCTTAGCGACTGGCTTAGTTCGGCGGTGTTGAAAGTGCCAAGCAGGGTGTTGGAACCGGTCTTACCAAAGGTGACCTCGTAGGTGATTGGAATCGAATCAACCACTCGTGCAACCTCGCTCCAGCTGACCTTGGCCGTGGTCGCGGAGATAGTAGACACAGCCAAACCCGTGACAGTAGCCGGTGGAGCAGTTGAAGTTTTGAAGTTAAACGGGGCGGTAGGCGCTGAATCACCCGCGGCATTGACCGCGAAGAGGCGCATTGTGTAGTCGGTGAGGGGTTGCAAACCAGCGATTACACCCCAACGCGAAGTGGTAAAAGTTGAATTGATCCAAGTTTCGCCTCGAAGCAGCTCGAGTCGGTAGCCCTTGATTGGGTTGACTCCGCTTGAAGCCACTGGAACCCAGGTGAACTGTGTGCCCGTGCCCCAGTTTGAATAAACTGCCAGCCCCGTCGGAGTTGCTGGCGGTAGGCCGAGCGTGGTCAGAACAATAGTTGGGCTCGGTGCAGATGCTCCAACGGCATTGACCGCGCTCACTCGAGCCTGATAGCCGGTTGATGGTTCTAGGCCTGCGATTTGGGCAAAGGTTTCGGTCGTCGAAAGGCTTGACCAGGTGGCGGTGGCAGCGCTTCTAAATTCGACTTTATAACCAACAATCGGCGAGCCGTTGTCGGCTGGGGCCACCCAATTTAGGGCGAAGGAATCCTTGCCGATCGAACTGGCTACCGGAGTTGCCGGCGCTGTTGGAACTCCAACAATCGGAGCGCTCTCTGCCGAGTTTAGGAAGCTGGTGTTAAGCAGGATATTGCCGTTTGGAGTCAGCGAGTTGCTGATCACGCCGGCCTGCCCGTTTTGCTTGAGGACAGCCGTCACCTGGGCCGGAGTCGCGGTTGGGTTCTTGGCCAAATAGAGCGCTGCTGCACCAGAAACGTGCGGGGTTGCCATCGAGGTGCCGTTCCACGTAAGCGGAGCGCTGAAGTCTTTGGCGTTATCGGAGGTAATGGCTGCGCCAGGTGCAAATATGTCGGTGCACTCACCCCAGTTTGAGAACGAGGCACGTGCATCTGTGTTGGTGCTGGCACCAACGGTGATTGCGTTAGCGGTCGAAGCCGGTGAAACCTGACAGGCATCGGCATTTGAGTTTCCGGCGGCAACGACGGTCAAAATTCCGGCCGCAGTAACGCGCTCTAGGGCGGCGTTGACGGCCAAGCTTTTAGGCCCTCCCAGGCTCATGCTCACGATGCCTGGGGTGCCGGCCGGGTGGTTGGCGACGATCCAGTCGAGAGCGGTGATTAGGCCCGAGTAACTGCCCGATCCGCTGCAACCAAGCACGCGAACCGGAACGATGAGAGCCTGTTTTGCAACACCAAATTGGGTGCCGGCTGCAGTGCCTGAAACGTGAGTGCCGTGACCGTGACAATCGGTGGCCGATAGACCTTGACCGAATGTGTCGAATCCTGGCAAAACGCGACCGGCTAGGTCGGGGTGATTGGCCTGAACGCCGGTGTCTGCGATATAAATTCGCACGCCAGCGCCAGCCGACGATGGGTAGGTGAAAGATTGGTCGAAGGTGGTGTTGAACTGATCAAGGCGGTCAAGTCCCCAAGATTTTGTAGGGGTGTCGATGTCGAAAAGCGACATCGCTTCGTCGGGGGCGACCGAGATGACCGCTGGGTTGAGAGCCAATTGTTCTGCCTCGAGGGCCGTCAAACTTAGCGTGAAGCCATCAAGTACATAGTCGAGTTGATCGAGTGGGGTTTCGCCCATCGATGCGATTGCTTTGCGAACCTCGATGTCGGTGCCCGGCTGAATTTGAACAATGTAGATGCTGCGCTCAATTGCGGCGAAAGCCTGCACCGGAGCCATGGCAAACGCGAGAGCAAACGCCAACCCCAAGGCCAACCCGATGCGAATTTTCATGTTCGCTGCAAAACCGAAAACGTTGTTCATCAATCCCCCGATTTAGTTGAAATCAACATACGTCAAAGGTATGACAATTAGGGCCTGCCGTCTAGCGCATAAACAGGGCAGTTAGACGCTTAGTGGTGAACACCAAACCGGCAACAATCATCACCAAAAAATACAAAATGTGGCCAAAGATGTCCGGGGTTAGGTCGCCAAGCATGAACGCGCGCTCGAGCTGAATAGCGTGCCAGAGTGGCCAAGCCTGAATGAATGCCTGCAGCCAGTCTGGATAAATCGAAAGCGGATAGAAGGTTCCCGAAAACAGGAACATCGGCAGCATGAAGAAGTTGATCCAGTTCATCTGGTGAAAGTTCTTCAAATAAGAGGTAATTCCCATTCCCACCGAGGCAAAACCGAAGGCGATCAAGACCGCACCGGGAACCGCAAGAATTGCCCACCAACTGGTGATCAGACCAAGCGGAGCCATCACCGTCATAAAGCCAAGCGCATAAACCAAACCGCGAAGCAGCGCCCAACCGATTTCACCGATGGCAACATCCAAGGGGCCAATCGAGGTCGACAACATCGTTTGGTAGAGCTTGGCAAAGTGCATCTTGAAAAACACATTCCAAGTCGAGTCATAGATTGCGCCGTTCATAGCCGAGGTAGCCAAGAGCGCCGGTGCAATAAAAGCAGCGTAGGAAACCTGTTGGCCATTCGAGCCAGAAACTCCACCGACCAGCTGGCCGATGCCAAACCCAAAGGCCAAGAGATAGAACACCGGCTCAACGAATCCCGAAGCAACGATGATCCAGTTCGAGGTCTTTAGAGCCAAGAAGTTTCTCTCAAGAACCTTTAGTGACCGCCCGGCATAGACGCTCGAGCCAAATCGCCCGCGGCGACGTTCGGCAATCGCAATGGCCGAATCTAGTCCGGCATTAATCAGACTCATGCTGCCAACCTCTGTGAAATCTTGCGGGCAGCCAGAGTCATGCCAACTGCAGCCCAGACGACCAGGTAAATCCAGTGGCTAGCCACAACCCAACCCTGCTGAGGGTGGTTGTAACTGAGAATGCGACCGAGGTCGGTGCCGTGCCAAAGCGGCGAAATCCAACCGATCCACTGAAGGTAAATCGGCATCGATTCGAGCGGATAAAAGGTGCCCGAGAACATGAACATCGGCGCAACTATGAAGCGGCCGACGATGGCAAAGAACCCGTCATCCTCTTTCACATAACTGCTGGCCGCCATCATGCCGGCACCAAAAGCTAAACCGGCGAGCAGCGCCGTGAAGAACATCGGCAAGGCGACACTGATGTCGATTGCACCAAAAATGAGCAAGATCGCTTCATAGAGCACGGTCGTGAATACCGTGCGCACCATCGCCGCAAATAAAACCCCACCCATGATGTCGCCACCGCGAATCGGGGTTGCGTTCATCGCGAAGAAGGTTTTATCCCAGAGAAAGCCCTCCATGATTGGAAACGAAAGTTCATCCTGGCAGGCCTGAATGGCGGCCGTGGCCAGCAAGGCCGGCGCCAAGAAGGCAAGGTATGAAACGCCACCGAGTTGATCGTTAGTGCCGTTGGCATCGACCAACGCGCCGATTCCGATACCGACCGAGAAAAGGTAAAGCACCGGGTTGCCCAGGCCGAACGAAAGCATCGAGCCCCACCACTTGATCATGGTGCGAAGTCGCGCCTCGGCTACGTGATACCAGGCCAGGTTGATTGCTCGTTGAGCGTTTACTAACTTGAATGAGCCCTGCCACTGCGACTTGTGCACTGACTGCTCGATCGAAACCGCGTCAGACATTATTCGACCAGAGTTCTGCCGGTCAGGCGCAAGAACACATCCTCGAGAGAACTGCGTCGAACCAGCGAAGTCACCGGTTCAAGCCCTCGAGTCAAAATAGTGTGCAGGTCGGCCTCGCCGTTTTCTGAATAGATCAAAATGCGGTCGGGCAAGATCTCGATTCGATCGCCAATGCCCTTCAGCTGGTCGGCAACTTCCGCGTTTCGGCTCGAGCCAAAGCGAACTTCCAAGACTTCCTTGGATGAGTACTGCTTGATCAAGTCTGCGGGTGACCCCTCGGCCATGATCTTGCCCTTGTCCATCACGATTAGGCGGTCGCAGAGCTGCTCGGCTTCATCCATGTAGTGGGTTGTGATCACCAGCGTGACGCCCTGCTCTTTGAGGCGGAACAGACGGTCCCAGAGAATGTGGCGGGCTTGAGGGTCGAGGCCGGTGGTCGGCTCATCGAGCATCAGAATTTCGGGCTCGTTGACCAAACCTCGGGCGATAGTGAGGCGACGCTTCATGCCGCCAGAAAGTTCTTCAGCCTTGCTGTTTCGCTTTTCGGTTAGCTGAGCGAACTCGAGAAGCTCTTCGACCTTGGTCTTCAAGAACTTGCGGCTCAAACCAAAGAAACGGCCATAGCTAAACAGATTTTCATGCACCTTTAGTTCGCGGTCAAGGTTGTCTTGCTGCGGCACAACACCAAGGTGCGCGCGAATCTCGGGGCCGTGCTGGTTTGGGTCTTTGCCCAGAATAGTTAGGTCACCGCCGGTGCGCTTAGACACGGATGCGATCATCTTCATGGTGGTCGATTTGCCGGCACCGTTTGGACCCAAAAGCCCGAACGCCTCGCCGCGCTTGACCACAAAATCGATGCCGTCCACGGCTACGAAATCGGCGTATTTCTTGGTCAGGCCCTTGGCCTCGATCATGTTCTGCATCGTCGTTGAAGAGTTCATAGTCTCTCCAATCTACTAGCCTTGAACAATGACTTCGAACACCGCAAAAACCGCCGCGCGTCAGCGCCCCGGCAACAAGCGAGTGACCGGCAAAGAGCAGTACTACACGCCAAAAGACCTGGCGCAAAAGCTCATCAAAGAGGTCGAGGTTTTGGTTCCAGATTTGGCTCGTCGTGCGGTCATTGAACCTGCCGGCGGCACCGGGTCATTCATCGAGGCGGCTCGCACCGCGGGTGTGACCGATTTCTTGTCATTCGACATCGAACCAAAGCACCGCGATGTTCTGAAGGCCGACTTTTTGGCTGCGCCAATTCACACCCAAGATGCGGTAACCATTTCTAACCCGCCATTCGGGCGCAATAACTCGCTATCGATTCCGTTTTTCAACAAGGCGGCAGACCACAGCGAGTTCATCTGCTTCATCGTGCCAAGATCATGGCGCAAGTGGTCGGTAATCAACCGCCTCGACCGACGATTTCACCTGATTGCCGATCACGACATCCAGATTGACTACGAAAACGACCTTGGAGAGAAGCTCTCTCAGCGCAACGGGCTAAACACCTGCTTTCAGGTTTGGCGGCGCAAGACCGAACTGCGCTCGCTCATCAAAGTTGCCGACCAGGGCCTTGTCGAAAAGACCGACGCGCAATCTGCCGATGTGGCGCTGACTATTTTTGGTTTCGGCTGCGGCACCGTGCGCACCGAGTTCGAACGCAAGCCAAATTCGACCCGAATGTTTTTGAAGCTAAAGCACCCTCAGGCTCTGGCCGCTTTGCAGACAGTTAACTTCGAAACCTTCTTCAAAAACACCGCCTACACCCCGGCGCTTTCGTTGCCAGAAATCAACTATCTGCTGAACGAAAAAATCCTTGGGAATCCCCACCTAGAGAAACAGGTTTAACCAAAGATGAGCATGATGGGCGGCCGCGGGCGCGGCAGATCGATGGCACCAAAAGATTCGGGGCCAAAGGCTAAGTTCTCGCAGCTCTGGCCATACCTGATGGAGCACAAGGGCGCACTCTGGTTGGCCATGGGCCTTTCGGTGTTGGGCGCCGCGATTAGCCTGGCTCAACCACTAGTGGTTGGCATGGTGATCAACGCGGTTCAGACCGGCGCTGACCTTGGCCCGCTGATCGTCATCCTCGTTGGTGTGATTCTGGGCAGCGCTGTGCTCGGTGGCTTTATGTATTACGTGCTGGCAAAAGCTGGCGAGGGCGTGGTGTTTTCGGCCCGCCAAAAGCTAGCCAACCGCCTGCTCAAACTGCCAATTCACGAGTATGACCTTCGCCGCACCGGCGACCTGGTTTCGCGTGTTGGCTCGGACACCACTCTGCTGCGCGCCGTTCTGACCCAGGGGCTGGTTGATGCGGTCGGCGGCATCTTGATTTTTGTTGGCTCGCTGGTTGCCATGGCCATCATCGACCCAATTTTGCTTGGCCTAACCCTGATCATGGTCGTGATTGCGATTGCATCGATCGCCGTCACCGCCCGCCAGGTGCGTTCGGCCACCACCAAGGCTCAGCAGCGAGTTGGCGACATGTCTGCAGCTGTTGAGCGAGCACTGAGCGCGGTGCGAACCATTCGCGCGGCCCGTGCCGAAAAGCGCGAGAGCCGATTGATTGCCGAAGACGCCAAGGAAGCCCTAAAGCAGGGTGTAAAGATTGCCAAAATCAACGCGATGATCACCCCTATTGCCGGCCTGGCAATGAACGGCGCCTTCATCGTGGTTCTCGGCGTTGGCGGCTACCGCGTCGCAACTGGTGCCACCACGGTGGCAAGCCTGGTTACCTTCATTCTTTTGATGTTCCAGATGATTCGCCCACTCGGTCAGGCATTCGGTGCTTACAGCTCGGTTCAGTCTGGCCTGGGTGCGCTAGCCCGCATCCAAGAAATTCTCGACGTGCCGGTAGAAGAAACCGAAGCCGAGACCAGAAACTCGGCCAAGGTTGCAGCGGTCAACGACATTGCCATTGAGTTCAGAAACGTTTCGTTTGGTTATGCCGAACCGGCCCCAACCGAAGACAACCCAAACCCGGAAAAGCGCGAGGTTCTCGAGAACGTTTCGTTCGCCATCAAGCGCGGGTCACGCGTTGCCTTGGTTGGCCCTTCGGGTTCTGGGAAATCAACCACCTTCTCGCTGATTGAGCGCTTCTATGAGCCGACCTCGGGTCAAATTTTCATGGATGGCCAGGCCGTTACCACTCTTAGCCGTGATGCGCTTCGAGCGCAGATTGGCTATGTCGAGCAAGACGCCCCGGTCTTGGCCGGTTCGATCAAGGCCAACCTGCTGATTGGTTCACCAGATGCGACCGATGAGCAGCTGAAGGCCGTTCTCGAAGAGGTGAACCTGACCGAGGTTCTCGAGCGTGACAAGCGCGGGCTCGATGCCGAGGTGGGCGAGAACGGAATCATGCTCTCTGGCGGCGAGCGCCAGCGCCTTGCAATCGCTCGTGCACTGCTGGCGGCGCCTCCGATTTTGCTTCTCGACGAGTCAACATCATCGCTCGACGGATTGAACGAACAGCGCATGCGCGAGGCGATTGATTCGGTGGCAAAAAACCGCACGCTCCTAGTGATTGCCCACCGCCTGTCAACCGTGGTCGACAGCGATCAAATCATCGTGATTGAGCATGGAAAGGTTGTCGGAATCGGCACTCACAGCGAATTGGTAGCCTCGACTCCGCTTTACAAAAAGCTGGCGAAACAACAGCTCTTGGTCTAGTTGGCAACTCCTTTTTGTCACAAAACTTAACAGTTAGTCACACGCTGTAACTTTCAACCGGCACGCCCGGCGCCTCGGTAATTTTGAATGAATCCATTCATACTTCGAGGAGCCTGCCATGTCGCTTTATGTAGCCGAACTAGACACCACCGACAACGAAAACATCCAGGATGTTCTTGCCGGAGTTGAGGCAGCTGCTCAAAAAGCCGGTGGCGAGTTCATTGAGAGCCAGGTCACCGCTAACCACAACCGCGTTTTTGCGGTTCTCGAGCACGACAACATCGTTACCCTGCGAGGCGACCTAGAGGCCGCCGGATTCAAGGTTGACGAGCTAGCCCTCGTTCGCCTAATCGGTGCCGAGCTAGAAGACATCAAGAAGCTCAAGCCAGCCGGCCAGTACCTGGTCGAGTGGGACTTTCCAGAGGGTTTGACCATGGACAAGTACCTTGCTCGCAAGAAAGAAAAGTCGCCGCTCTACAACGACATCGAAGACGTGAAGTTCTTGCGCACCTATGTTCGCGAAGACATGGTGAAGTGCCTGTGCTTCTATGACGGCGACAGCGAGGATGCAGTTGTTGCTGCTCGCCAGGTTGTCGACACCCCAATCAGCCGACTACACAAGCTAGAGGGCTAGTCATGGCAACCGCCACCCTTCAAGGTCTGCTCGAGCAGATCGAAGAATGCGCGAAAAACGTTGATAAGGCAGACGAAAATCTGCGCAAGGTTTTGCTCGAAGACATCGTTGGTCAGGGTTTCACCGCTTTCGGCTTGTCAGACAGCCTCGAACCGATTGCAGCTCAGGCCGAAGTAATTCAAGGTCTTGCCGAAAAGTGCATGAGCTCGGCTTTCGTTACCTGGTCGCACCGCATGACCACCGAGTACATCGATCGATTTGCCAGCGATGCGTTGCGCTCTGCGCACCTAAACGAATTGCGACGCGGCACCCGAGTTGGTTCTACCGCTCTTGCTACCGCGCTGGCCGACAAGTCGGGCAAAGAGCTATTGCCAATCACCTTCACCGAGGTCGATGGCCATTTTGAAATCAATGGTGTGATTCCTTGGGCCTCAAACCTGTATGAAGACACCCTCGTGGTATTTGCAGCTCGCAACGAAACCACCGAAGAGCGAGTGATTTTTGCATCGCTGCTGAGCAAGCCCGGAGTTTCGGTAAAGCCTGCCGGCGAACTACTGGCCCTAAATGCCACCGCCTCTGGAACCGTAAAGTTCGAAGGCCTTCGCCTAAGTAGCGATGAGGTGCTAACCCGCGACGTCGACTTCTTTCTAGGTCAGATGCGCCCACGTTTCTTGGTGCTTCAGTCGGCGTTCTGCCTTGGATTGAGCAAATCATCTTTGGCCGCGGTTAAGTCTTCGAACGGCACTCTGCCTTTTGCCGAAGACATCGCGCACTTCGAGGCAGAGTTGAACCGCCTCGATGCCGAGCTAAACCGTCTGGCCGCAGACCTTGGCGCCTATCCGGCACCGGGCAACGGCTTTGCACCGCTCGACTTCTTGAGACTTCGCCTTGGCGCAGCCGAGCTCGCTCAGGCAATCACTCGTGTCGAGCTGGCTACCATCGGCGGCCGCGGCTACTACAGCGCCAGCGACACCTCAAGACGAATCCGTGAATCGCTGTTTCTATCGGTTCAGGCACCTACCGAGGGGAGCTTGAGATGGGAAATCTCACAGCTAGCCTCGTAAACGTTTCGATTAGCCGATCGGCTGCCGGCGCACCGGTAATTGAGAACCTAAACCTCGACATCACGGAAGGCGAGATCCTTGCCGTGGTTGGTGGCTCTGGTCGCGGAAAGACCACGTTGTTGCACGCGCTTGCCGGCTTGCTAAACGTGAGCGACGGCGAAATCAAGCACTTTGCCGCCCCTGGCAAAAAGGCATCCGGGTTGGTCTTTCAAGACGCCCTGTTGCTGCCCTGGCTTTCGGTTCGCCAGAACGTGCGACTCGGTTTTAAGTTCAAGGCAAACCGCAAGGCTCTTGGTAACAACGCCGCCGAGCTCGCCGCCAAGGTGACTAACCTACTCAAGATTCTGGGCATTTCAGAGCTGGCCGACCGCAAGGTGAACCAGCTCTCGGGCGGCCAGGCGCAGCGCGTTGCGATTGCCCGAACCATTGTTACCGAGCCAAAGCTGCTGCTGCTCGACGAGCCATTTTCGGCCCTGGATGCAGCCACCCGCGGCGGCCTGCAAACCTGGCTAAAAGAACTGCGCGCCAAGCTCGACCTGACCATCGTGATCGTCACCCACGACATCGACGAGGCACTAACCGTTGCCGATCGCGTGCTTCTGCTGAATGAGCCAGGCGTTGCCGCAACCAGCTATTCGGTTAGCGAAGGCCAGAACACTAACGAAGGCCTAAAGGCCGAAATCATTTCCCAGCTCGGCTATTCCATCTAAGAGAGAAAACAATGACTGAAAACAACGCACTAGACGCAACCTGCGCACACGACACCGATGGCTGGTTCGACCGCCGCACCCTATTGCGCCTAGCCGCCGTTGGCGCCGCTTCGGCTTCGGTCGTTGGCTTCGGCGAGGCTGCGCCGGCAAACGCCGCCAGCTGGACCAACGCGCTCGGCAAGTTGAAGATTGGCTACCTTCCAATCACCGATGCATCGCCGTTGCTGATCGGTCACGCTAAGGGCATCTTCGAAGAGGTTGGCATCAAGACCGAGCAGCCAAAGTTGTTCCGCTCATGGCCATCACTGGTCGAAGCGTTCCAGGCTAAGCAGCTCGACGTTGTGCACCTGCTAATGCCGCTGGCTCTACAGCTAAAGTTTGCCGCTAAGCAAGACATCAAGGTAATCACCTGGAACCACACCAACGGCTCTGCGCTAACCGTGAACAAGAGCATCAACAAGTTCGGCGAGCTTGCCGGCAAGACCGTAGCAATTCCGTTCTGGTACTCGATTCACAACGTAGTTCTTCAGCAGCTCTTCCGCGCCGAGGGTCTAACCGCAATCACGACCGGTGATGCAAACGCCGCAAAGAAGACCGTCAAGTTGGTTGTGTTGGCTCCTGCCGACATGCCAACAGCTTTGTCGAACGGTCAGATTGCCGGTTACATCGTGGCCGACCCGTTCAACGCGGTTGCCGAAGTAAAGGGCATCGGAAAGATTCTTCGCTTCACCGGCGATGTTTGGAAAGAGCACGCTTGCTGCGTGACCGTGGTTCGCGGTGACTTGATCAAGAACAACCCGTCGGCAGCAATCGCTCTGACCGACGCGATTGTTCGCGCTCAGCTCGAATTAATCAAGGACCGCAAGGGTTCGGCAAGCCTTCTATCTTCAAAGGGTTACCTGCCACAGCCGCTTCCGGCGATAAACAAGGCACTCAATGATTACTCGACTGCCGAATACAAGTCGGCAATCAAGCACCCGGAGTGGAAGTCAAACCGCATCGACTTCAAGCCGTTCCCTTTCCCTAGCTACACCGCTGCGCTAATCACCGAGTTGAAGAAGACCAAGATTGATGGCGATGCCAGCTTCTTGAGCAAGATCAACATCAAGACCGCGCACAAGGATTTGGTTGCAGTCGGCCTTGCTGAGGCTGCCATTGCCAACAACGGCGGCAACGCAAAGTTCGGACTACCGGCTAAATTGACCCGCACCGAGGTCATCAAGCCGTGATTCTAGGAGTCTTGCTTCGAGTCATCACCACGGTTGCGGCAATCGCACTGTGGTGGTGGTCGACAGATGTTCTTTCAGCCGAAAACCCGATTTTGGCTTCGATGAGCCCATTCGACGCCGTGGGCGCTCTGTTAACGGCCTTTGAGTCTGGCGCAATTTGGCAAACCATTGGGGTTAGCCTCGAGCGCCTTGGCTATGGACTGTTGATTGCGACCGTGCTGGGTGTTCTGCTTGGTCTAGCCATCGGTTCACGTCGTCGAGTCGAGCAATCGACCTCGATCGTGGTGCAGTTTTTGCGCATGGTTTCGCCGCTCTCGTGGGCACCGGTTGCCGTTGTGCTTTTCGGCATCGGAACTCCCCCGGTGGTCTTTTTGATCGCGATCGCAGCCGTTTGGCCAATCACGATGTCGACCGCCGCCGGAGTCAAGGCCCTAGACCCAAACTGGTCGCTGTTGGCAAAGTCACTTGGTGCAACCAAGGGCGAGACCCTGAGGTCGATTGTTGTGCCTGGCATTCGTGCCCACGTTTTGACCGGAATTCGCCTTGCCCTCGGTGTGGCCTGGATTGTCTTGGTTCCGGCCGAAATGCTCGGCGTTGACTCGGGTTTGGGGTACCAGATTCTGAACGCTCGCGACCAGCTTGCCTATGATTTGCTTGCTGGCATCATGCTGCTGATTGGCCTAATTGGTTTTGCCATGGACTGGCTAGCGCAAGCGCTTTTCAAGCGTTGGAGCGCGGCCACGGCCTAGCAAAAACCAGTTAGATTTGGGTTATGAGCCCAAAGATGCTGCTCGCCCAATTTGGCGAACCAACCGACCGCGCAACCGCCCTGGCGATGGATGCGGCCGACCCGCTTGCACACTACAAATCGCAATTCTTTATTAGCGACCCGGGCCTTTGCTATCTAGATGGAAACTCGCTTGGCCGCATGCCAAAGCGCACGATCGAAAAGGTCAATCACTTTCTGACCGAAGAGTGGGGCACCGAACTGGTCGACGGCTGGTCGCACTGGATTGACGAAGCTCAGACCGCAGGAAACCTGCTGGGGCGCGCAACCCTTGGCGCCGCCGAGGGCCAGACACTGGTGCAAGACACCACCTCGGTGAACTTTTATCAGCTGTGCGTTGCCGCGATCAAGGCCCGACCAGGTCGCAAAACGGTCATCATCGACTCATCAAACTTTCCGACCGACCGCTACATTCTTGCCGGCATCGCCGACGAAATGGGCTTGAACCTGATCACACTAAACAACGATGGTTTCGGTGGGCCGGGCCAGGTTGATGTGGCCGCGGACTGCGAAATGATCACGCCTGAAATTCTTGCCCCGCTGCTAAACGACGACATCGCTTTGGTCACTTTGCAGGCCATTCACTATCGCTCGGGCTCCCGCCCCGACATCAAGGGCATCACCGACTTGGTGCGATCACACGGCGGACTTGTGGTTTGGGACGCCTCTCACGCCGGTGGCGCAATCGACCTTCGGTTCGATGAGTGGGGCGTCGACCTTGCGGTTGGCTGCACCTATAAATACGGCAACTCGGGCCCAGGTTCTCCTGCCTGGCTTTATGTGCGCAAAGAAATGCAAACCGATTTTCTGGCCCCGATTCAGGGTTGGTTCGCGAACGACAAGCAGTTCGTGATGGGTCCGTTCTTTGAGCCGGCCGAGCACATCCGCCGTTTTCAAATCGCCAGCCCATCAATCATCGGCATCCGAGGCGTTCAGGCCAGCTACGAAATGATCGAAGAAGCCGGCATGGTGGCAATCAGTCACAAGGCGGCCTTGGGCACCGAGCTGATTTTGGCCCTGTATGACGCCTGGCTCGAACCCCTCGGATTCACTCTGCTGACCCCGCGCGACCACAACCAGCGTGGTGGCCACATCACTGTTGGCCACCCCGAGGCAAAGCGAATTGCTGCCGCGATGCGGACGTTCGCCAACACGATTCCCGACTACCGAGTGCCCGACTCGATTCGTTTAGCGATCGCTCCACTGCCAACCAGCTACACCGAAATCTGGGATGGCATTTCGCGCATGCGCGACCTCGTGGTTTCAAAGCGCTATCTCGAAATCGAAGACAACGGAAGCCGCGTTACCTAATGAGCGAGCAAGACAAAAAGGCAATCACCTATATCTCGTACTTGAAGGTGGATGAGCTGCTCGAATTGCAGCAGCCCGAGTCAGATGGCGAACACGACGAGATGCTCTTCATCGTGATTCACCAGACCTACGAACTTTGGTTCAAACAGATGCTGCACGAAATCGCCGAAGTGCAGCGAACCCTCGAAGCGGGTCAGTCACACCGGTCGCTGGCAATCCTTGGTCGAGTGCGAACAATCATGAAGACTTGCGTTGGGCAGCTCGACATCCTCGAGACCATGACTCCCCTGCAGTTCAATACTTTTCGAGGCCGGTTGCAGTCATCAAGCGGTTTTCAATCTGCTCAGTTTCGCGAGTTTGAGGCAGTTCTGGGCCGGCGCGATCAAGCCGGTGCTGGTGCCGACAAGCACTCGGGCATGGGCATGGCCGAGCACCTGATTGCTGGTTCGCCGGCTCGAGCCCGCGTCGAGGCAGCAATGCAGCGCCGCTCGCTTTGGGACAGCACACTTCTTTACCTCGAAACCCGCGGCCACAAAATGCCATCCGAGGTTATTCATCGTGATGTGACGAAGCCCTATTCAGACCACGAGGGCGTGCAAGAGGTTTTGCTTTCGGTTCACCGAAACGATGCCGAGGCGGCCATGATTTGTGAAGCGCTTGTCGACTTGGATGAGGGCCTGCAGGAGTGGCGCTATCGCCACGTGAAGATGGTCGAACGCACCATCGGACACAAAATGGGCTCTGGCGGATCATCTGGGGTCGGTTATTTGAGCAGCACCCTGTTCAGGCCGGTATTCGCCGATCTTTGGGCAATTCGCAGCCGTTTTTAGAGGGCGCTTCAGGATTGCGCTTTTAGGGCTCCCGCTTTAGCGCAAGTGTGCGGTGCGAGTTGCGGTGTCGACCACGTTCTTCACGAGCATCGCACGGGTCATCGGGCCAACGCCACCCGGGTTAGGCGACAGCCAACCGGCAACCGCCGCAACACCCGGGTCAACATCGCCAACCAAGGTTGCCTTGCCGTTTTCGCCCTCAACGCGAGTGATGCCAACGTCTAGAACGGCGGCTCCAGGTTTGATCCACTCTGGTTGCACAAAGTGCGCTACGCCAAGGGCAGCAACCACGATGTCGGCACGCTTGACTGCGTGCTCTAGGTCGCGGCTGGCAGAGTGAAGCAGGGTCACGGTTGAGTCGGTGCCCTTGCGGGTCATCAACAGGCCAAGTGGGCGACCGACGGTCACGCCGCGGCCGATAACGGCAACCTCGGCACCACGGGTTGGAATGTCGTAGCGCGAAAGCAATTCAACAATGCCGGCAGGGGTGCATGGAAGCGGAGAATCAAGCTCGCCTGAAACACCTAGAACCAAGCGACCAAGGTTGGTCGGGTGTAGGCCATCGGCATCCTTGGCGGGGTCAATCAGCTCAAGCATTTCGTTGGTGTCGATGCCAAAAGGCAACGGCAACTGAACGATGTAGCCGGTGACATCCTTGGCGTCATTAAGGTCGCGAATGGCTGAGCGAACGTCGGCCGAAGTCGCGTTGGCAGGCAGGTCGACACGAATCGAGTGAATGCCAACCTCGGCACAGTCGCGGTGCTTGCCGGCAACGTATGAGTGAGATCCAGGGTCGTCGCCGACCAAGAGCGTGCCAAGGCCAGGGGTGATTCCCTTTTTCTTTAGGGCAATAACCTGTTCGGCTAACTCTGCCTTGATGGCCTTTGCAGTTGCTAAGCCATCGAGCTTGATCGCGGTCAAGCGATTACCAGTTCTCGAGACCGCTGTATAGCGGGAAAGCCTCGGTCAGCTTGCGAGTGCGCGCGCGAAGAGCGGCGATGTCTGGGTTTGGCACCAAAACACCGGCGATGATCTCGGCGACCTCGGTGAACTCGGCTGCGCCGAAACCGCGGGTAGCAAGTGCCGGGGTTCCGATGCGAACACCAGAGGTAACCATTGGTGGACGAGGGTCGTTTGGAACCGAGTTGCGGTTCACGGTGATGCCAACCTCGTGCAATAGGTCTTCGGTCTCTTGGCCGTTGATCGGTGCGTTGCGAAGGTCAACGAGCACCAGGTGAACCTGGGTGCCGCCGGTTAGAACCTGAACTCCGTTGGCAACAACGTCGGCCTGGGTTAGACGGTTGGCGATGATCGCAGCACCTTCGATGGTGCGCTTCTGACGGTCTTTGAACTCGTCGGTCATGGCTGCCTTGAAGGCAACGGCCTTAGCGGCGATGACGTGCATCAATGGGCCACCCTGCTGACCAGGGAAAACCGCAGAGTCAATCTTCTTGGCGTATTCGGCCTTGCAAAGGATCAAACCTGAGCGAGGGCCAGCCAAAGTCTTGTGAACGGTGGTCGAAACCACGTCGGCGTAAGGCACTGGGCTTGGGTGCAGACCGGCTGCAACCAGACCGGCAAAGTGGGCCATGTCGACCCAAAGCTTTGCGCCAACCTCGTCGGCAATCTTGCGGAACTCGGCGAAATCTAGGTGACGTGAATAGGCAGACCAACCGGCGATGATGACCGCAGGCTTTACCTCGTGCGCGCGGGCACGAACGATGTCCATGTCGATTAGGTGGGTCTCGGCGTTTAGCTCGTAGGCGTGGGCCTCATACATTTTGCCCGAGAAGTTCAGGCGCATGCCGTGAGTTAGGTGGCCACCGTGAGCCAATTCAAGACCAAGGATGCGGTCACCAGGGTTGGCTAGTGCCATAAGCACTGCGGCGTTTGCCGATGCACCCGAGTGTGGCTGCACGTTTGCGTGCTCGGCACCGAAAAGGGCCTTAGCGCGGTCGCGGGCTAGGTTCTCGGCTACGTCAACGGCCTCGCAACCACCGTAATAACGCTTGCCCGGGTAACCCTCGGCATACTTGTTGGTCAAAACTGAGCCCTGAGCCTCTAGAACACCGCGCGAAACAAAGTTTTCGCTGGCAATCATTTCGAGAGTGTGACGCTGACGGTCAAGTTCGGCTGCAAGAACTGCTGCGATCTCTGGGTCGGTCTCGCTCAATGGAAGGTTGAAAGAAGAAGACATGAGGGCTCCTAGAAGGCCGGTTGCGGTAGTCAAATTCTACCATTCGCGATTGGCCGACACGGAGCCGAAATTAGCATTCGGTTAACCCCCGAACCTCCCACTCGAAATTACACCTTGTGCCTAGACTTGGGCTAAATGTTCGGGGGAACATACAAAAGAGAGAATCCACCAAAATGCTTGATGCACCACTTCCGGTAATTGTCGGAACCGTAATGATCGTTCTAGGTTTGGGGCTCGGGACTTGGATCGCAGTTTCACTTAACCAGAGCCGCAACCGCGAGCGACGCAGCCGTCGCTAGAGGCACTCCGGCGCAACCTAGCCGAATAAACTAGCCACATGACTTCTGCAGCCACCACTCACTGGGTTCTCACCATCGTTTGTGAAGACAAGCCAGGCATTGTTCACGCAATCTCGGGTGCGATTTTTGCTGCCAACGGAAACATCACCGAGTCTCACCAGTACAGCTCGAACGACACCGGCCGCTTCTTCATGCGTCTGCAGATCGAATCTGCGGTTCCACGCGACTTCTTCGAGAACCAGTTGACCCCGGTCATCGAGCGCTATGACATGGACTGGCACCTAGATATAGTCGGTCGCCCAATGAAGACCCTGGTTTTGGTCTCAAAGAGCGCCCACTGCCTAAACGACATGTTGTTCCGCCAGCGATCTGGCACTCTGCCAATCGAGGTTCCGGCGGTCTTTGGAAACCACCCAGACCTAGCCGAAATGGCTGCCTTCTATGGTGTGCCTTTCGAGGTGCACCCAATCACCGGCGAAGCCGACAAGCGCGCCTTCGAGCAGATGCTGCGCACCTACATCCACTCGGCCGGCATCGAGCTAATCGTTCTAGCTCGCTACATGCAGGTGCTTTCTGACGAGTTCTGCCAAGAGTTCGCCGGCAAGATCATCAACATTCACCACTCGTTCTTGCCAGGCTTCAAGGGCGCAAACCCCTATGCCCGTGCACACGCTCGCGGCGTAAAGCTAATCGGTGCGACCGCCCACTTTGTGACCGGCGACCTCGACGAGGGCCCGATCATCGAGCAGAACGTGGTTCGCGTTCAGCACAGCGATTCAAAGAACCGCATGGTCTCGATTGGCCGCGATGTCGAAGCCAAGACCCTCACCCAGGGTGTGCGCTGGTTTGCCGAGCACCGCGTGCTGCTCGATGGCGATCGCACCGTCATCTTTAGTTAGTCCTCTTCCCTAGGCATAGAGCCGCTGCAATCTCTTGCTCGGCCTGGGTCGCCTCGCGCCGATAGCCTTGGCGATTCCAATACCCAAAGCCGTTCCGGCAATGCCGCCCGTTGCCAAATAAATCGCTGGCATCGCAGCGATTGGCGTTTCACCGGTTTCTTCAGGCACCGTTTCAATTGGGCTCGCCTCGAGCGGCTGCACCGGCTCGTTATTTGAGAGCGGCACCAGTTCTAAAGACCCCACGGATGTAGGTTCGCTCGAACCCGCTTTTGCCACCTGAGTTGTCTTGATTGCCAGCGGCCTCGAAACCAGAATTTCGGAACCGACGAGCACCGGAATCGGCGCTGCCTCAATCAGCGGATCGACACTTAGCTGAGGCTCGGTCGATGATTCTGGCCCGGTCTGAGTTACCGGTTCAATCGGAATCACTGGCTCAATAGAAATCTCTGGAGCGGGCACGGCCGTCGGTGCCGGCTCAACAACCACGGGGGTTGGCTCAGGCTCGACAACCGCTGGCGGCTGCGTTGGCGCAGGCGCAGGTTGAGCGGCCGGCGGGGCCTGAACCGGAGGCGATTGAACCGGAGGCGCAACCACTGTTTCGGGCTCGGGTGCCGGAGGCGTTGGCGGCTGCACCGGCTGAACCACAGCGGTTTGGCTCGGTGACGGCGAGGGGGTTGCCGTCACCGAAGGTGATGGGGATGGAGTCGGCGTTGGAGTTGGCGTGACCGCGACAACCACAGGCGCAGCCAAAGTGGCAACCGGTGAAAGCAGCGCCGAACCAGAATTGCCGAGTAGATCGGTGAATGCAGCCGAGGCCGAAGCAAGCTGAACCGTACCCACGCTGCAACCGGTTAGGTGAAACAGGAATGACCTGCTCGACTCGACCTCGTGCATGGTCAGGTTGCAGTTTGCAGCAGAACCGACAATCAAAAAGTCGGCCAAATCCAGACCATTCACCGATTCGGCAAACACCAAGTCAAAGTCGACCGCGTCAAAACTCTCACCAATCAGGGTCGCAACCCAACTAGGGGTCGGTGCGCTGCGATCAATCAAAATCGAACCACTCGAAATTGCTCCAGCTGGCCCCGCGTTGCCCAAAGAATCGGCGATCGAACCGGCCGCGAAGGTCACCGAGACACTTTCGGCGTCGCTGCAACCAGAGACCGCCACCCGATAGTCGAGCGCATCGCCGGTTAGGGCATCGAGGTGGCAGCCAGCACCCAAGACCGAAAGGTCGGCGGCCGACAAACCGGTGGCAGCTTCATTCAGGCTGAAACCAAACTCGATTGCATCGGCGCTGGTCGAACTTTGCACCTGCCTAAAAGTTGCCACTGGCCCCACTCGGTCGATCTGAACAATCGAGCTTCTTTGGCGACTAGCCGGGCTTTGATTGCCAGCGATATCGGTAACCGCTAGCGGTTTGATAGCCAGGGCCAAAGCTGCGGTGTCGCTGCAACCGGCAACCGTCACCAAATAGTCGGCGGCATCGGTGGTCATCGCGGTTGGCGCGCACCCCTGCCCTTCGGCCTCAAAATCATCGAGCGTCAAACCAAAAACTGCTTCGGATGTTGCCACGCGAAACTGCAGTGCAGCGGCGTTGCTTGGCCCAGCCGGGCTGGTGATAGTCAGGCTGGCCGGCAGGGTGTCGGTCAACGAAGAACCGCTCACCAAAGCAACTGGCGGCGCTTGGTTGCCTGCCACGTCGGTTGCCGAGCGAGCAGCCAAAGTGAGAACCACGTTCGAACCGGTTGCGCAAGAGGCAACCTTGATGGTGAAAAACTCACCCTGGTTGATTGGCGGCTGAACGGCGCAGCCGCTACCCGTCACACTGAAGTCACTCGCTGTCATCCCGATTAGCGGCTCGCTGGTTGATACCCGATATTCCAGGGTTGTCGCGTTGGTCAAACCAGTCGACCCGGTCATAGCAAGAGTTGGCGCAACTCGGTCGATGGTTAGATCGGTTGCCAGTCTCGATTGCTTTGGACCAACCAGCGCTCCGGTTACCGAATCCGCTCGCAGCCTAAGTTTCAGAGTTCCGTCGGCACAACCGGCAAGCACTATTCGATATGTCGTTGTCGATCCCGTCACCGTCGTCGAACTGCAGGTCGGCGAACCGACATCCAAGCTGAAATCGGCCGAATCTAACCCGGTCACACTTTGCGTGAAGGCTAGGTTGAAACCCACCGAATCGGCGTTGGTTAGCGCGGCATCGGCATTGAAATAGCTAACCTCGGGCGGAATTTGGTAACTGATGATGGCCTTTCCGCCGCCGGTCTGGTTGCCCTTGGTATTCACGCTCAGCGAGGTCATCGAGGTGTTGTTCCAAGATGAACCTCCACCACCACCGGCTCCGTTGGTGCAACATGGGTCGATGTCGGCACCGCCACCACCGCCACCAAAGTAGCCGCCACCGCCGCCGCCTCCACCAGACTGGTAGCTGCTGCCGCCGGTTCCTCCAACGGCACCGATACCGGCAGCACCCCAGGTTCCTCCGTTTGGATAACCGCCGTTTCCGGGCGCGGTGGTCGAACCACCAAATCCACCCTGGCCCTGACCGCTATTGCCCTGGCTTCCCTGCGCGGTTCCGCCGGCACCACCGGTGGCGCCGTTTAGTCCACCAGAGCCGCCGCCACCCGCAGCGACAACGATTCGGTCGGCTACATTGACCGTGGTTCTGATGTCGGTTGCCCCGCCGCCAGATCCCTCATCCCCAGCTCCGGCTCCGGCCTGACCGCCACCGTTGAATCCGCCAGCGGCATTATTGCCAACCGCACCGGCACCGCCCACATAAATCAAAAGCTCGGTCGGCATGGTCACAAAGGTTCCCGAAACTCGACCACCAAGGCCTCCGCTTCGGCCACCCTGCGCGCCGTAAAGATCAAAACCAAAATTCTGCGCATTCGCCGGCGGCGACCAGCGATAGTAATCGCCGATAGCATCGAAGGTAACCGTGCAGTTTGCTCCCACACATACTGGTGCAGGATTGCTGCCCACCGCCCGGACCGATTGACTGACCAATCCCCCGAAAATGACAGCAAGAATCGCGGCGGCCGAAAGGATCTTCGTGCCTCGTAATGTTGAGTTTCTGTTCATCGGGCAAATGTAAATCTCGGTTCAAACACCCCGCCAAAGTTATCCACAGGCAACTTGAGATGCTTCTGTTATCTCGAGCGGTTAGCATCGAACCATGAGCTCTTTTTCAGTGAAAAACATTGCCAAGTTTGCCGCGGTTGCCGTGGCTGCCGCATTTGCCATGTCGTCGATTTCGGTGGCCAACGCCGAAGAGCCAACGGCTACCCCGCAGCCCGAACTAACTACGATGGCATCACCGATTTCCAAGGGCTCGGTTGGACTGCAGATGTTCGGCTACAACTGGAACTCGATTGCTCGTGAGTGCACCACAACCCTTGGCCCAGAGGGCGTTGACTGGGTGCTAACCATGGCTCCAACCGACCACATCAAGGGCAATCAATGGTGGATTCACTACCAGCCGACCTCATACGAGTTGAACTCGGATGCCGGCACCCGAGAAGAGTTTGCCGCCATGGTTAAGGCCTGCAACACTGCTGGCGTGAAGATCGTGACCGACGCGGTCGTGAACCACATGGCCGGCGGAAGCGGCACGAGCTTCAGCGGCATTCCTTATGGCGCCGACCTCAACTTCGCTGGCATTTACAAGAGCGAGAACTTTCACCGCGGGCTGCCAACCACGAGCCCGAATTTCTGCGACAAAGACATCGTCGACTGGGACACCCTGTGGGAGCGCACCAACTGCCAGTTCCCCGGCCTACCCGACTTGGCAACCGAGCAGCCATACGTGCGCGAGCAGATTGCGAAATACCTGAACGACCAGCTTTCACTGGGTGTTTCGGGCTTCAGAATCGACGCCGCTAAGCACATGCACCCAGACGACATCGCTGCCATTCGCGGGCTGCTAACCAACCCGAATGCCTTCATCGTTCAAGAGGTTCCTGGCGGCACCGACCTGGCCAACGAATACACCCCGAACGGTAGCGTGTGGGCCTGGGATGTGCCGGCACTAACCCTCGAAATGTTCTCGTATGCGGGCAAGGCGCACCGCGCCAAGCTTTACGACAACATCGACACCCCCGATTTTCCAAACACCGATTTGGCTATTACCTGGGTCAGCAACCACGACACCGAGCACCACGCCTCTGGCTCGCTGACCTATGACAACGGTCGCATGTTTGAGCTGGCCAACATCTGGTTGCTGTCAGAAAAATACGGCACCCCGATGCTCTACACCGGCTATGCCTTTAGCAACGGCGACCTTCAGGCGCCTCAAGATGCAAACGGCAAAATCAAGGATGCGGTCTGCGCCGGCGGCACCAAGATCAACACCGTGGCCAAGCAACCAACCGTTGGAAACTACAAGACCGGCAGTTTTGTTTGCCTTCAGCGCTGGACCTCAATCAAGGGCATGATCGCCTGGCGTGATGTGGTTGGCGAGACCGACAAGGCCAATGTTTATGGCAAAGCCGGCGTCTATGGCTTCAGCCGTGGTGACAAGGGCTACTTCTTGCTCAACAGCGTTGGCGCAACCACCAAGGTGGCCAGCCTGGCTACCGGTATGAAGCCGGGCACCTACTGCGACATGGTTACCGGTGGCGCTAAGTCGATTACCACCAAAACCATCAACAAGAAGGCCACCAAGGTTTGCGTTGGCACCACGGTTGTGGTTGGCGCAGGCGGCAAACTAACCACCTCGGTTGCCGCGTTGAGTGCAGTCGCAATCTCAACCTCGAGCAAACTCAAATAGTTAGATCAGCGAGTCTCGCCAAGCCTTGTGCATCTTGGCAAACTTGCCGGTTCCGGCAATCAATGTTGCCGGGGTGTCATCTTCGATAACTTCGCCGTGTTCCATGACCAGAACGCGGTCGGCAATCGAGATCGTCGACAGGCGGTGCGCGATGATGATCGAGGTGCGGCCGTTCAACAGGGTCTTTAGACCGTGCTGAACCATGCGCTCGCTTGGAATATCGAGCGAAGCGGTTGCCTCGTCGAGAATCAACACGGCCGGGTCGGCAATAAAGGCACGGGCGAACGAAATCAGCTGGCGCTGACCGGCCGAAACTCGGCCACCGCGCTTGGCGACATCTGTGTCATAGCCGTCGGGCATGCTCACAATAAAGTCGTGCACGCCAACAGCCTTGGCCGCCGCAACGATCTCGTCTTCGGTGGCGCCCGGCTTGCCCAGGGCAATGTTTTCGGCAACGGTGCCCGAGAACAGGTATGCCTCTTGGGTGACCATCACGATCGCGCGGCGAAGATCAACGTCGGCAATGTCGCGCAGATCGATCTCGTCGAGTTCAAGCTTGCCGTGGGTTGGATCATAGAAACGTGACACCAACTTGGCCAGGGTCGACTTGCCGGCACCGGTGGTGCCAACCAGGGCAACGGTTTGACCGGCAGGGATGTTCAGGTTGAACGGCTTCAGAACCGTGATGCCGTTTGAGTAGTGGAACTCGACGTCCTTGAACTCGAGGTGACCTTTAGGATCAACCAGCGGCTTCGGGTTTTCTGGTTCAGAAACAGTCGGTTCTTCTTCTAGAACACCCGAAATCTTTTCCAGCGCCGATGATGCCGACTGGTAGGCGTTGTAGAACATCGCGAGGCCTTCCATCGGGTCATAGAAACGACGCGAGTAGAGAATAGCCGCGGTGACAACACCGATACCGATCGAGCCATCGATGACTCGAAGGCCGCCAACAAGAAGAATCATGGCCACCGCAACACGTGCGATCGCAATCAGACCCGGGTCATAGATTCCAAACAGCTGAATGACCTTGGCGTTGACCTTGCGGTAATCCTCGGTTAGCCCTTGATAGACCTCTTGGTTGCGCTTTTCTTTGCGGAATGCCTTAACCGCACGGATGCCGGTCATGGTTTCGACAAACTGAATGATCAGCTTCGCCGAAGCGACGCGCGTCTTGCGGTAGTTGATGCGGGTGTGCTTCTGGAACCAACGGGTTAGGAAGGCAAGCGGAATCAGGCTGAGCATCAAAATCGCGAAGCTCGGCAGGTCGAGAAGCACCAGGGCCACACCGGTGAAGATCATATAGAGCACACCGGCGATTAGTTCGCTGCTGCCCGAATCTAGAAGTTCCTTGATGGCATCGAGGTCGCTGGTTTGACGAGCGATTACTCGACCCGAGGTGTATTTTTCGTGGAACTCGAGGCTCAACTTCTGAGTGTGCACGAACACGCGGTTACGCAGGTCGAAGAGCACATCCTGGTTAACCTTGGCGGCAAACCTTAGGAAGTAAGAAATCAGTGAACCGGTGGCAACCGCCGCAAAGAGGTAGGCGCCGACAGACAACCAAAGCGGTGTCATGTCGTTTTTGATTGCTGCCGGCAGAGCGGTGTCGATTGCATAGGCAATCAACATTGGGCCGACGACTCTGAATGCCTGGCTAACGATTACCAGGGCAAAGCTAAACGCCAAACGCCATCTAACCGGGTGAATCAACGAGAACAAAAGCTTCAGCGAGCGTGCTCGAACCGCTTTCTGCTGTTCCTTGGTCAGATCAATCTGATCTTCGTTCTCAACTCCGCGCATTCCTCCGCCGTGACGAGCCATTACTTCACCTCATCTTCGACAGAAATCTGGTTGCCGGCGGCATCCAGGCTTGAAATCACAAATCGATAGTGGTCGTTGGTTGCAATCAGATCGCTGTGCAAACCAAATGCCGCAATCTTGCCATCTTGCATCAGCGCAACCTTGTCGGCCAATTGAACCGTGGATGGTCGGTGGGCAACGATAAGCGCTGTGGTTGCGGTGAGCACGGTGCGAAGGGCGTCTTCGACCATTGCCTCGGTGTCGACATCGAGCGCCGAAAGCGGGTCGTCGAGAACCAAAACCGCAGGGGCCGCAGCAACTGCTCGAGCCAGGGCCAAACGCTGACGCTGACCGCCAGAGAGGCTCATGCCCTCTTCGCCGATTGTGGTGTCGAGACCGTCTGGTAGGTCGTAGGCGAACCCGGCCTGAGCAATTTCAAGTGCCTGGGCAAGCTCTGCCTCGCTGGCCTCTGGGCGACCGAGCAGCACGTTTTCGCGCACTGTCGACGAGAACAGGGTTGCGTCTTCAAACGCCATCGCGATGTTCGAACGCAGGTCGTCGCGGGTCAATTCGCGAATGTCGATGCCGTCGAGCGTGATCGAACCACCGGTCACTTCATACAGGCGAGTTGCCAACGCGGTGAGAGTGGTCTTGCCACAACCGGTAACACCAATCAGGGCAACCGATTCGCCCGGCTCGAGAACCAGGTTGATGCCGTTGAGCAAATCTGGTGAATCTGGGGCGGCATCCGGGTATCTAAAGTGAACGTCTTTGAACTCGAGGCGGCCCTTTGAAACTGCAACCTGGCGAGGGTTTTCTGGGTCGGTGATATCGACCGGTGCATCGATTACTTCGAAGAAGCGCTGCACTGCGCTAGTGGCATCGATGGTCATCGAAAGCAAGAAGCCGATCGATTCTGTTGGCCAGCGAAGCACGGTGGTGGTGGCCAAGAAAGCGACCAGGGCACCAACGGTCATCTGGCCATCGGCAACCAAACCAATGCCGATAAAAAGCGAAACACCAACTGCAAACTCGGGAATCAAGATCAAGAACAGCCAAAGGTTGCCGATTAGGCCGGCTTTCTTTAGTTCGGTTCCGCGAAGTCGCAGAGCATCGGTGGCAAACTTGCCGGCGGCGTGGTCGCCACGACCGAAGGCCTTCAAAACACGGATGCCGTGCACGCTCTGCTCAACCGAGGTGGCCAAGTCACCGGCCTGGTCTTGGCTCAGGCGAGCGGTGGTGTGGTACTTCTTCTCAAAGTTGAAACCGATGATCCAGATTGGAATCGAGATCGCGAAGTAGATGATGCCGAGCACCAGGTTGAAGCTGATCAGAATGACAAAACCGACAATCAATGTGATGCCGTTGGCAACCAGCAAAACGAGGCCGAAAGAAAGCCAACGACGAATCAGGCTTAGGTCGCCGGTGGCGCGGCTGAGCAGCTGGCCGCTCGGCCACTTGTCGTGGAACGCAACCGGAAGATCCTGAAGTTTTGCGTAGAGCTTGGCTCGCATGCCGGCTTCGACGTGGGTTCCAGGGGTCAACACCAACCAGCGGCGAAGCAAAACCATCACGGCTTCGAGAATGCCCAGACCGAGAACAATAAAGACAAGTGGCAGCAGGGCTTCGACGGTTCCGATGGTTTTTAGACCGTTGATCAAATCGCGCAATACCTGAGGAATGCTGAGTGCGAGCATGTGCCCGCCGAGTGCCGCGAACATGCCAAGAGTGATTCTTGGAAGTGCGGATTTGGCGTAGGGGAAAATGCGCAACAGAGTTGCGACAGTGCCTTGCTTGCTCATCGTTAAGCCCAATCTGCAGGCCTAGAAAGTTATTCCAAATCTAGGCAGCTTTGTAGGCTAACACGATTAGAGCTGGTCTAAAGAATCACGACACGGATGATGGGCCGGGGCCCTCAGCTTCTAGTGGAAAAAGTGTCTCTCGCCAGTAAAGTACATGGTGATTCCGGCTGCTTCGGCCGCGGCGATAACCTCTGCGTCACGCATCGAACCACCTGGCTGAACCACGGCCTTCACACCGGCATCAATCAGAATCTGTAGGCCATCCGCGAACGGGAAGAACGCATCCGAGGCGGCAACCGCGCCACGTGAACGAGACTCGGCGCGCTCGACAGCCAACTTGCAAGAGTCGACTCGGTTTACCTGACCCATGCCAACGCCAACCGAGGCGCCCTCGCGAGCCAGCAAAATGCCGTTTGACTTGACCGCACGGCAGGCACGCCAAGCGAATTCAAGGTCGGCCATGGTTGCGGTGTCGGCCTTCTTGCCGGTAACCAGCTTCCAGTTGACGGTGCTGAAGTTGCTGAACTCGTCTGACTGCTGAACCAGTAGGCCACCCGAGATCTGCTTGATTTCAAGCGATTCACGAGAGTAGTTGGCTGGCAATTCGAGCACGCGAAGGTTCTTCTTTTCGAGCAGAATCTGAAGCGCCTCTAGCTCGTAACCCGGGGCGATGATTACCTCGGTAAAGATGCCGGCAACCTGGCGAGCCATGGTGACGGTGACGGTTCGGTTGGTGGCAATCACGCCGCCGAAAGCCGAAACCGAGTCGCACATGTGCGCCTTGGCGTGGGCGTCGGCAATCACATCTGGCGCGTTTGGGTCACCAACGGCAATGCCGCAAGGGTTGGCGTGCTTGATGATTGCAACCGCTGGCTCGGTGAAGTCGTAGGCCGCGCGAAGTGCCGCATCGGCGTCGACGTAGTTGTTGTAAGACATCTCTTTGCCACCAAATTGGCGGGCCTGGGCGATGCCGGCAACGGCGTCGTCACCAACGGTGCGATAGATCGCTGCCGCCTGGTGAGCGTTTTCGCCGTAGCGAAGCACGTTGCCAAGCTGACCCTTGAGTTCAACGGTCGAAGCAAAACCTGGGTTCTTGGCCTCGTTTTCGGCGCTCTGACCGGCATCGCGCTGCCAAGCTGCCTCTAGCTCGGCACCAAACCAGTTGGCAACCGCAGAATCATAGCGAGCGGTGTGTGAGAAAGCTTGGTATGCCAGCTCGCGGCGCTGCTGCATGGTGGTGCCGCCCTGCTCAACGGCGGTGATGATCTCGCCATACTTGGCCGGGTCAACCACGATGGCAACGTTGGCGTGGTTCTTTGCTGCAGCACGAACCATGGCTGGGCCGCCGATGTCGATCTGCTCAACAACTGCATCACCCTTGGCACCAGACTGAACAGTCTGCACAAACGGGTATAGGTTTACGACAACTAGCTCGAAAGGCAATACCTTCAGGGCGTCAAGTTGACCCTCGTGAGCAATCAGGCGCATGTCGGCAAGAATGCCCGCGTGAATGCTTGGGTGCAAAGTCTTTACGCGGCCATCCAAGGTTTCAGGAAAGCCGGTCACCTGCGACACCTCGGTAACCGGAATGCCGGCAGCTTTGATTGCGCTGTAGGTGCCACCGGTCGAGATGATGTCGACGCCCGCTTTGTCGAGCGCCTGAGCAAGTTCGAGAAGACCGGTTTTGTCTGACACCGAAAGCAGCGCGCGGCGAATGCCAATGCGGTCGCGGTGACGGTAGTCGGCTGGCTGGTGGTCGTTGTGAGCTGCCAAGATGGTGCCTTTCGAAGGTGGTTAGAGCGTAATAGTCTTCGCGGCGATAGCTTTCACGGTTGAAACCAACAGTTCGCGCTCAACTGACTTGATGCGCTCGTGTAGGTCGTGTTCGTTATCGTCGGTTTGAACCTGCACTTCTGCTTGCGCAATGTGAGGCCCGGTATCGACACCTTCGTCGACAACGTGAATGGTCACGCCGGTTGTTGAAACGCGAGCCTCGAGAGCATCGCGAACGGCGTGAGCGCCAGGGAAAGCTGGCAACAGTGATGGGTGGGTGTTGATCAGGTTTGGGCTTAGCGCGCGCACAAAGTTAGGCGGCAAGATTCGCATGAAACCGGCAAGAACAACTAGGTCTGGGTTGAAGTGCTTGATGTTGGCAAGCAGCACCTCTGCCCACTCGTCGCGGCTGTTGAATGCACCCGGGGTGACCACAAAGGTTGGCACACCAAAACGCTCGGCGTGAGCCAAGCCATCGGCCGGGTTGTCAGAACCCACGGCAACAATCTTGGCGCCGAACAGCGGGTTTTCGGTCGCTTCGAGCAGGGCCTTCAGGTTTGAACCCGAGCCCGAAATGAGAACGACGATAGACAGCATTCGACTAGTTTACCTTGAGCGCTCAAGCAGCAGCGGGTGGTCTGGCTTATCTGGTCGGGCGCTAAAGAATGCGGCCAAAATCGACACGGATGCCGTCTCGACAAACACCACGGCCATCAGCATCAACGGGTTGATGCCAACGGTTTGCAAACGGCCAGGCCCAAAACCGCCGGATGCCGCAGCCGCCAAAATGCCCATCTCGACCGCGGCAACAAAACCGATTGCGAGGCCAAGGGAAATTGCTGCGTTCCAGGCTGACGCAAACTCGAAGCGAACCTCATCTGCGTGACGTTTGATCAACAGGGTTGCTGCGAATGCGCCGAGCAGCGGAACCGCAACGGCAATCAAACCAAAGCTGAGTTGCCCAGCCGGAATTGCGCCAACGATTGGGAAAATCGGCATCGGGCCGATGTTGGTTGCGATTGGGCTGATGATCGAGCCGGCTCCGATTTGAAAGCCAACGCCGGTTAGCCAGGCTGCGCCAAAAATCACCAGGTTAGGCAGCACCGCAAGCTGGCCCGCGGTAACCATGATGCCGCCGAGCACGCTGACCTGAAGGCCTTCATAAAACCTGGTCACTGTGATCCAGTTGACCGCCAAGAGCAGTGCGATCATCACGGCCGAAATGGCCAAAAGCATTGCCACGATGCCGGTGCCAGCGCGAAGAGCTGGCATGGCAAGGGCTCGAATTCCCCAGTGCAGGTTGTCGACTCGATCGGCAACCCAGTTCTTGAACCAAATGCGCTCGGCTGCCTCTGGCAGGTTCGAGGCCTCGCCAAACAGCTGGCGCTTGCCGGTTAGCGAACCGACGACCAGCACGATTGCAAAGAAGGTTGGCGGCAAAAAGGTGCCCTGCCAGTTGACCGGATAAATTGCCGGGTTGTGAGCTGCGGTGCTCAAAAACAGCGAGATTGCGCCATAGACCGCGGTAGCTGAAAGCCATCCCGGCCATAGTTCGTTGGCGGCGGTGAGCCGGCGACCCAGGCGCAGCGCCAGAAAACCAATTAGAAAGGTGAGACCAAGCGGCACAACGCTGATGACAAAACTCGGCACCTCGACACTCATGATGACGCCCTCGGCGACCACCAGGCGGGTGCCATGAGCCATTAGCCAAATGTCGCTGGCCGCGCGAAAAGCGACGAACCAGTCGATCGAGGGGTCGTTCTCAAAAAGCCAAATCACCGTCAACGGTGCGAGCGTGATGCCCACACCGATGCCGGCGATTACGAGTGCTTCGAAAGCGGCAATCAGAAAAGTGAGTCTGCGGTTCAAGTCGAGCCACTCCCCCTAATTGCGAATCTTGCGAAAGGTTAGAGGCTCTTGAAGACCTCGCGCATAAGCGCTGCGGTCTCTGATGGAGTCTTGCCAACCTTTACGCCAGCCGCTTCGAAAGCTTCTTTCTTGGCCTGAGCGGTTCCGGCTGAGCCAGAAACGATTGCACCGGCGTGACCCATGGTCTTGCCCTCTGGTGCGGTAAAGCCAGCAACATAGGCAACAACCGGCTTGGTTACGTTTGCCTTAATGTAGGCAGCGGCCTTCTCTTCAGAGTCGCCACCGATTTCACCAATCAGAACGATTGCCTTGGTCTCAGGGTCGGCCTGGAAAGCAGCAAGTGCGTCGATGTGGGTGGTGCCGATAACAGGGTCGCCACCGATACCGATTGCGGTTGACATACCGATGTCGCGAAGTTCGAACATCATCTGGTAGGTCAGTGTGCCCGACTTTGAAACTAGACCGATTGGGCCAGGGCCGGTGATGTCAGATGGGGTGATGCCCGCGTTCGACTTTCCCGGAGAGATGATGCCTGGGCAGTTAGGGCCGATCAAGCGGGTCTTCTGACCCTTTGAAACGTTGTATGCCCATGCCTCTGCCGAGTCGTGAACCGGGATGCCCTCGGTGATTGCAACTGCCAAAGCGATCTCGGCGTCGATGGCCTCGATCATTGCGGCCTTGGCAAAGGCAGGTGGAACGAAGATCACGGTGACGTTTGCGCCGGTTGCCTTCATTGCCTCGGCAACGGTGCCGAAAACAGGAAGCTGCTTGCCCTCAACGTCAACGGTCTCGCCGGCCTTGCGTGGGTTCACGCCACCAACGATGTTTGATCCGCCAAGAAGCATGCGGCGGGTGTGCTTCATGCCTTCAGAGCCAGTCATGCCCTGAACGATGATTCGAGAGTTCTCGTCTAGAAAAATAGCCATTTCGGTTTCCTTATTTACTCTCGGGCTTAGCGGTTAGCTAGCTCGGCTGCCTTGTCGGCGGCTTCATCCATGGTGTCTACAACGGTGACTAGCGGGTGTGCAGCTTGCTCAAGAATGTAGCGGCCCTCGAGCACGTTGTTGCCGTCTAGACGAACGACTAGCGGCTTTGAAGCCGAGTCGCCCAGAGTCTTTAGTGCGCCCACGATGCCGTTGGCCACTGCGTCACAGGCGGTGATTCCACCGAATACGTTTACGAAAACGCTCTTGACCTGTGGGTCGTTCAAAATCACGTCTAGACCAGCGGCCATTACCTCAGCCGAGGCGCCACCACCGATGTCCAAGAAGTTGGCTGGCTTTACGCCGCCGTGACGCTCGCCCGCATAGGCGACAACGTCAAGGGTCGACATAACCAAACCGGCACCGTTTCCGATGATTCCAACTTCGCCGTCAAGCTTCACGTAGTTGAGGTCCATGGCCTTGGCCTTTGCCTCAAGCGGGTCAAGCTCGTCGCGCTCCATTGACTCGCGCTCGTGACGGAACTCTGCGTTGTCGTCTAGCGAGACCTTGCCGTCTAGGGCAATGATCTGGCCGTCGGTGGTTAGAACTAGAGGGTTTACCTCAACCAGGGTGGTGTCTTCCTTTACGAATACCTCGTAAAGCTTTACAAACACTGGAGCAACCTTCGCAGCCAGCTCGTCGTCGAAGCCACCCTGCTTGGCAATGCTTAGCGCGGTGGCTAGGTCGATGCCCTTGGTCGCGTCTACTGGAACCTTGGCTAGCGCCTCTGGACGCTCTTCGGCAAGCTGCTCGATCTCCATGCCACCCTCAACGCTGCAAAGCGAAAGGAAGGTGCGGTTTGATCGGTCAAGCAGAACCGAGAAGTAGAACTCCTGAGCGATTGATGCACCCTGTGCGACCATTACGCGCTTGACGATGTGGTCTTTGATGTTCAAACCAAAGATGTTCTTTGAAAGCTCTTTTGCCTCTTCAGGGGTCTTAGCAACCTTCACGCCGCCGGCCTTGCCGCGACCTCCGGCCTTGACCTGCGCCTTTACGACAACTACGCCACCGATTTTTGCGGCAGCTGCCTCAACCTCTTCAGGAGTGTCTGCAATTAGACCCTGAAGAACTGGAACGCCGTAAGCCTCGAACATGTCGCGGGCCTGATATTCGAATAAATCCACTTTGATTTCCGTATCTCTGAAATGTGGGCAACCATACAAGTTTAGAGGCTTTGAGCCTCAAGGTTTGCAGGAGGTCGAACTACAACTTTTCGATTGGCGCGACCTTGACCAGAAGCTTTTTGACACCGATCGACCCAAAGTGGATCTCGGCGGTTTGGCGAGGCGCAACCCCGGCAACCGCGATCACCTTGCCCTTGCCGAAATCTGAGTGCATCACCATGTCGCCGACATCGAGGATGAGCCCCTCGTTGTTGCGCACCGATGAGATTGCACCCTTCCATTCGGTCTTTGGCTTGGTGCTCGGAGTGCCGCCATAACCGCTGCCCGAATCACTTGAGCCATAGCCAGTCTCTTCGGCGATCGAGCTGCGGTAGCGAGGGCTGGCAACGTTTCGGTTAGAAACCGCGCCGCTCTCGCGCCACTCGATCAGGTCGGCCGGAATCTCTTGAAGGTAACGGCTCGGGGTCGATGATTCGCTCTCGCCGAAGGTTGAACGCATCATGGCCAAGCTGATGTGCAGCTTTTGGCGGGCGCGGGTGATGCCCACATAGAACAAGCGGCGTTCTTCGGCCATGCCACCCGGGGTAAAGAAAGACATCTTGTGTGGCAGCAAGCCCTCTTCGATGCCGGTCAAGAAGACGGCTTCGTATTCGAGGCCCTTTGCGGTGTGCAGGGTCATTAGCGAAACGGTTCCCGATTCGTCGTCGATGTCGTCGGCGGCGGCCACCAGGGCGACTTCGTTCAAGAAGTCGGGCAGGCGACCCTCGGGGTTGTTGCGGTTGAATTCGCGAGCAACCGACACAAGTTCTTCGAGGTTCTCGACGCGAGCCTCGTCTTGTGGGTCGCGGCTGGCGCGAAGCGATTCAAGATAGCCGGTGCGCTCAAGAACCGCACGCAAAATAAAGTCGACCGGTTGGGTCTCGATCATGGCCTCGAGCTCGTTTAGCAGGTCGGCAAGCTGAGTGATGGCACCGGTGATCTTTGGGCCAAAGCCCAGGTCGCCAACGTGCTCAAGAACCTGGCGAACCGAAAGCCCATTTCGCTCGGCATAGCTGGCAATTTGAGTTTCGCTGGCATCACCGATGCCGCGCTTTGGCACGTTCAGAATGCGACGGGTGGCTAGGTCGTCGCGGGCGTTGGCAATGGCAACCAAATAGGCCATGGCGTCTTTGATTTCGAGGCGCTCATAGAACTTGGTGCCGCCAACGACGCGGTATGGCACGGCCGAGCGAATGAAAATGTCTTCAAGGGCACGGGTTTGCGCGTTGGTTCTATAGAACACCGCGATGTCACGATAGTTGGTGCCCTCGCGGTGGAGTTTGTGAATCTCGTCGGCGATGAACTGGGCTTCGTCGTGCGCCGAATAGCCGGTGTAGCCGACAATCTTTTCGCCGTCGCCAGAGGCCGTCCAGAGGTTTTTCGACGGGCGATCAAAGTTGTTTTGAATCACCGCGTTAGCGGCCGAGAGGATGTTTTGGGTCGAGCGATAGTTTTGCTCGAGCAAGATCGTTTTGGCACCGGCGAAGTCTTTTTCGAAGTCGGTGATGTTGCGAATATCGGCACCGCGGAAGGCATAGATCGACTGGTCTGAGTCACCCACCACGGTGAGCGAGGAGTTAGCTGCCAGCTCGCGAATCAGTGCGTATTGCGCGTGGTTGGTGTCTTGATATTCGTCGACCAGGATGTGCTTGAACTTTTGCTGGTACTGCTCGCGGATGTCTGGGAAGGCACGGAATAGGTGAACCGTCTCGCTGATTAGGTCATCAAAGTCGAAGGCGTTGTTGCGGCGAAGCTCGCGCTGATAGCGATCGAACAACTCGGCAAGCATGCGCGCGACAGGGTCGGCCTGGTCGATGGTGCGGGCATAACCTTCGGCATCCATGAGTTCGTTTTTGGCGTTCGAAATAACGCTCGAAACACCTGCCGGAGTTAGTTTGTGAATGTCTGCGCCGAGCTCTTTGATGAGGCGCTTGAGAATAGCGCGGCTGTCGCCGGAGTCATAGATGGTGAAGTTTGAGTCGTGACCCAGGCGGTCGCTCTCGCGACGCAAGATAAGCACGCAGGCAGAGTGGAAAGTCTTTAGCCACATGCCATCGGCTGCCTCGCCAAGCAGCTCTTTGACTCGCTCGCGCATTTCGGCAGCGGCCTTGTTGGTAAAGGTGATGGCCAGAATCTGTGAAGGCCAAGCCTCGCGGTTGGCAAGCAGGTGAGCGATGCGGTGAGTTAGAACTCGGGTCTTGCCAGAGCCTGCGCCGGCAACAATAAGAAGCGCCGGGCCTCGGTATTCGACGGCCGCACGCTGCTGGGGATTTAGCCCCTCGACAAGCTTGTCGCTTGCACCAAAGGCGCCACCAAAAATATCAAGTTGAGACATAACTACGCAATCCTAGGTCAGACCAGCGACAACTTCGGCGAGCAGGTCTGGCTGGTCGGCAAAGATGCCATCAACCCCACTCAGAATGAACTTCGCGTAGTACTCCTCGATGCTGTTTTCGGCATCTTCGGCACGTGCTGTCCAGGTGAAAACCTTTAGGCCAAGGTAGTGAGCCATCTCGACGACTTCTGGGTGTTCAAAAATCACTCGACAACTTGGGCTGACCCCGTCAAACCTTTCGGCGACCGCGGTCAAAAAGGCAAGCTGCTCGGCTTGCTCGGTCGGAAAATCGTAGTACTCGACCAAATAGACATACTCGCCCACCGCACCGCAGGTGCGCTTTAGCTGCTCGAGAGCCTTTGCCTCAAAACTTTCAATGATGATCTTGATGCCGCGCTCTCGCCAGTTGCTCTCGCGCAGTTTGCGAGCCATGATGGCGGCCACCGGTATGCCAAGGGCGGCAAAGTCTGCAGCACGCTTGACCTCGAGAATCAGAGTCTTGCCATCGGCAAAGGGTGAGGCCAGAAGTTCATCCAAGGTTGGCACTTCAAACTGACCGTCAAACTTGGCGCTGCCAGGGCGCAGGTCGGCAAGACGTTCGGTGGCTCGAAGCTGCTTGATTTCGGCCAGGGTCAGGTCTTCGGTGAACCAATCGCTGCTGGTTTTGCGCCAGCCGGTTTTGCCAACCCTGGCCTTGGCCGCAAATTCGGGGCGTGAGGCAATGTCGGTGGTGCCGCTTAAAAAGTTGTCGTGACGAATAACCAGTTCGCCGTCTTTGGTCGGCACAAGGTCGCACTCGATTGCGTCTGCGCCCTGCGCAAAGGCGAGCTCAAAGGCCTCGAGAGTGTTTTCTGGCCGATAGCCCGAAGCCCCGCGATGGCCAAATACGCCTATTCCCATTCAATGGTGCCAGGCGGCTTTGAAGTCACGTCGAGCACGACTCGGTTCACGCCCTCGACCTCGTTGGTGATGCGGTTCGAAATCTTGGCAAGAACGTCGTATGGCACGCGGGTCCAGTCGGCGGTCATTGCGTCTTCAGATGAAACCGGTCGAAGCACGATTGGGTGACCGTAGGTGCGACCATCGCCCTGCACGCCAACCGAACGAACATCGGCCAACAGCACAACCGGGCACTGCCAAATTTCGGCGTCTAGGCCCGCAGCGGTTAGCTCGGCACGCACGATTGCGTCGGCCTTGCGAAGAAGGTCTAGGCGATCCTTGGTGATCTCTCCAACGATTCGAATGCCAAGGCCTGGGCCCGGGAAAGGCTGTCGCTGCACGATCTCGGCCGGCAGACCAAGCTCGGCGCCGATGGCGCGAACTTCATCCTTGAAAAGCGTGCGAAGTGGTTCGACTAGCTCGAACTCGATGTCGTCTGGCAAACCGCCAACGTTGTGGTGGCTCTTGATGCCAGCGGTTGCGCCACCACCAGACTCAACAACGTCTGGGTAAAGCGTGCCCTGAACCAAGAACTTGATTGGGCGGTTGTCGGCCTTTGACTCTTCATACAAAGCGGCCTGCGCTTCTTCGAAGGTGCGAATGAACTCGCGGCCAATGATCTTGCGCTTGGTCTCTGGGTCGCTCACGCCGGCAAGTGCGTTCAAGAACTTGTCTTCGACGTTTACGGTGACCAGGCGAATACCGGTTGCCGCAACGTAGTCGCGCTCAACCTGCTCAGCTTCGTCTTGGCGCAGCAAGCCGTGGTTCACGAACACGCAAACCAGCTGGTCGCCAACTGCCTTGTGCACGATCGCTGCTGCAACCGCAGAGTCAACGCCACCAGAAAGACCACAGATGACGCGGGCGTCGCCAACCTGTGCGCGAATCTTCTCGACCTGCTCGGCGATTACGTTGCCCGAGTTCCAGTCGGCCGGAATGCCGGCTGCGTTGTGCAAGAAGTTGGTCAAAACGTTCTGGCCAAACTCAGAGTGCTTAACCTCTGGGTGCCACTGCACGCCATAGATCTTCTTCTCGTGGTTGGCAAAGGCAGCAACCGGGGTGATCTCGGTGTTCGCTAGAACCTCGAACCCGGCCGGAGCCTTGGTTACCTGGTCGCCGTGTGACATCCAGCAAATCTGCGACGCTGGCTGACCTTCGAGAATCTCGCCGCCGGCCGTTACGTTCAGCTGGGTTGCGCCATACTCGCGAATGCCGGTTGGCTCGACGGTGCCGCCGAGCGCGTTGGCTAGGGTCTGAAAACCGTAGCAAATGCCAAGCACCGGAACACCGAGTTCAAGAATCGCTGGGTCGAGCTGAGGTGAACCGGCTTCATAAACCGATGAAGGACCGCCAGACAAAATGATCGCCAGCGGGTTCTTGGCAGCAACCTCGGCTGCGGTCACGTTGTGGTGCACGATCTCTGAATAGACCGAGGCTTCGCGAACGCGACGAGCGATCAACTGGGCATACTGGGCGCCAAAGTCAACGACTAGAACCGGGCGGGCATTGGTTGATTGGGTCATTAGGCAACCTTCTTCAGTTCGGCTTCGGCCACCTTGGTGTAGTGACGTTCGGTAAAGAATGACAGCAGCGGCACAATGCCACCGAGAGCGATGATGATGAAGCGCAAGAAGCTCCAGCGCATCAAGGTCCAGAGTCTAAAGTCGCCAAACAGGTAGGCAACATAGAGCCAGCCGTGAACAATCAGCGAAATAACGGTGATGTCGAGCCCACTGGTTGGCAGACCGACCTTTTCGCCGGCTGCATCTAGCGAATAGAAGGCCAGGTAAAGAAAACCGTCTGGGCCGGCAAGCCAAAGGTCGGCCTGAATGCTGAGGCGAATGCCCCACAGAATCATGATCAGAACCAAAAAGATTCCGGTGATGTAGCTGGTGACCTTGAAATACTTCAAAACGCCGCGAATGGCAGGCAGTTTGTCATTTGGCGGGGTTTGGGTCATGCCTCTAGTTTACCGTTTCGTTTTGCTGAATAAGTTGGGCGTCTTTGACCAAACGCCACCACAAAAAGACCGCGAAACCGGCGAACAGCATCCACTCCAAAAAGTAAAAAGCGCTCAGCCAGTTGATGTTTTCTGAAGCCTCGCCATAGTCAACCCAAACCGGCTCGAGGCCGTCAACTTCAGGCTTCATCACCGCGTAATACTTGGTTTGGGTGGCGATCGGCTGGTCTGGCGAATAAAGGTTGATCAGCTGAGCAACCGACATCGATTTCAACAGGTATGGCTTCGCCGGGTCGGTCTTTTGCGGGGCCTCATCGGGCAGCGGCGCACCGCTGTACTTCAAGAAAGCCTGGGCCTGCATCGAATTCATCAGGTCGGTGCGAATCTTTTCGGCGCTCTTCAAATCCTCGGTCCAACCAAGCACCAGGGTGTGGTTGACCATTTCTTTATTGTGCGCACCGACGGTCACCCAATAGCCGCGAACGCCCTTTTGCAGGCGATCTTGAACCAGGTATGTGCGCTGGGTGTCTAGCATCAGCTCTAGTTCGACCGCCAGAGTCCAGCCGGTCGACTTGTATTGCACCGCGGCATCTTTGGTGAATGCGCGATCGAGCTGCCACTGGCCAAGCGCACCGAAAATGGCTGCGACCATCAGTGAAAGCAACAAAGCCCCAATCCACTTCGGCCGTCTTGCGACAGCGAACCAGGTCGGGGCCTTGTTTGACATCTATTTATGCGTGATACGGAGCAACCACAACGTCAACGCGCTGGAACTCTTTGACGTCTGAGTAGCCGGTGGTTGCCATTGCGCGACGCAAGGCACCCATTAGGTTTGTGGTTCCATCGGCCGAAGACGATGGGCCAAGCAGAATCTGCTCGAGGCTGCCCGAGGTACCAACCTCGACCTTGTGGCCGCGAGGCAACTCGGCGTGGAAGGCCTCTTGACCCCAGTGTGAACCCTTGCCCGGAGCTTCTTCGGCGCGAGCCAGAACCGAGCCAAGCATGACCGCATCGGCACCAACCGAAATTGCCTTGACGATGTCGCCAGATGTTCCAAGACCACCGTCGGCGATTACGTGAACGTAACGGCCGCCAGACTCATCCATGTAGTCACGGCGAGCGCCGGCAACATCGGCAACCGCGGTTGCCATCGGAGCGTGAATGCCCAAAACCTTGCGGGTGGTTGAGGCAGCGCCGCCACCGAAACCAACTAGCACGCCGGCGGCACCGGTGCGCATTAGGTGCAGTGCTGCGGTGTAGGTTGCCGCACCACCCACGATGACCGGAACATCGAGTTCATAGATGAACTTCTTGAGGTTCAGCGGTTCGTGGGCCTTTGAAACGTGCTCGGCCGAAACGGTGGTTCCGCGAATTACAAACAGGTCAACGCCCGCCTTGATTACGGTGTCGCTGAACTCGGCGGCGCGCTGCGGTGAAAGTGCACCGGCAACGGTTACGCCAGCGGCACGAATCTGAGCGATGCGGTCGCGAATCAGCTCGGCCTTGATTGGCTCTGCATAAATCTGCTGCATGCGCGCGGTTGCCTCGGCACCGGTTAGCCCGGCAATCTCGGCCAACTGCTTGGTGGGGTCTTCGTAGCGAGTCCATAGACCCTCTAGGTCAAGAACACCAAGACCGCCAAGCTTGCCGATCGCCACTGCGGTCTCTGGTGAAACCACCGAGTCCATTGGTGCGCCAAGAACCGGCAAACCAAACTCGTATGCGTCGATCTTCCAGGTGGTCGATACGTCTTTCGGGTCGCGGGTGCGGCGGCTTGGCACGATCGCGATGTCGTCAAATGCCCAAGCGCGATTGCCACGCTTGCCGCGGCCGATTTCGATTTCACTCATAGAAAGGTATCCCCTAGTTCGCTTTAGCGAGTTCCGTAGTTTGGTGCTTCTACGGTCATTTGGATGTCGTGTGGGTGGCTCTCTTTTAGGCCAGCCGCGGTGATGCGAACGAACTTGCCCTTTGCCTGTAGGTCTGGGATGTTCTCGGCACCGACGTAACCCATCGAAGCACGAAGGCCACCGACCAGCTGGTGAGCAACCGAGGCAACCGAACCGCGGTAAGGAACCCGGCCTTCGATGCCCTCTGGAACAAGCTTGTCTTCGCGAAGCACGTCATCCTGGAAGTAACGGTCTTTTGAGTAAGACTTTGCCTGGCCGCGGCCCTGCATTGCACCCAGTGAACCCATGCCGCGGTAGGTCTTGAACTGCTTGCCACCAACAAAGGTGATTTCGCCCGGCGCCTCATCGGTACCGGCAAGAAGAGAACCGAGCATCACGGCGTTTGCACCCGCAACCAGTGCCTTGGCGATGTCGCCCGAATACTGCAAACCACCGTCGGCGATAACCGGCACACCCGCTGGGCGAGCTGCCAAAGATGCCTCATAAACTGCGGTGACCTGTGGCACACCAACACCGGCAACAACGCGGGTAGTGCAAATCGAACCTGGGCCAACGCCAACCTTTACGGCGTCTGCGCCGGCGGCAACCAGTGCTGCTGCGCCATCGCGGGTGGCAACGTTTCCGCCCATGATGTCAACGTTCTTGGCGAACGGCTCGGCCTTTAGCTTGGCAATCATTTCTAGAACTGCTCGGTTGTGACCGTGTGCGGTGTCGACCACGATTAGGTCAACGCCGGCGTCAATCAGAGCCATTGAGCGCTCCCAGGCATCCTGGCCAACGCCAACGGCCGCACCAACGAGCAGGCGACCTGCGCCATCCTTTGATGCCAGCGGGTACTTCTCTGACTTGTCGAAGTCTTTCACGGTGATCAAACCGCACAGCTTGCCGTTGCCATCGATTAGCGGCAGCTTTTCGATGCGGTGCTGAGCAAAAATCGCGATTGCTTCATCCGGGTTAATGCCAACCGGGGCGGTGATGAGAGGCATTGGGGTCATGACATCTTTGACCAAAGTCGTAGTGCGCTGCACGTCAAGAACGAAGCGCATGTCGCGGTTGGTCACAATGCCAACCAGGCGCTCGTGCTCGTCAACAACCGGCAGGCCAGACACGCGGTAGCGACCGCAAAGCTCGTCGACCTCTTGAATGGTCGCAAACGGGGTGGTGGTTACCGGGTGGGTGATCATGCCGGCTTCAGAGCGCTTGACCAAGTCAACTTCGGATGCCTGTCGCTCGAGCGAGAGGTTGCGGTGCAAGATTCCGATGCCGCCCTGGCGTGCCATTGCGATTGCAAGACGCGCCTCGGTAACGGTGTCCATGGCCGATGACAACAGTGGAACGTTGATTTCGAGGCGACGGGTGATGCGGGTCTTGGTGTTTACACCCGATGGCATGATGTCTGACTCGCCTGGAAGCAGCAAAACATCGTCATAGGTAAGGCCGACAAAGCCGAAAGGGTCGTGTTCAGTCATTTTGTAATTCTACCTTCTTATTGGCTTTCGTAATCGGGTCGTAATACAAGGCAAGTAGGTTTATACAAGTGCCGTGGAATGTAAGCGATTTAGAGTAATCTCTTTCAACGGAACTGCAACGACGCGAGGTTCGCGTAAATGGTATGACGGAGGCTGGTTTGAACCACCTAACACTCGACAAGAGACGCGGATTTTCGCTCTGGCTCGGTGCGCTTGCAATCGTGTTTGGGATGCTGTTTTCGGCAACCCCATCACTAGCTGCAAGCCCCAGCCCATCGCCTTCTTCAAATAACGAGCAGCTGCTCATTAAGGGCACAATCAAGAACGAGGGAACCCCGGTCGAGGGCGTTTCGGTTCAGATCACCGGCAATGGCGTGAACGCCAAGGCAACTTCGGGCGCCGACGGTAAGTGGGTTCTAGAGGTCGCCACCAAGGGCGTTTACAAGGTCGAGATTTTGCTCGACACACTGCCTGAGGGCGTTGGCCTTCGCGACCCAGAAACCACCGTTCGCGACGCCAACCTAACCGCAACAAACACCGCCGCCGTGCTGTTCCCTCTCGGCAAAGACACCCGCGTGGTTCAGCCAATCGGCGACCAGATCATCGTGCGCGTTTTCTCGGGTCTAAATCTGGGTCTTCTGCTTGCGGTTGCCGCCATCGGCATCTCGCTGATCTTTGGCACCACGGGACTCAACAACTTTGCCCACGGCGACATGCTCACCTTCGGTGCTCTATTCACCTACCTCTTCTATGTGGTCTTCGACTGGCCGCTGCTGGTTGCCGCAACCGCAACCATCGCCTTGAGTGCCCTGTTTGGCTGGAGTCAAGACGCAGCACTTTGGCGCCCACTTCGTAAACGTCGTTTGGGTCTAAACCAGATGATGATCGTCTCGATCGGTTTCTCGATCGTGGTTCGCTACATCTTGCTTTTGTTCTTCGGCGGCGAAACCAAGGTCATCTCTGGTGACTTTGAAGCAGTCATCATCGGCCCGATCAACACCACCGTGAACTCCCTTGGCTCAATGGCAATCAGCGTGGTTACTCTCGCCGCAGTTGCCCTGTTCCTGACCCGCACCCGCATCGGCAAGGCAACCCGCGCGGTTAGCGACAACGCCTCACTCGCCGCATCAACCGGTATCGATGTCGAGCGCATCATTCGCATCGTTTGGGTGGTTGCCGGTGGCCTCACCGGTCTTGCCGGCATCTTGTATGGTCTGCAGTTCCAGGCAAACTGGATGACCGGTTTCCAGATTCTGTTGCTCTTGTTCGCAGCCGTAACACTTGGTGGTCTTGGAACCGCTCTCGGTGCAACCGTGGGTGCGCTCATCATCGGTATGGTCGTCGAGGTTTCATCGCTGATCATCCCAACCGACCTAAAGTATGCAGCTTCGCTAATCATCTTGATCTTGGTTCTTCTGGTTCGCCCACAGGGTGTTCTGGGCAAGAAGCAGAGAATCGGCTAAGGGAGAAAAACCATGGATTGGCTAAACATTGGCAGCCTCGCTCTAGGCGAGCTCTTCAGCCCATTTACCGCGACCTTCATTCTTTGTGCTCTTGGTCTTTCGGTTCACTTCGGCTACACCGGTTTGCTTAACTTCGGCCAGGCTGCGTTTGCCGCGGTCGGTGCCTACGGCATGGCAATTTCGGTTTTGACCTTCGGTCTTCCGCTTGGCGTTGGCATCTTGATGGGCTTGCTGGCCTCGGCTATTTTTGCCGTGATTCTCGGCATTCCGACCCTTCGACTTCGTGCCGACTACCTAGCGATCGTCACGATTGCGGCATCCGAGGTGTTCCGTTATTTCATGACCACCATCGGCTTTGCAAAGGTCACCGGTGGTTCAAACGGTCTCAGCCAGTTCGGCGATGACTTCTGGGCGGCAAACCCATTCCCAGAGGGCACCTACGGTTTCGGCCCATTCATGTACCGCGCCGACGAACTATGGATTCGCGTCGTGGCCTTCGCACTCATCGCGCTTGGCGCCGTGTTCGTTTGGCTACTCATGCGTTCGCCGTGGGGCCGTGTGCTCAAGGGCATCCGTGAAGACGAGGATGCGGTTCGCAGCCTTGGCAAGAACGTCTTTGCCTACAAGCTTCAGGCCCTAATCATCGGTGGCGCCTTGGCTGCACTCGGTGGCATGGTCTTCGTAATCAACCTTTCGAACGTTCAGCCTCAGTCTTGGGGAACCACCTTCACCTTCATGATCTGGACCGTGCTGCTTCTCGGCGGCGCGGCAACCATCCTTGGACCAATCGTTGGTGGAATGGTGTTCTTCGTTCTGCTCAGCGTCACCCAGGGCATCATGAGTGGCTTGGTAGACATCGGAGCGCTTCCGTTCCTAACCTTGCCTCAGGTCGGTCAGATTCGATTCCTACTTATTGGTCTAGCGCTAATGCTTTTGGTCATCTTCAGACCACAGGGCATTTTCGGCAACAAAAAGGAGCTGCAGTTCAATGGCTAACGAAATTTCAATCGGCCCAGCCGCTCCTGGCTGCAAGAAGCACGACCCGATTCTGGTTGCCGACAATGTCATGCGCCAGTTCGGTGGCCTCACCGCGGTCAACGTCGAGCACGTCGAGATTCCTCGCGGGCAGATCACCGCTCTGATCGGCCCAAACGGTGCCGGCAAGACCACGTTCTTCAACCTGCTCACCGGTTTTGACAAGCCAAACACCGGCAGCTGGACATTCGAGGGCAAGAACCTAGCCGGCGTGCCTTCATACAAAGTGGCTCGCCTCGGCATGATTCGCACCTTCCAGTTGACCAAGGCTCTCAGCCTCTTGACCGTGATCGAGAACATGCGTTTGGGTGCTCAAAAGCAACCTGGCGAGAGCTTCTTGCGCGCGCTGATTCGCCCGCTCTGGTCGAAGCACGAAGCCGCCATCACCGTTAAGGCAGACGACCTGCTAAAGCGCTTCAAGCTCGATGCCAAGCGTGAAGATTACGCGGCTGCGCTCTCTGGTGGCCAGCGCAAACTTCTTGAAATGGCTCGCGCACTGATGAGCGAACCAAAACTTGTGATGCTCGACGAGCCAATGGCTGGCGTGAACCCTGCGCTAACTCAAAGCCTGCTCGACCACATCAAAGACCTAAAGAAGAACGGCACCACCGTTTTGTTTGTCGAGCACGACATGCACATGGTGCGCCACATCTCTGACTGGGTAATCGTGATGGCCGAGGGCAAGGTTGTGGCCGAGGGCCCACCGGCTCAGGTTATGAAAGACCCAGCGGTTATCGACGCCTACCTCGGTGCTCACGCCGACACCGACCTCGGCACCGTGGCAATCAACGTTCCAGGCAAGGCAGGCAACTAATGACTACCCAAACTCCGGTTGTTTACGCAGAACACCTAGATGCCGGCTACCTGCCGGGCATCAACATTTTGAACGACTGCTCGCTGGTCGCTAACCAGGGCGAACTAATTGGCATCATCGGCCCAAACGGCGCCGGCAAGTCAACACTGCTCAAGTCAATCTTTGGCCAGGTCAACATTCGCTCTGGCAAGATCTGGTTGAATGGCGAAGACATCACCGGCCTCAAGGCCAACAAGCTGGTCTCTAAGGGCGTTGCATTCGTTCCTCAGACCAACAACGTGTTCCCGAGCCTCACCATCGAAGAGAACCTGCAGATGGGTGTGTTTCAGACCCCTAAGCGCTTCGATGAGCGCTTCGAGTTTGTCACCAGCCTGTTTCCTGATCTAGCCAAGCGTCGCCACCAAAAGGCCGGTTCGCTATCGGGTGGTGAACGTCAGATGGTTGCCATGGGCCGCGCGCTAATGATCGACCCATCGGTGCTACTACTCGATGAGCCGTCTGCTGGTCTTTCGCCGGTTCGCCAGGATGAAACCTTCTTGCGCGTGCGCGAGGTCAACAAGGCCGGCGTAACCGTGATCATGGTCGAGCAGAACGCTCGCCGCTGCCTTCAGATCTGTGACCGCGCCTACGTGCTCGACCAGGGCCACGACGCCCACACCGGCACCGGCCGTGAGCTTCTGAACGACCCTAAGATGATCGAGCTCTACCTCGGAAACCTAGCCGACCTGTAAGCAGCAACGAACACCACGCTTTTCGTTTGGCGTCGCACCGCTAAACTCTTAGCTGTCCGTGACCTCTCTCTCTGGTCACGGCAAAGCAAAACCCCCGGGCTTTCGCCCGGGGGTTTTGTGTTTGGTAAGTGATTACTTAACCGAGTTACCTGCTACGACCTCAAGAAGGGTGTAAGTACCTTCCTTGCCGTACTGGTGGATACCGATTGAAGCACCGGTTGGGTCACCATTGTCGTCGAACTCGATTGGACCTGAGAAACCGTCGTAGTCAATGTCCTTGCCATCCTTGATAGCTGCAAGACCTGCTGCGAAGTCGGTAACCTTCTCGCCACCGGTTGAAACTGACTGCATGTTTGCAGCGATAGCCTCACCAGAGTCGTTGCCAGCCTGCTCAGCTGCAAGAGCTAGCAGGATAACGGCGTCGTAGGTCTCTGCAAGGTAAGCAAATTCCTTTAGTTCTTCGCCGTGGTTGGTCTTGTAAAGGTCAGAAGCACGCTTCTTGAATGCCTCGTCGGTCTGGCCACCAGGAAGAGTTCCCTTGGCGCCCTCGATGTAGCCCTTCCATGACTGGTCAGAGAAGTTAGCTAGGTTGCCATCTACGAAGTAGATCTTTGAACCGTCGAAGTTCTTCTTCTGAAGAGCTGGAACGATCTTCTTGATCTCGTCGTATGAGATGACTAGAACTGAGTCAGCGCCGGCGGCGATGGTCTGGTCAACAATGGTGTCAAAGTTGGTCTCTGCCTCTGGGAAAGGAAGTGATGAAACTACCTTTGCGCCAGCAGCTTCGATAACAGCCTTTGCCTTAGCCTCTAGGCCCTCACCGTAAGCAGTCTGCTGGTAGATGATTGCAACGTTTTCGTTGCCATCTGCCACGATCTGGTTACCGACGATTGCACCCTGAAGAAGGTCTGATGGAGCGGTACGGAAGTAGTAACCGCCGTCTTTCCAGTCAGTTAGGTCTGGTGCGGTGTTTGACATCGAGATCTGAACGGTCTTGTTCTTGGTGACCTGGTCGATGATCAAACGGGTAACGCCTGATGCAGCAGCACCGACGATTGCGTCAACGCCCTCTGATAGCAACTTGGTTGCTGATGCAGGTGCGATTTCTGGGTGGTCACCGTCTGATGAGTCTTCTACAGACCACTCGACTGGCTTACCTAGAACGCCACCGGCTGCGTTGATGTCTGCAACTGCAAGCTCAGCACCAGCGATTTCTGGTGGTGAAAGGAATGCAAGTGCTCCGGTTAGTGGAAGAACTCCACCAAGCTTTAGTACGCCATCGCCCGCTGCATACTCTGATGCTGGGGTCGATGCGCAACCTGAAAGTGCTAGGGCAGCTGCTGCAACTAGTGCAACTGCGCCCGAGAACTTGCGCGAGGTTGAAAATGCGCTCATATGTATAGCTCCTAATTTCGGGTGAGTGGGCAGCGGCATCATTGCTGGTCGCTGCACAACGTTGAGTCTAGCCAGTTGGAAGGGCTTGCAAAGGGGGCGGTGAAACAGATTGAAACGTTCATAAAAAGGGGCACTTCGGGATAAGTGAAAATCTAGGCTGAATTTGCGAAATCGGTTGTAACCCTCAAAAAAAAGTGCGAAATCAGTAGCAATTCGCGGCTTTAACGACGGATGTAACAATCTTGTTTCATCTTCGTGAAGACTGGGCGACCGCAGCAAAAACGCCAGGTTTTGACCAAAAACCTAGCCCTTGATTGGCCGCCTAGATCGGCTCAGCATGTCATAGGTGAGCGCAGCGAGGCCAACCCAAACCAGGCCAAAGCCAATCCACCTTGCCGGCGGCATCGGCTCGTGAAATACCGCGAGTGCTGTGATGAACTGAATGACCGGCGTCATGTACTGAAGTAATCCAACGTATGAAAGCGGCAGCAGCTTGGCGGCCGACCCGAACATGATTAGCGGAATCGCGGTCATGAACCCGAACAGTGCCAGACCGAAGGCGCCCCAGGGGCCATGCTGATCGAATTGAATGCCCGGCACGGTTGCCGCAACGAAAGACAGCTGAATGATGGCGATCGGGGTTAGAAAACCCGACTCGATGGCATAGCCGGTGAGCGGCGCAATCTTGCCGCCAACTTTATTTTTGGCTAGGCCGTAGACACCGAACGAGAACGCAAGGCTAAGCGCAATCCAAGGCAGGTGGCCATAGTCAAAGGTAAGAACCGTCACCGCAACGGCACCAAAGCTAACCGCCACCCACTGCAGCGGGCGCAGTTTCTCTTTCAAGAAAACCACGGCCAGCGCAATGGTCACCAGCGGGTTGATGAAGTACCCGAGCGAAGACTCGATGATGCGCCCCGAGGCCACACCAATCACATAAACCCACCAGTTGATCATGATCATCACGGTCGAGACCAGCATCCAAGTCAGTGATTTTTTATCACGGATGACCGGCAGGATTGTGCCCCAGGTGCGGGTTGCGGTGAGCAGGATGACAGCCATCACAAAGCCAAAGATGATGCGCCAGCCGACGATCTCATCGGCGGTCGCAAAGCTGCCGAGAACCGAGATGATGATTGGAAAGCTGCCCCAGATTAGATAGGCGCCAATGCCAAAAGAAAACCCCCGACCGAGGCCGGGGGTTTTCGAAGAATTCATACGTCTTAGCGTACGACCACTGCAAGCACGTCGCGTGCAGAAAGCACTAGGTACTCTTTGCCGTTGAACTTTAGCTC